>Ga0154020_10009696_pt1 | contig 11070 bp, 5 predicted proteins | sample Klosneuvirus_201_FD_109709 | JGI IMG/M metagenome (GOLD analysis project Ga0154020, IMG submission 109709) | Active sludge microbial communities from wastewater, Klosterneuburg, Austria - Klosneuvirus_20160825_MG | ecosystem: Engineered > WWTP > Aerobic digester > Activated sludge | place...
GCGTCGGGTTGTTCTTTCAGCACCTGATTGAGGGCCTTTTGGCCGGCGATGCGGGTGATGCCCAAGGCCATGAGGGCGGAGATGGCTTCCTCGCGGGCGGCGCTGTCGGCCAATGGGAGAAGAACGGGGCCGTCGGGCGATTCCTTGGCAAGTTTGTTTTTCAGGTCGAGAATGATCTGTTTGGACGCTTTGGGGCCGATGCCTTTGGCCCGCTGAAGTACATGCGCCTGCTCTCCGATGATGGCCGAGCGAATCTCGTCAACAGACATGGACGACAACAGGAGCAGGGCGGAGGTCGGTCCTACGCCGGTGACGCTGATGAGCTGAACGAACATGTTGCGTTCCGTTTGTGTGGAAAACCCGTAGAGGGCGTGCGCGTCCTCGGTTACATGGAAATGCGTATATAAGGTGGCGCTTTCTTTGCCCTCCATCGCGGTGTACGTACTGAGCGGAATGTGCAAATGGTAGCCCACACCGCCCACCTCAAGGGCGAGGTGGGTGGCGGAGCGGTAGGTGACAAGGCCTTTCAGGTATGCGTACATTCCATTGAGTGATTGAGTGATTGAGTGATTGAGTGATTGAGTGATTACATAATGCGGGTGCCTTCGGGGATGGTGGCGCCTTTTTTTACTACGATGATGCCGTCGCGAATGCAATATGCCTCGGCATCCATGTCGGGCAGGTGGTCACCGCCTTTGATGATGACGTTGCTTCCAATGCAGCAGTCCTTGTCGAGAATAGCGTGTTCAATGTGGCAATTTTGCCCTACGCCCTTTGGTATCTGGCTGGGGTTCAGGGCGATTTCCTGAAGGGTCTGGTAGTGGTCGTTGCCCATGACAATAGCATCTTTTATGACTGTGTTTTCTCCGATACGGGATCGGATTCCGATGATGGCACTGTCAATCATGCGGGCGTGAATGATGGAGCCTTCGGCAATCAGGGCGCGGTTGACCTGTGTACCGCCGTAAAACTTGGCGGGTGGCAACATCCGACCCCGGGTATAGATCATTTGCTTGTTGTCGAACAGGTTGAACGCCGGGATATGGTCGGTCAGTTCGATGTTGGCCTCGAAAAAGGAGCGGATGGTACCGATGTCGGTCCAGTAGCCGTCGTATTGGTAAGCAACTACCTTGCGACCGCTTTCGATAGCAATGGGGATAATTTCCTTGCCAAAGTCCGTGGCCTCCGGGTGCTGATCGAACAGATCGCGCAGGGCGTCCCGGTTGAAAATATAGATACCCATGGAAGCCATGTACACCCGTCCGCGTTTTTGGTGCGGGCCGCTGACCTCACTGACCCAGTCGGCCAGCAGCTCAGCCTTAGGTTTTTCGATAAACCGGGGGATGCTCCCCTGGTCGTCCACTTTCATGATCCCGAAGCCTGTGGCGTCGCGGGCGGTTACCGGCAGGCAGGCGATGGTGATATCCGCCTGGCGTTCGATGTGGTGCTTGACCATTTCCTCAAAGTCCATGTGGTAGAGTTGGTCGCCGGAAAGGATGAGCACGTAATCGAAGTCCTGCCGCTCGTAGTGTTTGCGGCTTTGGCGCACGGCATCGGCAGTACCCTGGAACCAGGTGTCGTTGCCGGGCGTCTGCTCAGCGGCCAGGATGTCCACAAACCCGTGGGTAAAATGGTCGAAGTTGTAGGCGTTTTTGATGTGGGCATTCAGGGAGGCGGAGTTGTACTGCGTGAGCACAAACATGCGCTTGACCCCGGAATTGATACAATTGGAGATGGGGATGTCAATGAGGCGGTATTTGCCGCCGATGGGCACGGCGGGTTTGGAGCGTTTTTCCGTCAGGGGGAAAAGGCGGGAACCTGCGCCCCCGCCGAGGATAAGGCAAATCATTTTTATCATGGCGAACTCGTTTGTCGGGCGCTAATGTATGATTACGCCTTGATTCCCATGTTATCCCCGACAAATTCATCTTCGAAAATCCGGGAATGCCTGAGCCATGAGATCGGCAAAAGCGGATGTATCGTGCAGGGGCTTCAAGTCTGTGTCGGCCATTATGTGCGCCGGCTGGTCGAATCCATACTTGATGGCTGTACGAAGCGACTCCATAGCGGAAGCGGGTTGCCCCTTTTGCGCCTGAACACAAGCCAGATTGTAGTGTGCATCCATGTACTCCGGGTCTATCCGAAGCGCGCGGCGGTAATGGATTTCGGCAGAGTCAAGAATGTTCAGTTTTTGAAAGACCAAGCCAAGTTTGACGTAACCATCCGGGCTGGCCGGGTTGTGGGAGATAGCCGATATGCTGGCTTCTCTGGCTTCAGCGAGGCGATTTTGCTTTTGGAGCGCTACGCTGCGGTTGGCATGCGGCAAACTCCAGGTGGGCGAGCGCTCCGATGCGAGCAGAAAATAATCTTCCGCTGCGCGGAAATGCCGCAACATAGCCGATACCACGCCCATTTCGTTGTACAGGAACGCGGCTTCCGGCTCGATCTCGACGGCGCCCCAAAGGCGCTGCATGGCTACGGGCAGCTGCAAGGAGTCGTCGGGGTTGTGTTCGGCATCCAGGCGCAGGGCAACCGCCTCGAAATACAGGCGCTTCACCTCGAGCATGGGGCGCATGAAGTGGTCCGGCCCCAGCAGGTCGGCTGTTCGCTGGAGATATTGGGGGTACAGTTTGTAATGCTCGTGTTCCTTCCGGCGGCGTGCCAATTCGTATGAATTGGTTTGCAGATACGCGTTTATGGCCTGCTGCGATTCGTCCTGGTAGGCCACCGCCATTCGGCGTTGCAGTTGTTTGTGTACCGGGGCGAGGCGTTCCATCCGGAGCAGGCTGTCCAGCAACGTGGCAGCGCAGCGCTCGGGAGGTGTGAGCAAATGGCCGAGCCGGATGGTGAGAATGAAGTCCTCGTACATCCGTTGTGCAGCCGGGTCGCCGAGTGTAGCCATGAAGCCGTCCAATGGCTGTACTTCGAGTTGCAGGATCGGCGTTTGGGCGTGCTCTTCCTGCGCGGCCAATTTCTCTCGCGAATAGCCGGCGGCGGCTTTGCACAACCAATCGTATTTGTCCGAAAACGCCAGGTACGCGAATCGGCCCGCCCAGTCCTGTTTTTTTTCAGGCGTTTTCAGATAGAGCAACAGTTCGGGCACGTACAGTTTTTCGTCGTGGTCGGTATCGGCCATACCCAAAAGACCGCGCATCAACGTGTTGCCGAAAGAACGGGTAGATGTCACTGTGTCGGTAATTCCGGCCGGCGCTGTAGCTATTTTTTCCAAAAAAAGCCCGTTGCGCGCCTCGGTAGTATTCCAGCGTTCCAGCGTCTTGATATTGGTAAATGTCGGCGTGAGTTCGATGGCTGCGAATACCCGTACCCGCTTGCGCATTGCAGCCTCTCCCAACAAAGCCGTCAGACGTGTCAGCGCTATGGACCCGGCCCCTGTAGGTGCATTGGGAGAATCATAAAAAAACAGTGTAGGGTCGGCGTATTCTTTAATCTGCCCGAGGGTACTGACAAACACGATGATCTTGTCACCGTGCCGGCTTTCGGCCACCATCCAGTCCAAGGCGTTGGCTACGTTGGCTAACGTGGCCTCCCTGTTGGTCAGCAAAGCCAGGTTTTCCCAGGCCACACTGCCACCGGCCGGTGTTTTCAAAAATGCTGCGAATGCTTCAGCATCGCGCCGGGCGTATGGAAGTATGCCGATGTCCTCGTTTTGGAAGACCCCCGTACCAACTACCAAAGCACGCGTAATACCCTGCTCGCCGGTGACGCCCACCGATACGGAGGAAGAAAAAACGGGGTGGAAATAGCGAATGATCGTGTCTTGGGCGTGAACGCCGATCCCTAAGCCAGCGAACAACAAGAACGGTAGAATGGTTAGGCGGTACGACATGGATGATGACCCGGTTGGTGACAAAATGAAACAGGGGTAGGGGAATATGGCATCAAGACCTTCCAGGTTTTCAAACCTGGAAGGTCTTTGTACGAATCATCGCCAACACACTTCTCACCCACCCATATTGAACGAAATACTCACAAAGTACCCCAATTCGTAGGCCGTTCGGGTTGGAATATCGCCGAGGTTCGGGTCGAAGGCGTCGCCGACTTTAAAACCTTTGGCGAGTTTTTTGACCGGCCCTGCAGTAAGTCCACCGCTCAGCACGATGCGCTGGCCGCGCCCGAAAAGCAGGCTGGGGCCGAGGTAAAAGTTCAGGGACGTGATATTGGAAAGACTCAGCGGGATGCCGATGCCAAAGGTGCCGGCAAGCGCCAACCCGGCACGGCTGTTGTGCGGGTAAAAGTGGATGAATGTAGCCAGCGAAGGCTGGATGATTCCACTTTCCTCGGCAATAATGGCACCTTCCCGGACGCTGAACTCTTCCACCGGTTCAAGCATACGCCCGAAAGCAATGCCCAAACCCGTACTGATCCGCATGCCACCCTGCGTCTCCAACTTGACTGTCTTCGTTTTGCTGGCCAACTTTTTGTCTTTCAGAGCCGTGAGCACCGAATCCAGCGGCACAAAGCGGGCGTTCAGAATCACGGTACTTTTCTCCACGGAAATAGCCACCTGGTGGGCGAACGGCTGCTCGGCCAGTTCGCGGAATTTCATCTGAAGCGCCAACATTTCTTCCATGCTGAGCGACTTGGTTTTGTCGGTTTGAGCAGCGATGTACTTCTCCAGCTCTTTACGCAAATTGGCGCCCTGACCGATCAGGTCACGCAGGTCGGCTGAAAAGTCGTCCAGACCCTGGTTATTGATATCCAGATTGCTAAGCTCCTTGGAAATGGGGGTAAGACCGGCCAATTCCTGATCGAATTCGCGCTGCTTATCCTGAAGCGCCTGCATCAGGCCGTTTTTGACTTTATACCGGTCCTGCCACTCGAAGGCATCGGTCAGTTGCAGGTCGTTGGCCGATTTATCGGGAAAAATCATGACGCGGTATTCCTCGGCAATCCGGCGAATCATTGATGGCTTGATGCGTGGGTTCAGCAACAACTGATCAATGTGCGTGCTGGCGAGCTGTGCAGCCCGTTCCGAGCGTTCCATCATTTCGAGTTCGTCACTAATCTCCTTCATCTCTGCCTGAATGCCCGCCAGTACTTCCAGTTTTACCTTCGCTTGATCGAGTAGTTCCTTCTCGGCGCCGCGCGAGCCGCCAAAGATATCCGTCAGTTTAAGGCTGTTTGCGCCCATACTGAGTATCGGCATGTCCATGAGCGACGAGAATAGTCCAGATCCGCCAGGGCCCGGGCCCAGAAGCGATGGCAAACCACCACCCGTCAGGCCTGCGCCCGGAGCGCCCGAACTGGCGCCACCCGACCAGCCCTCGACATTGCTCTGTTCGACATCCACTTCGGCGTTGAACAGGTACGGGTTAAACTCGGTGAAGTTCAGCACGACAAAATCCCCTTTGCGGATTTTGGGCTTCAGCACCGGTTTGCCGTCCTTTTTGTAGGTAATGCTGTCGGTGAACAGGTCGTAATAAATTTGGAGGTCCTGAGCGGGCAGGAGTGTACTGTTCAGTAGTAGCACAGCGATGGCTATACGGAACATGGTCGGGGTTTTTTGCATAAAATGGGTTGCGCGTTTCATATTATTTGTCAATTATAAAGGTGGTCGAATAGACGTGCATGGCGCCGGCTGCCGAGTTTGCTGCCGAGCCTCCCCGGGTTTTGATCGCATCGTCGGAAAATACCTGTCCCATTAGTTTTTCCAGGGGTGAATCATTGGCGCCACGGGTATAAATTCCACGGACGATTGGGCGCAAATCTACCGGTTGTTCTGTGGCAATTAGTTTGAACATTTCCACTCCTGCAGGCGGACCGATTTTGAACGTGTACAGGTTCGCTACGTCAATTGTTTGGCCTGGCCCGATCCGGCACTCCTGGGGGGTTTCGGTCGGGCCCGGGATTAATGTTTCAAAATTGTTGTCCGGCATAATGTCCATTACTGTAAAATATGCTGCCTTATTCCCCCGGTTGATGATCCGGAACCGGAATGCGTCCCCATTTTGGAAATGCAGGTTGCCGAGGGCATCCCGTTTGGAGTCTATTGGGATTGTTTCGGCCTCCATTTCCGTACGCGGGTCACGCCGGATGGGTACAATTTCAAAGTCCACATTCAGGGCACTGCCACGCATTTCCAGTTTTCGGAAATAACTGGCGCGGGCATATACTTTCAACCGTTCCAGAATATGACCGGCGGCAATATCGGGTGGTTGACTGTTATCGGTTTCCAGGAGCGGCATATTGCCGGCGCCGATCAGTTGTGTACCGGTTTGTGCGGGCATCAAATATACCTCAGGGGCATCATTGAGCCGGAACATGGAATTATTCTGAATTTTATTCAGCAGTTCCTGTCGCACCGGGTGGCCTTCCGGCAATTGGATGGACAAGCCGAGGCGCAGGTCGCCGAAGGTTGGTTCCAGCACATACGCCCAGCACGAGCGGGCACTTCTTTCCTGCAGGGAATTGTCCAGTTGGAGCGTGGCCTCGAAGGGCAGGGCACGGTTGACGGTACCTTTTGCCAGCGGCGTAGCCTTCCCGGGGTCGCGTGTTTCGGCGGGGAACAAGCCCACCACAGCGCCTTCGTTCAGGCCGTGCATCCAGCCGGCGTTCACCACCACCGAGCCGGGGTCGTTCCAACGGACTACCTGATGGTACATCGGGCGTTCCAGCAGTCGGCCACCGAGCAGTTCCTGATCGAGGGCGCCTTCGGCCTGGGGTTGCTGGTTGGGAGCGATGGTACTCATCTCCAGGCGGATTTGGTCGAACAGCCCCCGGTACGTCGTACTGGGTGTTGCCTGGCTAAGTTTTTTGCTCAATGCATACGACAGCGAGCCGAGTAGTTGGCCTTGTTCGTCACGGGCCTCGAAGTTGAGTTGGTTGTGTGCCGAGCCGAAAAAGGCGGCCATCGGGGCCAATTCACCGGCGCCCACGGCGCTGAACTGGGGCGCCGTGTAGCCGTCGCCCGTACGGGTGGCCACTTTATTTTTATAGTCGTCGGAGGCCATGGGCACATCGGTGCCGCGGGCGGGCGCCATGCCGCGGGTGCCGGTACCGGAGTGGCAGGCGTCGAGCACGACCATGAGGTTGCCGGTCGGGCCGAGGCGGCCGCGCAGGTCGGTGAACAGGTTGTTGAGCTCGTCGTCGCGGATCAGGTTCTCACCCTGATATACGCCGGCCTGGTATCGGAGGGGCGAGTCGTAGGGCACAATGGCTTCGTCGTAGCCGTCACTCTCGTCGCCGTTGTCGTCGGCTACTTGCTGGCCGTGACCGGAAAACTGGAAATAGATCACGTCGCCGCGCTGCACCTTGGGCATCAATACGGAATTCCAGACATTCAGGATACCTGCGCGAGTGGCCTGCTCTTCTTTGAGGATAAAAATATTTTCGTCGGGCAGCCCGCGCCGGCGGAGGGCATCGCTGATGACAGCGATATCGTTCGCCGCATTGATTTTCGCCCAGCCGCCTTCCTGCGGGTAGCCACCGATGCCGATGAGCAGCGCGAATTTGCGACCGGACTGGGCTGAAGCAGGTGTTTGGCCCGCCAGCAGAAGGGCAGCAAAAAAGAACAGGAAATGCGGCTTACCGAACACCGATTGCAATAACACAAGTGCCTTACACATATCTGTATGGTTTTAAATGACTCCAATTTATGCCGGAGACGGGAGAAGGTTATCAGGGCCGCGGAAATTTCCGCCGAAAAGTAAAAAAGTTTGCTTGTCTTACGGGTTGTTATTTTTTTTCGTCTCAGATTTGGCGGGCTTGCCGATTGTGTTGCAGCCGACCGTTTTCATCACCTAAAACTTTGCGCAAATGGAAAACACCCAACTTGAAGATAAGCTCCACACCGCCCGGCTTGCCATTCGCGCCCAGATCACCGACCCAACACAAACTGAAACCCTTGCCAAAGAACTTCGCTCGGCCGGCCGGTACCACTATGCCGGTGAACTGTACGGCTTGCTCCTGAAAGGCGGCGGCGATGCCACGCAGCGAAAAATCTGGAATAAACACCTCGCCTTTTGCATCTACAAAGACCCCGACCAGCCCGCTTCCTCCAAGTTCGATGCCGCACTCCACTACCTGCGGCAGGCTGTACCCCTGGAATCCACCCGCGACGCTGAGTACCTCGGCACAGCGGGTGCAATCTACAAACGCAAGTGGCAGTACGACAACCATTTCCAAAACCTGATTTTCTCCGAACACTACTACCGGGAAGGGTATCTGTCGTGGCAAAAACGCAACGGCGACCTCGGCAATGTGCTGCCCGGCGACGTGGAAGGCAAAGATGATCGCGGCTACACGGCCATCAACTACGCATTCGTGGCCGACCTGATCGCCTTTGTCCGGCTGCGGGAAGTAGGCGATTTGAAAAACACCGACATGTCGAAATCGGCGCTCGACCGGCTCAAAAAATCTGCCGAAACACGACGCTACATCATCCAAAAACTACTCGGCGAATCCTTCGTCCGCTTCCCGGAAAAACCGGCTCCTACCCTGGGTGACGATCTGGGCGACTGGGACCTCACCACCGTCGCCGAGGCCTACTTTGGCATGGGCGAATATGCGGGGGCGGAGTTTTTCTTTTCCAAATACCGCGAGCGAAACCTGGAGTCCTGGCAGGCCCACACCACTGCAGACCAGCTCATGCGCCTTGCCGAGATACAAAGCCAGATCGGCGCCCGGCTCGGGGATACGCCCGCCCACCCCGACCTGCCGAAATTCGACAAAACGACGATCTTCGAAGCCGCGCGGAAATGCCTGAAAGCCCTGCATCCGCACACCGATCCTCCCGATGACAAGACGCTTTCCATCGCTTTTCGGGGCAAGGTCGGACTGGCCTTGTCGGGTGGCGGCTTTCGGGCGGCGATATTTCACGTGGGCGTTTTTGCGCGCCTAGCCGAACTGGATTTGTTGCGCAACGTGGAAGTGTTGTCCTGCGTGTCGGGCGGCTCGATTACCGGAGCCTACTACTACATGCTCCTGAAACGCGAGATGGAGCGTCACGGCGAAACCATGAGCCAGATGCACTACATCAATATCGTGCGGGAAATGGAGGCCGCATTCCTGCTCGCCTGCCAGAAAAACCTGCGGATGCGCATCTTTTTGAACCCCTGGAAAAACCTGCGCATCTTTTTCCAGAAAGACTACACGCGCTCGCACCGGCTGGGTGAGCTCTACGAAAAACACCTGTACCAAAAAATTGTCCAAAACACCCACCCGGAGGGCGAGCCGATCCTGATGCACACCCTGCGCATCCGGCCTGCCGACATCCCCGATGGACAGGACTTCAACCTCAAGTCGGGAAACTGGAACCGCCGGAACAAGGTGCCCATTCTCGTGCTAAATGCCACCAGCCTGAACACAGGCCACAACTGGCAGTTCACGGCCTCCTGGATGGGCGAACCGCCGGGAAATATCAAACAGGATGTGGATGTGAAGCCGCGCCTGCGCCGGATGTACTACCACGAAGCGCCCGTACCGTACAAAAACAATGTCCGGCTTGGGCATGCCGTCGGGGCCTCGTCCTGTGTGCCGGTTTTGTTCGAGCCGCTTTTGATGAAAAACCTCTACCCCGACATTGACCTGGAACTTGTGGACGGCGGTGTGCACGACAACCAGGGCATTTCCAGCCTGCTCGAACAGGAGTGCAAGGTGCTGATCGTCAGCGATGCCAGTGGCCAGCTCAGCGACACAACTTCTGCCAGCGGCGGCTCGGCAGGGGTATTTTTCCGGTCCGACAGCGTGCTGCAGGAGCGCGTCCGGGAAAGTCAGTTGCTCGACCTTAAATCCCGCGAGGATTCGGCACAGGTCACGGCAATGATGTTTGTGCACCTGAAAAAAGAACTGGCCAAGGACCCGGTTAACTGGAATACCTGCGAAGAGCCGGAACGAACTACTGCCACCCCCGAGTCCTCGCGAGGGGACTCCGACCTGACGAAATACGGCATCCGCCGCGTCGTGCAAACGGGCTTAGCCGAGTTGCGTACCGACCTCGATGCGTTCAACGACGCGGAAGCCTACGCCCTCATGTACAGCGGCTACGCCCAAACGGTGCACGAGATGCGCCAGCCCAAATTTGATTACCTCACAAACGAGATCAGTGCACAATCCTGGAACTTCCTCGACATCCGGGACCGGATGCGGCATGTGGCGTCGAGCGAGAGTTTGATTCGTCGGCTTCGGCTCGGGGCATCGCTTCCACTCAAGGCATTCAAGACCAGTTGGCTCTGGTCGTTCATCGGCATCCTGCTGGGTATGGCGCTGCTCGCGGGGGTGGGCTACGCCATTTATGCCACCTTTTGGGAGAAAGAGATGGTCTTTTCGTTTGGCTTATCCCCCGAGACCTTGAAAATAATCGGCTGGTCGGTGCTGGGTTATATGGCTACGTTGTACATCGGGTCGTTCGTGTCCAAGGCGATGAGCTGGCAAAACACCCTGCTGAAATCCGCCGGCCTGGTCGTAGCGGCGTTTTTTCTGGCCCTGCTCAGTTGGCTTTATTTGGCAATACTCAACCCCGTGTACCTCGGCTACGGCAAACTGATGCGCCTCGATCGGGAAGACTGGCTGAAAAAGTGGGTCAACAAACTCTGGGACTTCATCCGCTGAACAAAAACACAAAAACACTAAAACACTAAAACACTAAAACACTAAAACACTAAAACACTAAAACACTAAAACACTTCATCGTCCATGAAGCAAAAAACATCCCGCGCCCAGGGTACGCGCTACTACCCGAAACGGTACGATTTCGATCCGGCCTCCCGCGATGCCGTCCTCGACGAAGGCTTGGTTTGTCACGTCGGTTTTGTGCGCGAGGGCCAGCCGATCATCATCCCCACGGGGTATTGCCGCGTGGGGAACACGCTGTACCTGCATGGCTCGGTGGGCAGTCCCTTTTTTATGCAAATGGCGCGGGGCATTCCGGTCTGCGTGACGGTGACACTGGTGGACGGCCTCGTGCTGGCGCGTTCGGTATTTCACCACTCGATGAACTACCGCTCGGTGGTGGCTTTTGGGAAAACCCGGCACGTGACCGACGAAGCGGAACGATGGCTGGCTGCCGAACGATTTGCCGAGCACGTGGTGCCCGGGCGCTGGGCCGACGCC
>Ga0154020_10009697_pt1 | contig 11070 bp, 12 predicted proteins | sample Klosneuvirus_201_FD_109709 | JGI IMG/M metagenome (GOLD analysis project Ga0154020, IMG submission 109709) | Active sludge microbial communities from wastewater, Klosterneuburg, Austria - Klosneuvirus_20160825_MG | ecosystem: Engineered > WWTP > Aerobic digester > Activated sludge | place...
AGGCCGAGATAATGATCGGTGAAGGTATTGTTCTGCGCCGGATCGAGAACCTCAAGCAACGCCGCCGCCGGATCCCCGCGTAAATCAGCCCCGACCTTGTCGAGTTCATCGAGCAAAATCACCGGGTTGCAGCTTTCCACCCGCCGCAGCGTCTGGAGAATGCGACCGGGCATCGCGCCGACGTAGGTGCGGCGGTGACCGCGAATCTCCGCCTCGTCGCGCATGCCCCCGAGGGAAATGCGGGCGAACTTGCGGCCCAGTGCGTCGGCCACGCTCTTGCCCAGCGAAGTCTTGCCGACCCCGGGCGGGCCGACGAGGCACAGGATCGGGCCCTTGATGGCTTTCTTGCGTTTGATGACGGCAAGAAATTCGAGGAGCCGGTCTTTGACCTTCGCCAGGCCGAAGTGTTGCTGGTTGAGAATGCGTTCGGCAGCCGCCAGATCAATCTTGTCCTCGGTGGCTTTTTCCCAAGGCAGGGCCAGAATCCAATCGAGATAGTTCCGCGTCACGGGATATTCCGCGGCGACCGGCGGCATGATCTGCAACCGTTCGAGTTCCTGGGTCGCGACCTTCCTCACCTCGGCGGGCATGGGCGTCTGCGCAACCTTTTCGCGCAGGGTCTTGATCTCATTGGCGTTCGGCTCGGCTTCGCCGAGTTCGCGCTGGATGGCACGGAGTTGTTCGCGCAGGAAGAAGTCGCGTTGCGTCTTGGCAATGGAACTGGCGACGTCGGTTTGAATTTTGGTGCTGAGGGTGATGACTTCGTGCTCCCGATTGAGCAGCGGTAACAACTGGGTGAGGCGGTCCTTGATTGAGGTCGTCTCGAGCAGCTTCTGGCGGTCGCCGAGCGAGAGATTCAGATTGCTGGCAATGAGATCGGCGAAGTGGCCGGGGTTTTCGGTGTTCAGCGCGGCAACCTTGACCTGTTCGGAGAGCGCGGGAGAAAGCTTGATGATTTCCTGAAACTGGGTCTGCGCGTTGCGCATCATCGCGGTGACTTCGATGGAGTCATCCGGCACGTCGCGCAGGAGTTCAAATTGGGCGGAAAGATACGGGGTGGTGCTGGTGAATTCCTTGATCCGGATGCGCCACAGCCCCTCAACGAGCACGCGCGCGGTGTTATCCGGAAACTTCACCATCTTGGCCAACCGCACCACACAGCCAACATCGTAAAGATCGGCGGGCGCGGGGTCGGCGACTTCGGGCCGGCGCTGGAGCACGGTGCCCATCAGACGTCCGCCGGCCACGGCATCGTCAATTAGCTGGATGCTCGGGCCGGTCTCCACCAGCAACGGGGCCACCGCGCCGGGAAAGATGACGATGTCCGAAAGCCCGAGAATGGGCAGCGTTTCCGGGAGGGAACGCGAGGAGATGCGCGCCAACTCATCCGGATTTCCGGAAGTCCCGAGGATACTGATAAATTCTGTGTCCTGCGAAGTCATGAAATGCAAAATGAAAAGTGCAAAATTAAAAATGCGGTGCGGCTTGCCGGTTTACGCCGTTTATTTTAATTTTTCACTTTTCATTTCAGGCGATGGGCACCTTGGTGGTTTTGGGATGCGGCGGCGGCGCGGCAAGCGGCACATCAATCCGCAGAAATCCATTCAAATAGGCCGCTTTTGCCTGGCTCAGATCGTAACCCGAAGGGAGTTCCAACACGCTCTCGAACGGGCCGTAGTTGATCTCCATGACGAGAAAACTGGCTTTGCAGGCCCGGCAACCGTCCGGCCGGTCCCCGCTGATGCGCAGGCGGTTGCCTTCGACGGTGATTTCCAAATTCTCGCTGCGCATGCCGGCCAGTTCGGCTTTGATTACCAGCCCACCGTCGGTGGTATAAACGTCCGTGTTCGGCACCCAGTGCCCATTGGCTTGGGATTCACGTCCACCCACGGCAGAGGCGCGGGTCACAAACTGGGTCGAAGAACTGATTTTGGTGACGGCCATGTGATCGCAAGCTATCGCAGTTGCACCAAGCCTGCAAGTGTTGTCATTTGGTTTTCACGATGATCTGCGGGCGCTCCCCTTTGCGGGCGTGGAACACGATGGAACTGGTGTTGGGCGCATGCTCAGCGGTGGAACAACCGCAATGCGTGTCGCGCGCGAAGCTGAACTTGCGGCGCCGCAGCCGGCCCCACAACAAGCCCGCGCCGGCCAGCGCCACAATTACCAGGGAAACAACGGTCTGCCAGTTCACACCGGCAACATACCCGGGAATGCGCTGCCGGCAATCGCCTTTTTTTGCCACCGCTTTCCCGATTGAACTTTAGTCCGCTGTCCCCATACGCTTCGCACATGGTCGCCAATGCGTTTCAACATCGTTATCGCGTGATTTATGCCGACTGCACCCTGGGCAATCACGTTTATCACGCCCGCTACCTTGACCTGCTGGAAGCCGCGCGCGGGGAGTTCTTTCGGCATCTCGGCGCGACGTTCCTCAACTGGCAGGAGCAGGACGTGATTTTCCCCGTGATTGAGGCGCGGCTCCGGTACCAGTCGCCAGCTCGTTACGATGATGCTCTGCAAACCGAGGTGTGGGTCACGGTCGCCGAGCGCGTTCGGTTAAACTTCGGCTATCGGATGGTGAATCAAGCGCATACAACCATCCTCGAAGCGGAGACTTTTCACGTTTGCACCGGGCGGGAAGGAACAAAGCCAAAGCGCCTGCCCGCACCCCTCGTTGCGGAGCTGATACCCCACCTGCGCATGGTGGGGTAAGGCTCAGCCCGCTATGATCTTGCCCAGCCGTTCGCTGAGGTCGTGCAAGCCTTCCGGGGTGTCGCCGCCGCCTTGCTCCGTGATGAGGTAGCCCGAATAGCCTGCCGCCGCTAAGGCTTTGGTGATGCCGGGCCAGTTATTTGCGCCTTCGAGCAGCGGCACGTTGAAACCTTTCCAGACGTCACCCGACCGCATGGCCCGGTCGCGACTGTACTCCTTGATGTGAACCCGATTGATGTGCTTGCCTAACGCATTGATCCAGACGATGGGGTCACCGTAGCGGATGATGTTGCCACAATCAAAATGCCAGCCGACCCAAGGGCTGTTAATCTCGTCGAGGTAGCGCACGGCCTGATCCTCGGTCGTGATGAAATTATTCCAGACGTTTTCGATGGAGATCTTCACCCCCAGTTCCCCGGCCAGCGGAATTGCCAGCCGGATTTGTTCGATGGAGCGTTTCCAACAATCTTCGAAGCTGACCTCCTGGTTCACGATCCCCGGTACCAGCAAGACCGATCCGGCGCCGTAGGCCTTGGCGTCCCGCAGGGTTTGCTGCAAATCAGCCAGGCCCTCCGCCCGCACCTTTGGGTCGGGGTTCGACAGCGGCAATTTCCAATGCCGCTCGCAGCATACACTCGGAATCTCCAAGCCCGCTTCGTCGCGCGCCTTGAGCACCGCAGCTTGATCCATGCGCCCCATCATTTCGGCGCCGTCAAAGCCGGCGGCTTTAATCGCTTTCATCTTGTCGGCCACCGAGCCTTTGCCGCCGACGGTGCCCCACATGATGCCCTTTTTGAAATGGCCGGCTGCCAAAGGCTTTTCCTCGGCCGCGAACGATTGTGGGCCAAGGGCGGCGAGGGCAGCCACCGCGCCGGCGGTCTTCAGAAACTCACGACGAGCAACAAGGTTTTTCATGGTATGTAGGTGATGGGGCGTTGAACCGATGGCTAGTTAAGTTTGGTAAAGCCCGGGATCGCCATGGGCGCCACGGGGAGTTTCATGTTCCAGTCGAGCGTTTCGGGGACGAGCCGATCCTTTGAATTCAGCGCGTCTTCCCAGGTGACTTCCTGCCCGGTATAGGCAGCCATGCGACCCATGAGGGCCAGCAGCGTGCTGCGGGCCATCCACTCGCCGTCGTTGTGCGCGGCGCCGGCGCGGATGCTGGCGAAAAGTTCGTTGTGTTCCTGCTGATACATGTCGGTGTTCGGCCCGCGATACTTCCAGTTTTCCTTGCCGCGGATAATTGGCGCCTGCCAACCCGGGATTTTCCCGAAGCCCGCCGCGCCCATCAGGTAATCGGAATTCTCGTTGGCGCAATTGCTGATCTGGCGCTGGCCGAGAAACGCGCGCACGTCATCCGGATATTCGTAGGTGACGAACATGTGGTCGAAAATGTTGCCCTCGTGGTTGGGGGTCTGGCGTCCGCCCACGGCCACCGCCTTGAGCGGCGCCACATCCTTCATGGCCCAGGCAATTTTGTCCACGCTATGCACGGCCTGCTCGACCAGTCCGTCGCCGGAGAGCCAGGTGAAATTATACCAGTTCCGCAACTGCCACTCGAGATCGCCCATGTCCTTGGGTCGCGCGCTCGCCGGTGGCATGGGCTTGACCTGACCGGTGTAATACGTCGCGTAAACGGCGCGGAGATCCCCGATCGCGCCGTCGTGGATGCGCTTGTAGAATTCGCGCCGGGCCCCCTCATAGCGCCAGCAGAAGCCGGTGACGAGCGAAAGGCTCTTCTCCTTCGCCAGCTTGGCGGAGGCGAGTACCGACCGCACGCCGGGTGAATCGGTGGCCACAGGCTTCTCACAGAAGATGTGTTTGCCCGCTTCCACGGCGGCTTTCAAATGGACCGGGCGAAAGCCGGGCGGAGATGCCAGAAGCACCACGTCCACCCCGCTATCAATAACTTTTTGGTAAGCATCCAAACCAACAAAGCAATGGTCCGGTGCCACTTTGACCTTGTCCGCGAGTTCCTTTTCGCCTTGGAGGGATTTCAAGCTGCTCTGTAGAGCTTCCGGAAAGGTATCGCCCATCGCCGTGAGGATGACATTCTTATCCGCCTTCAACGCTTGCGCCGCCGCACCGGAGCCACGGCCGCCACAGCCGACGAGCCCGATGCGCAGGGTGTCGGAGTTGGCCGCCGCCATGAGATTTCCCGAGAGGATCGCCGGCGCGGCGAGGGCTGCGCTCAACGTGGCGGAAGTCTTGATAAAATCGCGGCGGGTTTGAGATGGGGATGAACTAGGGTTCGTAATCATGCGTCGCATAGTAAATTGCTTGGCAACCGCGTCAAGCTCGGCGCGGCGCGGCGGCGGCGGCCGCGAACATGCGACGCCTTTCGCTGCCACAACCGCCTCGCCCTCCCGCCGGCATTGCTTCTGGGAGCAAACTTGGAGGCTTATGAATGATTGAAATGCATGACCCAGGTCAAAACCCTCGTAGGCGGGCGCGGGCATGCTTTCGGCGAGCTCAGATATGATAATTTGAAGCCAATCGTATGACAATCAAAGTCACGACCTCCCTCGGTCGCACAACGCCTGCCCCAACGGCCCTGCTAAACGCTGGGTTCACTTTGTTCACGCGTGTGGTGGCGACCGGAGCCGCCGCATTTTACCGGTAGCGCCAACTTGCCTGTCCGATTAGCCTCACGGTATGAACCCCCCAGTCGCCAGATGCTGCTCCGCCCGATCCGGCCAAACCGTTCACGGTGGTCTATGCCTGTTCGGGTGGTTCCGACGCCGGCGAGTTGGCCGACCGTATTGCACGTCAACTGACACGCGAAGGCGGCGCCCAAATGTCCTGCCTGGCGGGTATCGGCGGCCAGGTTAACAACCTGGTCGCGAAAGCCGAGTCGGCCCCGTGCATCCTCGTGATTGACGGTTGTCCGTTGGCTTGTGGCCAACGGACGCTGGAACGGGCGGGCTTCAATCGGTTTGCCCACCTCGGGCCGCACGACCTCGGCTTTCGGAAAGGTTCGTGTGGCGTGGCGGAGGCGACTATTTCTGTGGGCGTCACGGCCGCCATGAAGATTATTCTGCGTTCCGACGTCAGCCTTAAACGCAATGATTCCATTCAATAAATTCAAACGTTTCGACGTGCGCGACCGGTTGCGCAACGGGATTGAGCCATTTCCGGAAATTTTCCAGCGGGTGAATGCGTTGCAGCCGGATGAGGGCCTTATCATCGTCGCCCCGTTTCTGCCGTCCCCCCTCATTGAAAAACTCGGCAGCGAGGGCTTCGTTTCCAAAGTTGAGCGCGGCCCGGGCGGCGACTGGATTGTTTATTTTTGGCGTGCCCCGGTTTAGGCTTCCGCTTATGCCCAACAACCTTGCGGAACTCAAACGGATCGGCCTGGTCAACACGCTGCGCAGTTGCCGGTTGTTTACGGGTTTGCCCTTGCCCGACCTGGAGAATATCGCTGCCATCACGATCTCCAAAGCGTTGGCCAAGGATGAATATCTTTTTCATGAAGGCGGCCCGGCCCATGGGTTTTACATTGTCCAATGCGGTGCGGTCAATGTGCACCGCGTCAGCGCGGGCGGCAAGGAGCAGGTCATTCATGTTTTCCGCGCAGGCGAATCCTTCGCCGAAGTGGCGCTCGCCACGGCGACCGGTTATCCCGCCGATGCGCGGGCGCTCGAAGCGACGCAGGTTTTGCTCCTGCAAAAGGACGGCATCCTTGCCTTGCTCAAGCGGCAGCCGGAACTGGCGTTGCGCATGTTGGGTTCGATGAGCAGCCATTTGCGCGTGTTGGTTAGCCAGCTCGAAGACCTCACGCTCAAGGACGTCGAAACGCGCCTGGCCAACTGGCTTGTGAAACGTTGTCCCGACCCGCGAAGTGAACAACCGGTGCGCATTGAACTGGCGATGACCAAGCGCGTGCTGGCGGCGGAGTTGGGCACGGTCAGCGAAACCTTTTCCCGCACGCTGGCCAAGTTCCGCGAGCAACAGCTTCTGACGGTCAAAGGCAAGGTTGTCACCCTCACCTCGCCAGCCAGACTGCACGCGTTGCTCCGGCGAAATTTGGGGGAGTGAGCTGGCGATTGTGTTTTCCGAAACGGATAACCGGTCGCCACCGGTTCTTCGAATCCTTGATTTGAGTCAAACCGTGCGTCCCGCGCCCGTGGCATTGTGGGGGCATGAGTGAAAAGCCTTTGATAGATCCGGCGAACGGAAAAGTTGTTTCGCTGGCGGGAGAAACCCGGTTTGCGCCCAACGGCATTGTGAGTCGGACGCTTCTGCGTACCGAGAACTCCCGCGTGGTCCTGTTCGGCTTTGCCGAAGGCCAGGAACTGACCGAACACACCTCCACGCAGCACGCCACGATTCAAATCTTGTCGGGTCAGTGTGATTTTTCGCTGGCGGGCAAGCCGCACGCGCTCAAGGCCGGCGACCTCCTCTACCTGCCGCCGAATCTGCCGCACGCCGTGAAAGCGACCACCCAATTCTCGATGCTGTTGACCTTTTCCAAGCCGTAGCGAGGTGGTCATCAGGCGTTTGGAAATCTTTTGACTTGGATCAAATCCGTTGGGGGCGGTGGGCGCATAGAATTAGTTCAGTCGTTGGAGTTGGGTGTTCGGAATTATCGAATTTAACCGCATGAAGTTCACCCGCACATTCGCATCGCGAAACAGAGTCGCCCTGCTCGTGCTCTTGATGGGCACTGGTGTGGGCGGATTGCTCTGCGTCCGTGGCGCGGGCGAGGTGGGAACTCCGAAGACGAATGCCCCGGCGCCAACGCTGGTATCCCAAAGTGCGACTTTGCCCGTGTTGCCAATTGTGACCCGGCCCGCCGCCGCGCAACCGCCGGTGGGTTTGCCGACGGATACGCATCTCGACAAAACCCCGCCGCGCAAGACCAAGAGCCTCGATCTGGTGAAGAACGGCTGGACCTACAACTGCATGGAGTGTCACAAGCTGCTCCCCGCGCGGTGGCAATATGACCGTCCGCTTAACGAGCATCAGGACATCAATCTCGAACACGGCAACAATCGGTTCTGCCTAAACTGCCATCACGCCACGAATCGCAATGCGTTCGTGGACTACGACGCATCGGAAATCGCACAAGCCGACGTGGTGTTGCTGTGTGCGAAATGCCACGGCACTACGTATCGCGATTGGAAGGCGGGCGTGCATGGGCGCGCCAATGGCTTCTGGAATGCGGACCTAGGCGAGAAGACGAAACTCCGCTGTATCCAATGCCACGATCCGCATCATCCGAAGTTTCAGGCCATGAAACCGCTGCCGCCATTGCGCTATCCGGGGCGCGCCGTGCAGAGCGACGAAGCCGCCACCCAATCCCACACCACCGAGCCAACTCACGCTAACTCCAGCCCTGCGGGCGTCGCGGCCAAACCCCACACACCATGAGCCACGAACCGCAAGATACCGTCAGTCCGAAGACCATTGAGCAGGTTTATCAGCCGATGAAGCGCCGCACGTTTCTGAAGGGTACCGCCGCCGCGATGGTGGGCATGGCCGGATTGGTGGCCGCGTTGAAACCGTTGCTCGCGCTGGAGCGCGGGGAGATCACGATTGATGATCTGCTCCAGAAACATTATCGCCAGCTCACGCCTGAGGACTTGCAGCGCATCATGCAGTCGCTCGAGGCCAAGTGTCAGCAGGAATACGGCGTGCGCCCGACGATCCGCGATCTCAAGCCCCTGGACGGCGTCGAGTTTGGTTATGCACTGAACCTTACGCGCTGCATCGGTTGCCGCAAATGCGCCCACGCCTGTGTCGCGGAGAACAATCAGTCGCGCGACGACGCGAACGACATTGAGATGTCCTACATCCGCGTGCTCGAGATGAAGAAGGGCTCGATTAATCTCGAAACCTCCACGGCCTTTTACGATCCGGAAACCGTGCCGCAGAAGGACAAGTATTACATGCCGGTGCAATGCCATCAGTGCGCGGAGTCGCCCTGCACGAAGGTTTGCCCGGTGCAAGCCACGTGGCCGGAGAAGGACGGGGTGATTGTGGTGGATTACAACTGGTGCATCGGCTGCCGCTATTGTATGGCCGCGTGTCCGTACGATGCGCGGCGTTTCAACTACAAGAAGCCGACGATCAAGCCGGAACAGATTAATCCGAATCAGAATTACCTTAGCAACCGCCTACGACCCAAAGGCGTGGTGGAAAAATGCACGTTCTGCCTGCAACGCACTCGCGCCGGCAAATATCCCGCCTGCCTCGAAGTCTGCCCGACGGGCGCGCGGGTGTTCGGCAACCTACTCGATCCGAACAGCGAGATTAACTACATCCTGAACAATAAGCGCGTTTACATCCTCAAGGAGGACGTCGGCACGCAACCGCGCTTCTACTACTTCTTCGACAAATGAGGGATTACGTCACATTCCTGTTCCGCGTCTGGCGGCTCTCCTGGCAGGGGAGTTGGAAATTCTACGCGTGGATGACGCTCTTGAGCGTGGTGTCGCTCGTGGGGTTGAACGCCTACGCGCACCAGTTCGTGGAGGGCCTGCAAACGTCCAACATGACCAACCAGGTCAGTTGGGGCGCTTACATTGCGAACTTCACCTTTCTAGTCGGCGTAGCCGCGGCGGCGGTGATGCTCGTCATCCCGGCGTACATCTACAAAAAGGACTACATGCACGAAGTTGTGTTGTTTGGCGAACTCCTCGCCATCGCCGTCATCGTCATGTGCCTGTTGTTCGTGACGGTGGACCTCGGCCACCCCGAGCGATTCCATCACATGATTCCGCCGTTTGGCATTTTCAATTTTCCCGGCTCGATTCTTTCCTGGGACGTAATCGTGCTGAACGGCTATCTGCTGCTCAATATGCACATCGCGGGCTATCTGCTCTACTGCCGCTACCAACATCGCCAGCCGACCAAGAAGTTCTACATCCCGTTCGTATTTCTCTCCATTTTGTGGGCGGTGAGCATCCACACCGTCACAGCGTTTCTTTACGTCGGACTGGCGGGACGCGCTTACTGGCATCATCCGCTCGTGCCAGCGCGTTTCCTGGCGTCAGCGTTCGTGGCCGGTCCGTCGTTGATGATCCTTGCGTTCCAAGTCATCCGCCGCGTGACGCGCTACTACATCGGCGATCAACCCATCTTTACCCTCCGCATGATCATGACGGTGGCGATGATCATCAATATGTTCCTGCTCGGCTGCGAATTGTTCACGGAGTTCTACTACCCCACCCAGCATGCCACCGCCGCGCATTACCTGTATTTCGGTTTACACGGGCATCACGCGTTGGTGCCGTGGATCTGGAGTGCCATGGCGCTCGACTTCGTCGGCTTGGTGCTGCTCGTTTCGCCCTGGAGCCGACGCATCGTGGGCTTGAACCTCGCCTGCGTGGCGTGCTTCATCGGCATCTGGATTGAGAAAGGCTTCGGCCTCATCATTCCCGGCTTCGTACCGTCGGCGCTCGGACAAATTGTGGAATACCTGCCGTCGCGCAATGAAACCCTCGTCTGTCTGGGCATCTGGGCGTTTGGCACGCTGATGTTTTCATGGATGCTGCATGTGGCGATTCCGATCATGAACGGCTCCCTGCGCGCGAATCCGGAACTTTCCTCCCCGACCCAATAACCCAATCACAATCTATGAAAACCTCCATCAAACAACTCACGCTGTTCGTCGCCGCGTTGCTGGCCGGGTCGCTCTCGGCGCACGCGGGATTCACTCTCAAGGAAATGTCGCCGCAGAGCAAGGCCTGCGCGGAATGTCACAAAAAGGAGAGCGCCGCGCTCTACCAGCAATGGGGTGCGAGCAAACATTATCGCGGCAACGTCGGTTGCTTCGAGTGTCACAGCGCGCTCACAAACGAGCCGGACGCCTACGAACACTACGGCCAAACCATCTCGATCATCGTGACGCCGAAAGATTGTGGTCGTTGCCACGAGCACGAAGTCGGGGAGTTCAATTCCTCCCACCACGCCAAGGCGGGCCGCATCCTCGGTTCGCTCGACAACGTGTTGGCGGAAATTGTCGAAGGTAATCGCGGCTTCAAGACGCCGGGCTATCCGGAAGGCAATTCCGCCGCCGCCGTCAACGGCTGCTGGCAATGCCACGGCGGCGAAGTCAAAATGCTCACCAACGGCAAGCCCGACCCCGCCAACTGGCCCAACACCGGCATCGGTCGCATCAACCCCGACGGCAGCGAAGGTTCTTGTGCCGCGTGCCATTCCCGTCATGAGTTTTCCGCCGCCCAAGCCCGCACGCCTGACACCTGTGGCAAGTGTCACATGGGGCCGGATCATCCGCAGATTGAAATTTACAACGAGTCCAAGCACGGCATCGCCTACCGCGCCAACGTGGACAAGATGAACCTCGGCAACGCCAAATGGGTGGTGGGCGAGGATTATTCCGCCGCGCCT
>Ga0154020_10009698_pt1 | contig 11069 bp, 11 predicted proteins | sample Klosneuvirus_201_FD_109709 | JGI IMG/M metagenome (GOLD analysis project Ga0154020, IMG submission 109709) | Active sludge microbial communities from wastewater, Klosterneuburg, Austria - Klosneuvirus_20160825_MG | ecosystem: Engineered > WWTP > Aerobic digester > Activated sludge | place...
CGATGACGAGCGCGCGCGAAGGCGGTCGAGAACGCTGAGGGCGACGGCCGCCCCGGCCTTCATGTCGAAAACGCCGGGGCCGCGAACGACCGTGCCGTCATTGGAGAATGGAATCTCCCCGAGGGTTCCCGCTGGCCAGACCGTGTCGATATGCCCGAGAAGAAGCGTGCGGGGACGCCCCTCCCCATCGGCCCCGACCGTGGCGACCACGGCGTGGCCGCGAGGCGGGCAGGGCACGGTCCTGGCGATGGCGGGCGCCTGGCGGTTCAGCCGCTCGCAGACCCACTCCGCGACCAGGGTCACAAGGCCGGCATCGTCGGAGGGCGACTCGCGCGCCACGAGTTCACGGAGATCCGCCAGGACGCGGTCGGTTTCTGCCATGCCGGGCATCATATGACCGCGGCCGGGCGGCCCGGATACTTGGAGGATTGTCGGGAACCTCTCGAGCCCCGCCTTCGTTATTGGGGTAGACAGGAGAAATCCATGACCACGCTCTTCATTCTCGGCCTGATGTTCTGCGGCGCCCTCTTCTCCCTGGTTCTGATCCCGCTCGTCCTCCTGAAGGTGGTGCTCGGCCTGGTAATCGGCCTCGTGGTCATTCCCTTCAAAATCCTCGGGGCCCTCATCGGCGGGCTGACCCGGGGCGCGGTGAAGGGAGTGTTCCTGTTCGCGCTCCTCGTGATCCCGCTCGCGCTGATCGCCCTGCCCTTCACGATCCTGGCCTTCGGGGCGTGGCTCGTCTACCGTCTGGTCCGGCCGCGCCGGCCGCGCCAGGCTTACGTCGTCGCCTGAGCCCGGTTAGCAGCCTGCCGGTAAAGCTACTTCCGACGCCCGATGAAACCGGCGCGGCGGAAGGCCACGTAGAGCGTGATGCCCAGCACCGTCATGAATCCAAGAACGCTGAAATACCCAAGTGGCGCGCGAAGTTCGGGCATGTTCTCGAAGTTCATCCCATAGATTCCGGCGATGAGGGAAAGGGGCAGCAGGATTCCGGACATGACCGTGAGCACGCGCATGACCTCGTTGGTCTTGTTCGCGGAGGCGGCCTGCAGGCTCGTGAGCACGCCGTCGAGCAGGTCTCGCGAGGAGTCCACCGCGCCGCGCACCGCGAGGGCGTTGCCGAGAACTTCCTGAAAGGACGACTTGGCCTCTTCGCTCACGAAGCGGCTTCTCTTGGTCCCGAGCAGCATGAGGACGATGTGCAGGGAGGCCGCGAGCTTCTTCAGGGTGAGGATGTTTCCCGCCACCTCGTTGAGGCCCTCCTGGGCTGATTCCGAGTCGCCCAGAACCAGCTTGGCGTCTAGAACGTCGAGGGCGTTGTCGTTGGCGAGGTTCAAGTGGGCGCAGTCATAGAGGCAGCGCTCGAGGAACAGGAAGGCGATGAAGGAGGGACTCTTCCCGGCCACCCGGAAGGCGTCCTCGCAGCTGGCCTTGACCGCGTCGACCACGTCCATCTGGCGGCGGTGGTAGGTGATCACGTACTCGGTGGAGAGAACGAGGATCATCCGATCGAGTTCGATCGCGCTGATGCCCCGCCGGGTATCGAGGTGCTTTTCCGGGTCCTCGACCTCGTAGAGATAGAAGGCGAGAGCCTCCGATCTCTCCACGATGCGGGGGAGGATCTCCGGGTCATCGAAATGGGAAACCAGGCGCAGGTTGAGCTCGAGCTTGACGAGCAGGTCGTTGAGCACGCCGATGTCTCCGCCCTGCACATCGATCCAGCTGAACACGCCTTCGTCCAGGAGCTCCCTATCCAGTTCCTCCCGCGAGAAGCGGCGAACCGACTTGTCCGTGCGGGAGAAGCTGACCCCGTGAAAGCCCGATTCCGCTGTCGTCACTTCTTCAGTCTGCCATCAAGCCCATCGATTTCGAAGCGCACTACAATCGAGGCGATGAGTCTTGTCGACACCCTCTCCCGTCACCAGGCCACGGAGGCCCGTGAGGAAGCGGACCGGATCCGCATGATGGAATTCGCGGGGGCTCACCCGGATCCCTTCGATCGCGCCATTCCGGAAGGCCATTTCACAGGCTCCGGACTGGTCATGGCCGAGGACGGGTCCGCGGTCCTGCTGCTGCATCACCTCAAGCTCCACCGGTGGCTGCAGCCTGGGGGTCACGGGGAGCCGGGGGAAACGCGGGGAGAGAATGTGGCGAGCCGCGAGGTCATGGAGGAAACCGGCCTTGCCCCCAGGCTGCATCCGAGAGCTCCACGGCCTTTCGACGTCGACATCCACGCGATCCCCGCCCGCAAGCTCGACCCCCCGCACGAACACCTCGACCTTCGGTATCTCTTCGTCGCCAACCCTGGAGAGTCTCTTCGCGCCGAGGCGCGCGACGCGGGCGCGGCCGTCTCAGGCCCGTCCCTCCGCTGGTTCGAAGTGGAAGAGGCGCTCGCCATGGACCTCGATCCGGGCCTCAAGAGGATGATCCGGAAGGCCAGGGCCATCCTGGCCTCGCCGCGCCGCGACAGCGGGCCCGCACTAGGGCAAGATGACGACGAGCCTTGAAATGCTGGAGAAACAATGAACCCGAAGGACCGCCTCATCGTCGCCCTCGACGTCGACTCCAGGGAGCGCGCAGAGAGACTCGTCGACGAACTCACGCCGCACGTCGGCATGTTCAAAGTCGGCAAGGAGCTCTTCACCGCGGAGGGACCGGAGATGGTTCGATCCATCGTGGCCGCGGGGGGACGCGTGTTTCTCGATCTGAAGTTCCACGACATTCCCAATACGGTCGCCAAAGCGGTGGGCTCGGCTTCGCGGCTCGGCGCCTTCTTCGTGACCGTGCACACTTCGGGCGGTCGCGCCATGCTGGAGGCTGCGGCCTCCGCTCTTCCCGCGGAAGGAACGCAGCTTCTCGGGGTCACCGTGCTGACCTCGCACACCGACGCGTCCTTGCGTGAGACCGGCGCACGCGGAACGGTCCTGGAGACCGTCCGGCAACTCGCGGTTCTGGCCCGCGAGTCGGGAATCGACGGTGTCGTCTGCTCGCCTCACGAGATCACCCTGATTCGGGAGACGGCGGGAGATGAGCTGGTGATCGTCACTCCCGGCATTCGGCCGAAGGGTTCGGCGAAAGGCGATCAGGCGCGGGTGATGACGCCGTCCGAAGCGCTGCGCCTCGGGTGTGACTACATCGTGGTGGGCCGGCCCATCACGGAAGCGGCCTCGCCGAAGGACGCGGCGAGGGGGATCGTCGAGGAACTCAGCCGCGGCTGATCGTGTTCGAAAGCTCATCCCGGTCGGAGGCGCCTTCGACTCGGGGAAAGTGGGCGGCCAGAAGCGCGCCCGCGCGTTCGATCACTCCCACCAGCCCGTCGGTGAAACGACCCTCGCGAAACGCGGCCGACATCGAGGTCGCCATCTCGTCGAGGGGAGCCGTTCCCACGCGGGAGGTGATCCCAGAATCGCCGAGGACCGCGAACTTCTGGCTCCTGGGGGCCACGAATATCAGGATGCCGTTCCGCTCCGCGGTCGCGGTCATGCCGAGACGTTCGAAGGTCCTGGCCCCCTCCTGGAGCACATCCGAGACCGCTTTCTCGGTGGCGTGGATCCGGATCTCGCCCCGAGACCCCATCTCGGCGACCCGGATGGATTCAATGATTCGGGGCTCGTCGATCTTCGAGAAGAAAGAGTCGGTCATGTCTCACCAGCTTCCGGATGCGCCGCCGCCGCCAAACGAACCGCCACCGCCCGAGAAGCCTCCGCTGCCGCCCCAGGAACTCCCGCCGCCGCTGGACCAGCCCCCGCCGGAGAAGCCTCCGCCCGACCCCCAGCTCGAGCCTCGTCGGCCGCTGGAGGCCCCTCGCCCCGAGTAGGTGCGCCAGCCGCGGCGCACCTCCCTGATCTCCCGTATGAATGGAATGACGACACCCACGAGAAGGAAGAAGAGCACGCCGAGAACGATGAGCAGAGTCTGCGACGAGGATCGGCCCCTGGAAACAGGCTGATACTCACCTTTGGTGGCGAGGATGATGGCCTCGACACCCGCGAGAACGCCGTCCCCGTACTTCCCCTCTCGGAATAGCGGCGTGATCTCGTCGTTGATGATCCGTGAGGCGAGCGCATCCGGCAGAGCGCCCTCGAGCCCATACCCCACCTCGATGCGGACCTTTCGATCGCCGACGAAGACGAAGAGCACCGCGCCATTGTCGCGGCTCTTGTCGCCGACGCGCCAGGCCTCCGCGGTCCGGTTCGTGTATTCCTCGAGGGAGGCGTAGCCCTCGGGGATGCGGTCGGCGACGACCACCAGAACCTGGTTCGACGAGGCCTTCTCGAATTCCCGGAGCCTCTGCTCGATTCGGGCGGCTGCCCCCGCCGGGACAGCCCCGGCGGTATCGGTGAAGAAGTTTGCGGGCGGAGGGGGAGCCTGCGGCTGGGCTCCAGCGAGTTGCGGAAGGAGGCCGAGGGCAACCGCGGGCAGCGCCCCGAAGGGGAGAACTCGCGCGAAGACCCTGGCCAGGAGGCTCAAGGACCGGCTACTTCGTGGGGGCCGGAGCGGGTGACGGCCCGAAGTTGAAATTCACGCCCGGGGCCTTTTCGCTTCCTGTGACCGCCTTGAAGTAGGGCTTCTCTTTCATGCCGAAGAGGCCCGCGAAGAGCCGGGCGGGCATCTGGAGTATGGCGGTGTTGTAGGTCTGCGCCTTCTCGTTGAAGCGGCCTCGTTCCACCGAGATGCGGTTCTCCGTGCCTTCGAGCTGAACCTGGAGATCGCGGAAGTTGGCGCTCGCCTTCAGATCCGGGTACTGCTCCGAGACCACGAGAAGGCGTGACAGCGCGGAAGAGAGGCCGCCCTGCGCCTTCTCGAAGTCAGCGAGGGACGCGGCATCGCCGGGATTCACCTTGACCTGGCCCACGCTGGCGCGCGCCTGGGTGACGGCCTCGAGAGTCGACTTCTCGAAGTTCGCGGCGCCCGACACCGTGGCCACGAGGTTCGGGATCAGGTCGGCGCGACGCTGGTAGGCGTTCTCCACCTGGGCCCACTGAGCATCCACGGCCTGGGCCAGGCCCACTAGATTGTTGTAGGTGCCCATGAGGGCGAGCCCCACCACACCGATCACGAGAAGAACTGCGACGAGACAACCTATGGCTTTCATTTTCTGATCTCCACCGGGGCCGGGTGACGGCTGGCGCCGGGACAATCATATCGGTGGTGTCCCAATGCGAGCACGGGGAGCCACTGAGCTCTCTCGAGACCGCGCTGACGCTCGTTCCTGGAGCCAGCCGCACCGCGGAGGACGCCGCCACCCCAACGGACCCGAAAAACCGAGATCCGGCCCCGGCCCTCGAGTCGGCAGCAATTAAGATCCGGGCATGAGCAAGCTCGAACCGCTGGGCATCAAGCGCCTGGAATCCGTCCACTACTACGTCCACGATCTGGAGCGCTCCCGGCGCTTCTACATCGACATGATGGACTTCGCGGAAATCGGTGAAAGCTCCGAAGAACTGACCAGGCGCGGGAAGCAGAAATCGGTCGCGTTCATGGCCGCCAACTGCGTGGTGGTCTGCATCGCCCCCGAGGGCGAGGGCGGGCGGGCCGCGCGCTTCCTCAAGAAACATCCCGATGGCGTCGGCACGCTGAACTTCGAGGTCGAGAACATCGAAACCACCTTCCGACTGCTCGAGGAAAGAGGCGGAACCCCCATCCAGGATATCGAACGCGCGACCGACGGAAAAGGGGGAGCCCTGGCCTGGTTCTCGATCACCACGCCTTTCGGCGACACCACCTTCCGCTTCGTGGAGCGCAAGGGTTACGAGGCCCTCTACCCGGGGTTCGTCGCTCATCCGTCTCCCCGGGGGGGCACGAACCGGTTCGGCTTCCAGGGTTTCGACCACACCACTTCGAACTTTCAGACCATGAAGCCCGCCCTCCTCTGGATGGAACACGTCATGGGCTTCGAGCGGTTCTGGGGCGTCGAGTTCCACACCACGGACGTGGGCAAGGAAGACAAGAGCCACGGGTCCGGGCTGCGCTCGGTGGTGATGTGGGACCGGCACTCCGGCGTGAAGTTCGCGAACAACGAACCGTGGCGCCCGTTCTTCAAGGCTTCGCAGATAAACATCTTCAACGAGGAGTTGCGCGGCGACGGGGTTCAGCACCTGGCCATCTCGGTGAAGGACATCGTGTCTTGCGTTCGCGCCCTGCGTGAGCGCAGGATCGAGTTCATGCCGACGCCCTCGGCCTATTACGACATGCTGCCGAACCGGCTGAAGCAGCTCTCCATCGGCGCCATCGACGAGGACCTCGGCGTTCTGCGAGAGCTGGAGATCCTGGTCGATGGCGACGGCCCGAATTCGTATCTCCTGCAGATCTTCCTCCGTGAAGCCTCCGGCCTCTACAAGGAATCGGCGGCGGGCCCCTTCTTCTTCGAGATCATCCAGCGCAAGGGCGACGAGGGGTTCGGAGCCGGCAACTTCCGCGCTCTGTTCGAATCCATCGAACGGATGCAGACCGCCTGAGGCCGGCAGCCTGGTTGAGGGTCTGACTCGTCTCAGCCCCTGGTTCGGCAGAAGGCGCGCAGTCGCGGGTCTCCGGTGTCGAAGGGTTCGACGCCTCCAAGCGCCTCGAATGCGCCAAGCAAGGCCGCGGTCTTGCGAACATCCGGTTCGTCGGTGAGAACACAGAGGTCCGAGCCCGGAGCGAATCGGCCGAACAGCGTCCCCGCATCGTCGATTCTCTTCAGGCCCGCGAAGGAGTAGCCGCCGAAAGCGGCGGGAGGCTCGTACCAGAACACGGGGCCGGTTCTCGACGTGTACCCGCCCCCGATGACAAGTCGTGGAGCGTAGGCGTGCGCGGCCACCGCCGCGTGGTGAAACGGGAACGCCAGCAGAACTCCTTCAGGGCTCAGTCTCCCTTCAAGCCGGCCCATGGCGCCACGCCAGTCCTCTCGAGCCGAAGGCAGTACGGTCAGGTAACGAAGAACGGCCAGGCCGTTCAGGCCGAGGAGGACAAGGGCCACGAGGAGTCCCGCGCGACCGAGTCGAGTCAAAGCACCCGCCATCAAAAGGAGCAGCGCGCTCATGGAAAGGGCGAAGTAACGCGGAGCGAACCCAATCGGCATGAAGGCGTCGAGACCAAGAAGGACGAGGGTGAAGACAACGAAGGCTCGAGCCGGGAAAGCCAGGGTCGGCAAGCGCTTCGGGTAACAGGCGCTGAACAGGAGCGCGGCCAGCACAATCAGGCTCAGGGCTTCGATTCGCGCATCGAAAGGCGCCGGAACCAGGCCGAAGAACACCGAGGACAGGGCAGGCCGCCTCTCCGACCAGGCGATGCGCGAATCGACGCTGGACGCGGCAAGAGTGAAGGCCTTCAGGAGACCCGGAGCGCACAAGACTCCCGCGAGCAGGCCCACGAGAACGAGATGCGACCTGGCGCACCGGCGACGACACTCGACGAACCACAGCGCCACCATGGACAGGCCCAGATAGGAAAGCGACGTGCCGAGCAGGGCGGCGAGGGCGGCCTGCCGATCGCTCTTCTCGCTCGTGGTCCCGCCCAGGTGGCCGAGGAAGAAGAACCCACAACCCAGAAGCGCCGAGTAGGGGCGAAGCTCGTGGGCGAAGGTGAAGAGGTAGGCCGAGCCTGGAATCAGCAGGAGGGCCACCCGGCGCGAAGCCGGGCCGAAGAGCCGTTCCGAGGCCCGCAGGCCCAGGTACGCAGCGAGACCGGCGAGCACAACCGGCAGAGCGCGCAGGTCCTCGTTCGAAAGACCCGCGAGCGAGACGAGCTTCACCAGCGCGTAGAACAAAGGCGGCGTGAAACCATCCAGATTCGCCTGGTGGACCAGATCGGCGAGCGGCCTCGACGACACCCAGACCGTGAAGAGTTCGTCATATCCGAGGCTCTGGCTCGACCGGGTTGCGAACGCGGCGGCCGCCAGAGCCAGCGATCCGATCCCGAAGAGCCGGCGCGCGCTCACGGCCTCGCGGCCGTCATTTCGCGGGCCTGGGGGCTTCGGGCTTGCGCGTCACGAGCAGGTGATGGTGCCGGTGGTTGTCGGGATACCCGTATCGGAAGTTCAGCTCGCGCCTCGGCTGGGCCGCGAACAGGGCCAGCATGTCCTGGGCCCCGGCGTCGGGTGCGGTGAGGAACGGCGCGTCGAACTGACCGTAGGCGATCATCTCGAAGCCGGCCTTCTGTGCGTAGCGGGGCGGAATGCCCGTGGAATCCGAGAGCATGAACTCCATGTTCGCGAGCAGATAGTCGCGGATCTTCGAGAAGCCCGAACTCCACAGGAGATAGCTCGCCGCCTTGGTGATGGCGGTGATCCGCCCTTTCGCCTCGAGATGCTTCAGGACTCCCGGGACCTTCCCGAGGCCTGGGTCAGACAGATCGGCGGCGATGTGACGATGAACGCGAAGGGGAGCGGTCGGATCCGAGGCCTTGCGGAACGTGATCTCCGAGTTCGAGAAGGCCAGGGAGAAATCGGGTGACTTCCAGACCTGGTTGAGCTTCGTGGCGGCCGAGCCTTCGAGCGCCGCGATGCCTTCGGCGGAGAGACCGATCGGCGTCCCTTCGGGGGTCAGATTGAAGAAGCGCAGACCCACGGGCTCCTGACCGTGAACGGCGAGGCCGGTGAGGAAGAAGGCGAGTTGCCCGGGAATATCTCCCTTCTGCAACTGCATCATGTTCTCGCTGGTCGATTCCGTCCAGATGAGCAGACCGCTGACCCGCCGCCTCACCTGGGCGAGACTCAGCTCAAGTCGTTCGGGGGTGATGCCGACGATGCGCCGCGGATCGCCCGCGTACTCGAGGGACAGGGTCGTGACTTCGGTGAGATCCGGATAGGTGGTGAGCGCCGAGAGCAGATCGCCGCCGCCGAAGGGATAGACCACGGTGGTGGGAAGGCCCTTCGGCTGAAGGCCGACGAGGAACGGTTGCGCCACCGCGACGTACCTGGTCCGGTAGTCGGCCATGGTCTTTTCGAACAGGGCGCAGTGCCGGGCCACCACCGCCTCGTGCTCCCGGGGCACGGGTTCCGAGCCCGCGCAGGCCACCATGCGGAAGAGCAGCCGGAGTTCCCTGTCGAAGCGCTGGGACCGATCCGTCGCGGGAGCCGGAATCGCGGAAGTCGGGGCTGCGGGAGCGACGATGGGGGTCGGAGCGGGTGCAGCCGCGGGCTGCGCCTGAGTGCAGGCCGGAATCGACAGGGCGAGAGCCGGCAGGAGACTTCGGAGCAGTCTGGTCGTGGGCATGGGAGCCGGTGAGAGTAACATCCGCGCTCCCATGAGAGCGAGTGGCGGCCATCTGGGCCTCAGATCCGGAATCGGCCTGGTGGTCTCCAACATGGTGGGCGCCGGCGTGTTCATCAGCGCCGGCTTCATGGCCCAGGATCTGACCCCCGGTCTCATCCTCCTCTCCTGGGTCCTGGGCGCCATCATCGCCCTGGCCGGCGCGCGCGCGTATGCCACGGTGGCCACCTGGGTCCCACGCTCGGGCGGCGAGTACCGCTACCTCTCCGACCTCATGCACCCGGCCCTCGGCTGCCTCGCCGGATGGGGTTCGCTGCTGGTGGGCTTCTCCGCACCCATCGCCGTGGACGCGCTGGCCGCGGGTGAATTCGCCAGGACTCTCGGCAGTCCCCTTCCGCCCTCGGCTTTCGGGGCCTTGATGATCATCACCCTCGGGGTCGTCCACGCCATGGGCCGACACGCCTCGAAGCACGGCCACAACCTGCTCTTCGTCGGCAACGGCCTGCTCCTCGCCGGCTTCGTCATCACCGGCCTCTTCTTCGGAAGCAACGCCTGGCCCACCTGGGTTCCAGCTGCGGCGGCCACATCAACCGGCTTCCCGAAGGAGGCTTTCGCGCGCGGCCTCTTCTTCATCGCCTTCGCGTTCTCCGGATGGAACGCCGCGACCTACGCCGCCTCCGAGTTTCGCGATCCCAGGCGGGACGTGCCCCGCGCGCTGCTCATCGGCTGCGGCCTGGTCGCTGTCCTCTACCTGGCGGTGAACTGGGTATTCGTCGCGAACCTCACGCCCGACGACTTCAAGGTTGTGTTCGGCTACGACGAGAGCAAGGTGACGCTCGGCCACGTGATCCTGAGCCGGATCCTGGGCCCCTTCGGCGGATTCATCATGTCCCTCCTGGTCCTGGTGGCGTTCGTTTCCGCGGCGAGTGCCATGACCATCGTGGGCCCGCGCGTGTACGCCACCATGGCCGCCGATGGTTATCTGCCCGGCTTCCTTCGCGTGGAGGAAGGCCGGGTGCCCGTGAAATCCATCATCCTTCAGTGCGGGGTTGCGCTGGTGATCCTCGCCACCCACACTCTCCAGCAGGCGCTCGCGAACGTCGGCGCGATCCTGACCCTGTTCGCGGCCCTGGTCTCGGTCTCCATTTTCCGGCGCGCGTTCTCGACGCAAAGGGGTCTTGAAAAGCCGAACGCCCTCACCCTCCTGGCCGCGGGAGTCCACGTGGGCTCGTCGGTCTTCATGCTGTACTTCGGCTTTCGAGATTCGATCCGACTGCTGATCTGGGTCGCCGCGGTACTGGCCGCGGGCCTGACCTTCTGGGCGATCGCACGACCCCGAAACGCGAACACGGCGAGCGCCGACGCCTAGACCACGGCGCCGAAGACCTTTCCGACGAAGGCGGTGACGGCCATGGCCAAAGCACCCCAGAAGAGCACGCGGGCCGCCGACCGGCCCACCGGCGCGCCGCCGGTCCGCGCGGCCACGATCCCCAGAGCGGCGAGGGACAGCAGCGACGCGGCGGCCACCACCACGGCCACCCGGGTAGCGGGAGCGAGGAGAGCCGAAGCCAGCGGGAGCGACGCGCCGACCGCGAACGTCCCCGCGGACGTGAGCGCGGCCTGAACCGGACGCGCGGTGGTGATGGACGAGATCCCGAGTTCATCCCGCGCGTGTGCGCCCAGGGCATCGTGCTCGGTGAGCTGGTGCGCGACCTGGGAGGCCAGTTCGGGGGTCAGTCCGCGCGACTGGTAGATCATGGCGAGCTCCAGATGTTCCGACTCGGGCTCGGTCAGAAGCTCCTGGCGTTCACGGGCCAGGTCGGCCGCCGCGGTGTCGGACTGTGAACTGACCGAGATGTACTCGCCCGCCGCCATCGA
>Ga0154020_10009700_pt1 | contig 11069 bp, 11 predicted proteins | sample Klosneuvirus_201_FD_109709 | JGI IMG/M metagenome (GOLD analysis project Ga0154020, IMG submission 109709) | Active sludge microbial communities from wastewater, Klosterneuburg, Austria - Klosneuvirus_20160825_MG | ecosystem: Engineered > WWTP > Aerobic digester > Activated sludge | place...
GGAAGATCAATTATTTCGGCAACGGTTTGATAATTGAGTTGGCAAGTCCCAGTTCGTTTGTCTACCGTAATACCCGGGAAATTTCCGATCTTTTGGTTGAGGCCCGTCAGTTTGTTGAACAAGGAAGATTTCCCTGAATTTGGCTTCCCTGCGAGGGCAATTTTCAACTTCTTATCAATAGCCATCAGTTAAGAATCACGATGGTTGAAGCTTCGTCAATTCTTAAGGAAAGGTCGTAGCCAGAAACACTAACACACACGGGATCGCCCAAAGGAGCTGTAAAATTGAATCGCACAGCAGTTCCAGGTAAAAAACCCATTTCCAGAAGTTTGGTAGACAAATTGTCGTCCAGGAAGTCAGAAATAACCGCTGTTTCCCCTGGTTTCATATCCGCAACGCTCCTTTTGGGCCCCACTTTTCTTATTTAGATTAATTTTAAACAACGCGAATATAGTTTTACAGGGGGAGCTAAACAATGATTATCTTCGGTGGTGAAAAAGAAAAAATCAGATAAGATCAAAAATACTGAGGAGAAGCCGAAGCCAGTTGAGTCGAATGATAAACAAGATCGTTTTGATTTTGGGGGGCTACCAAAAAGAGATCTGAAAAAAAATTTAGGATGTTAATTAGGGCTGCAAATTTTATTGACCGTAGTTTTAGTCAAATTCAACGCGATGAGGTATGAACAAATTTGTATTTAAAACACTTGCCAAAATCAACAAACTAATTATGCCGCGATTTAGCCAACGTGATATAGCCCGGCTTTCTAAAATTGAAAAGGCTATGGTAGCCTATCGATATTGGGTTACAATAAATGCCCTGGAGTAAACCATCCGTTAATAGCTACCAGCAAAGAAAACTCGCTTAACCCGTTCACTGGTATTTGTAAGTATTTCATAAGGAATAGTATTTATGCTGGCCGCAACTTCTTGAATAGGCATTCCTTCACCGAAAATAATGACATCATCTCCTTCGTGAACATTAATTCCGGTAATATCAATCATCGTCATATCCATACAAACATTACCAACTACCGGTACACGCTTACCAGCCACCATCACTCGGCCGGCTCCCCGGCTAAAACTTCTGCTAAACCCATCGGCATAGCCAATAGCAATGGTTGCCAATGTCATATCACTATCCGGTTGGCCCCTTCGGCCATAGCCAACCGATTGCCCAGCCTTTAATTTTTTTATTTGTGAGATAACGGTTTTTAAAGTAGCAACGGGTTGTAATTGATCATTTGAATCGGAAGTAGGATTTACTCCGTATAAACCAATACCGAGGCGAACCATATCCATTTGAAGATTAGGTAATCGCAGAATTCCAGATGAGTTAAGAATATGTCGTATCGGTTGAATTCTCAATGCAGCAGTTATTTTCTTATAACCGTTTTGGAAGGATTCAAATTGCACTTGCGAATAAGTGTCATGTTTTGATTCATCGGCCCCAGCCAGATGTGAAAAAATACTTGCTACTGAAATGTTTGGATTAGCTTTAAGTAAGGCAATGATTTCCTCCAAATCATCTTTTTCAAGACCCAGCCGATGCATACCTGTTTCTAATTCAAGATGAACTATGCAGGATTGGCCTTGCAAAAATTCTATTAACGATTTGAGTAACCCGATGCTATAGAGGGTAGGCTCTAATCGATTGGTCAGAAGTAATGGAAAACTTTCTTCTGTGGGATTCATTACCATGATGGGCAGACTAATCTGATTCTTTCTCAAATCAACTCCTTCATCGGTGTAAGCCACACCCAGATAATCGACTCTGTGGTATTGAAGCAGATTAGCAACTTCTTCACTGCCGCTACCGTAAGCAAAAGCCTTTACCATAACCATCACTTTCACTCCAGGATTTAATCTTGATTTGAAATAATTCAAGTTGTGCGCCATCTTATCCAGGTCAATTTCCATGCGTGTGCCGTGTATTCTTCGTTGAAGGCGGGCTACGATTCTTTCAAACTGAAAAAGACGAGCTCCCTTAATCAAAATGACTTCACGATTGAATTCTTCCCACGAGATTTTATCTAATGCTTCCTCGGTAGTTTTATAAAAACTTGATTTGACTTCCTTTGATAAAAACTGTGTGCGATACTCGTGTAGTACTGGCCCAATCGCAATCAATTGTTGCACACCACTCCTTACAAGCATGTCCTGGATCTTTGAAACCAAATCAGAGTCTTCCAGTCCGGTTTGTAATATATCCGAGAGGATTAAAGTCTTTTTCTTTTTTTGGAGTCCCCCTAAAAAATCAAGACTGATTTGCAGACCCCCTAAATCGTTGTTGTAGCTGTCGTCTATGATCTGACAATTATTAATACCCCGTTTCAACTCCAGACGCATGGGTACAGCGTGCAGCACAGCAATCCTCTCTTGAATTGAAGAAGGTGAATACTTAAGATGGTGCATCAGAATAATGCAATGGAGTGCATTTTCTACAGATGCTTTGTCAGTAAACGGAAGTGTTAAGCTGAATTCTCCTTTCTTGTCCTTTAAAGTGATTCTATTTATTTGTTGCTGTAACAAATAATCGCCTCCTCCCTTGAAGCCCCACGAAATGGCTGGAATTTTTGATTGTTGAATTTCTGATTTTAAGAGCGCGTTATCCGAGCAATAGATAAGCGCTTCAACCTCATTAAATAGTTTTAGTTTTTCCCAAACCTTTTCGACTTGGCTAACAAATCCTTCGTCATGGGCACTTCCTAGATTGCTAAATATTCCCAGTGTTGGCCGGATAATTTTTGCAAGCCGTTCCATTTCAGTTGGCCGCGAGATACCGGCTTCAAAAACTCCTAACTGATGATGATTTTGAATTTGCCATATCGATAGAGGTACGCCAACCTGCGAATTATAGCTTCCTGGATTTTTTACAACTTTATAATCAGGTGACAGCAACTGGAAGAGCCATTCTTTGATAATTGTTTTACCATTACTGCCCGTTATTCCGATAATAGGTATGGTAAAATTTTTCCGATGAGCTTCCGCAAGCGCTTGTAACGCTGTGCGTGATGAATCAACTAAAATAATATTGGCTTCTTGATATTGATCTACAGACACAGGGTGTTCAACAACAAACTGACGAATACCAGCAGCATACAGATCAGGAATAAATTGATGCCCATCATGACGATCGCCAGAAATCGCAAAGAATAGTGTTTGATCAGAGAGCAATGTTTTGCGACTGTCAATTAGCAGATCGCGGACTTCTCTTTCCCTATTCTGTTGAAGAATTTTTCCGTTGCAAATAGATGCTAATGACGAGAAAAGAACCATGTCAGAATAGTCTTGAACCGTTAGGAACCGGCTTATCAATTGAGCTCAAAACCACTCTTTTGTTTTCGTCAGGGAACCCGGTGACTAATACCTCGGAGATGAAATTAGCGATTTGTCTAGGTTGAAAATTCACCACGCCAATTACTTGTCTGCCGATTAACGACTCCTGCGTGTATAAATCGGTTATTTGCGCACTGGATTTAAGCACCCCTAGTTCTGGTCCAAAGTCGATCCAAAGCTTAAAAGCTGGTTTTTTAGCCTCTGGGAAGGGTTCTGCCCTTAAAATAGTCCCACTTCTAAAATCAATTTTATTAAAGTCATCTAAGGTGATCATTATCAAAATTTTACTAATTTGCAAAGCTAACCCAGAATGTAAATCACGGGTTATAAGCCCGGAAATAGATGAAGATAAACTTTTCGCTTTTGCTGGTACTTATATTTATGTCGCTTACAGTGGCTACTGTTTCTACGGTATCTGCGCAAGAGGGTGTACCGTATAACGAAATTCCTGAGATTGCTCCGAACAGCATTGATCCAAATCTCAGAGAGGAAAAGCCTCTGATTTATGAGCCGGAATCAAAACCAATAGCTAAAGACCAACCCACTAACTCAAGCATTTCAACGAAAGCCAAATCAAAAAATCCAGAGCCGACAAAAGCCGTTGGAACCAAACCTGAGGAAGATGCCCTCTCGTTCAATTTTCTTTACTACATTATCCAGAAGTTTAAGATCTCCGATATAGTCGAGCAATAATTCAGTTTCTAGGTCTTAACGAGAAATTGCTCCAGATCTTTAAGTTTCAGGATACCTTCGTAATAAGCCTTTCCAAAGATAACCGCAAAAACGCCCATGTCGTTTAGGCGTTTAATGTCGTCTACTCCCCGTACACCCCCGCTAGCTAATACCTGAAGATCCGGGAAACGATTTATTATATCCTGATAGAAAGAAAATGCCGGGCCTTCCAGCACACCATCGCGCGACACGTCTGTAGATTTAACGTACTTAAGTCCGCGATCATAAAAATACTGTAAGTGATCGAATAGGGTTATTTCCGATTTTTTTGACCATCCCCGAAAGGAAATATTTTTGCTTTCAATATCGGTAACATCTGCTCCCAACGTCATTTTCTCGCGGCCATAAGAAATAATCCATGATGCAAATAACTCAGGATTGGTAACGGCAATGCTGGAGGCAGTTATGTATGAGGCACCAAACTCATACGCCTTACCAATGTCACCATCGGTACAAATTCCACCAGTAAAATCAACTTTCAAATCGGTATGACCCGCTATAGCTTCCAGCACATGGTAATTCTTTGGACTTCCGCGCTCGGCTCCATCCAAGTCTACTAAATGTACAACATCAATGCCATGGTCGGCAAATCGCTTCGCTAAATCGAGTGGATTTTCATCATAGGCTTTCTCGCTAGCGGGATCGCCTTTTCTCATTTTTACCACTTTCCCCTTGCGTATTGCTATGGAGGGAATTACTTGTATCATGTTTATTTATTAACCAGGTTCAATTATCAAAGATACCAAGGATTGCGAAAGATTTGAGAGTTAAGGGCACAAATTCAATTGTTACTTTACCGTAAAGGGCACGGATACCAGAGTTTTGTCCCACATAAAAATTAGCTCCATATCTTCCCCTGCCTTCTCAAGGGCAATGGTAAACTGCTCAATTTCTTTATCCTGTAGATTAGAAGGGATTGCTTCAACAGTAAGTTTATCATTGGATGGCTCCCGGTTAGCTGTGCCATTAAATCCCACTCCCCACTGGCCGGTTTCCGAATTAAATATAATGGACCAAACCTGCTCACCCGGAATGGTAAAAACAGAATACTCTCCAGCCTTTAGCGTTTGATCTCCAAAAGTAAGGTCTTTATTGGTTTCAAAAATTGTAGCATCGTTGGCACCCGTCCGCCACACTTTATCATAAGGCACCAATTCGCCAAAGATTACTCTTCCCTTTTTAAAAGGCCTGTAATACTCGACCAAAATTCGCGTTTCTCCCGATTCAAATTTTGCTATACCCGCTGGACTGGGCTTTTTTGTGTGAACCATCCGGATATACATTAATGCACTCAAGATCAACACTAAGACTAACCCAAGAATGAGAAGGAATTTCTTCATGCTTATTTTCGATTTGGCAAGGTATTCAAAGGGATAATTTTAAAATAAGTTTACGAGTTTACAATTTTTAAGGACGAATTTGCAAATAATATGACCCGTTGCCCTAAATTTGGTTGTTAAATCATAAGATCATGACAGTTTTTGGTGTAGTAATCGCTCTTTTTATTCTTGCCATTGTTTCCGTTTGGGCTTTTCCAAATAGCAAAGTGAGCGATAATGAGCATGACATTAAGCATTAATTTATTCGCTCTTTTGCTAAATGAACATATGTGTTTTTTGTGGATCCGCTTCAGGGAATAACCCTGTTTATGCGGACGCAGCAAAAGAGCTGGCTTCGCTACTATGCGAAAAAAACGCAACACTAATTTATGGCGGTGGCAACATTGGTCTCATGGGAATTCTAGCCGATGAGGTAATGCATGGAGGAGGTAAGGTAATTGGTGTGATCCCTGATTTTCTTATGAGCAAAGAGGTTGGACACAGCGGAATATCTCAACTGGAAGTGGTAGCCAGTATGCACGAGCGGAAAAGACGAATGGCTGATCTGGCTGATGCATTCATTGCTTTACCCGGTGGTTGGGGCACATTAGATGAGTTGGCTGAAATTTTAACTTGGAAACAACTTGGATTAGTTAATACTTCTGTAGGGCTGTTAAACACAAACAGCTACTTTAACTCTCTGATTAGTCAAATGCAAACCATGGTGAAGGACGGATTTCTTCATTCAAAAAATCTTCAGGAACTTAACGTTGGTGAGACCCCCAAGGAACTACTTATCCAACTTGGGCTAATTAGCGTTTAACCAATCAGGCTTATCTAAAAATTGGTAGCTTTAAAAGGGGCTTACAGATACATGCGCGCACGAATGTTTTTTATTGGGTTGTTGATGCTGATGTCGGGAATAGGTAACGCCCAGATACTAGGCTTCTCTCTACCAGCAGGTGAGACAAAGGTTCAATTCCCTATCGAGATTTATAACAATTTGGTTGTGGTGCCAATGATTCTCAATAGCCAATTACCGCTTAAATTTATTTTGGATACCGGGGTCCGAACATCCATTTTAACAGAGAAGGCGTATAGCGATATTTTGAATTTACAGTATTCGCGTAAATACACCATTGCGGGGCCAGGGGGTGAAAAACTTGTCGATGCCTACGTAACTAATAATGTCTCGCTTGATATGCCTGGCGTACAGGGTCGTGGCCATGCCATGTTAGTATTGGAACAAGATTATCTGGAACTCCGGAATTACCTGGGTACAGACGTCCATGGAATTTTGGGATACGAATTGTTCAGTCGTTTTATCGTTGAGGTTAATTATGAGAAAAAGGTACTGACCCTTATGCTCCCACAACGATTTAAAGAGAAGAAAAACTTCCAGTGGCTGCCCATCCAGATACTGGATACAAAACCGTACATGGAGGTGGTTTTGGAAATGAATGACACCACCGCATTTAATGCTAAATTATTAGTAGACAGTGGTGCAAGCCACGGGCTTTTTCTTGAAACGACCTCAGACCCCAAAATCATTGTGCCACAAAAAAATGTTACCAGCATAATAGGCCGAGGTTTGGGTGGGGTGATTACCGGACAAATGGGGAAAATTAAATCTATGAATCTGGGTAAATATAAAATAGACAAGGTGCTTACCAGCTTTCCAGACCCCAATGCTTATATGGATACATTGAAGGTAAATCGTTCTATTTTCAGGAACGGATCAATAGGCGGAGAGATTTTAAGCAGGTTTACTGTTATCTATAATTTTCCTGGTGAACGAATTTATTTTAAGAAGAATTCGCACTACAAGAAGAGCTTTTACTATAGCCTAAGTGGCCTTACCATTCGGGCAAAGGGCGCAAGACTTAAAAACTTTGAGATTACTAATATTCGTCCGCAATCGGCTTCCTCCGCAGCCGACATTCAAGTGGGAGATCAGATAATTAGTGTGAATGGAATTGCTGCCTCAGATCTTGATCTCAATACGATAAACGGATTTCTTAACTCAAAACCTGGCCGCAGAATAAATCTGCAGTTAGAAAGAAAAGGAATTAAAATAAAAAGAGAATTTCGGTTAGAAGATTCTTTATGACATAGAACGCAACGCCTTGAGCAATTTCCCTTTTCTTTTTCTATAGGCCTGCTGTAAATAAAGCTGGGTCTTTTTAAACTTTAAGGAATTCGTTAATGCCCTATGAAGGGAGTCAGCGGTAATAGAATCTTTCAGGATATAGTTCATAACTCCTGTATTCATCGCTTCATGATAGTTCGAATTTTTTAAAAGGGTTATAGGTATATGCTTTGTTTTGCGATGGCCCAATAAAGTTGTAACCGCCAGTTTTAATTCTAGTTTGCCCAAATTATCATCAATTAAAATGTAGTGTGGCTTAAAACGAGCGAGGCGTTCAATGATACTTGCGAGATCAAAGGCAATCTCAGTGATTACCGTGTGGTGCTTAATTTGGCTGAGACTTTCAAATGTTTTAGATAATTCTATAGGGTTATTTCCTACAACTAAGACATTCAACAATTCAGCTTGGTTTGCGCTCGTTTCCATAAACTTAATTACTCAAGTAAAACAATTAAACGGAAAAAAGGATTTATAGATTTACAATTAATTTATTTTCTTTTTGAAAGTGCTCACATTTAATAAAACATAAACATTGAAGTCGATTCTTATTGTTGGAGGTGGTTTGGCCGGGCTGGTGAATGCTAATTATTTGGCTGAAAAGGGCTTATCGGTTACCCTGATCGAAAAAAAAGTCTATCCTTTCCATAGAGTATGTGGAGAGTATATCTCCAATGAAGTAGTTCCTTTTTTAATTTCCCTGGATCTTTTTCCGGAAGAGTTTCATCCACCTTCTATCAAAGAATTTCAGCTAACATCTGTGAATGGTAAAGCTGCGCAGATGCCTTTGGACCTTGGTGGCTTTGGGATAAGCCGTTTTGCATTTGATGATTTTTTATACAAAAAAGCTTTGGCTCGTGGGGTTTCATTCATCTTAAATAAAGGAGTTGAAGACATCAGTTATCAAGACGATCAGTTTCTTGTTAAAGCAGAAGGGGAAACATTTACGGCAGATTTAGTTATTGGTTCTTTCGGAAAAAGATCGCGGGTCGATGTGGCACTTAAGCGAGATTTTATTCGAAGTCGCTCCCCTTATGTAGGTGTAAAATATCACATCCGAACCGACCAACCCTCGGATTTAATTTCATTGCATAATTTTAAAGATGGTTACTGTGGGTTGAGCCAGATAGAGGATGGGAAATTTACGCTCTGTTATCTTACCCACAGGAGTAATCTTAAAAAACATGGAACCATTCAGTCGATGGAAGCAGAGGTTTTGTCAAAGAACCCCTATTTAAAATCCGTATTTCAAAATTCGGAATTTTTATATGATAGGCCTGAAGTAATAAATGAGATCACGTTTGCTACAAAGTCACCGTTTGAAAACCACATATTAATGACTGGCGATGCAGCCGGCATGATTACACCGCTATGTGGAAACGGTATGGCGATGGCCATTCATTCGGCAAAAATTCTTAGTGAGTTAGTCGTTGAGTATTCTGCAGGAAAGCTTACCAGAGACCAGCTAGAGATAAGCTACACGAATAAGTGGAAAGCCCAATTTGCTACACGATTGTGGGCAGGCCGCCAGATTCAAAAATTATTTGGTGACGTTTGGACTTCCAACGTAGCTGTAAACATAATTCGAAGATCGAAGCCTATAGCCAGTATGATCATGCGAAATACACATGGGCAGCCTTTTTAGAAATCTTACAACTGCAGGATGTGGCTCGTTTCCAGGAAAAACCAAATGAAAAAGCCATTCAAACAAAAGGCCGATAAAAAATTGAGCCACATAGTATTACTGTAATTTGCTTTGGCAGGATTGTACCAGGCGCGCACAAACCAAATCAGAAAAAAAATAACAACGGGCAATAGGGCAATAAAAAATGCTTGTGCAAAACGAATAGAATGATATTGATAAAAATATCCCAAATACCCGAGCGTGATAATTGAGAAAACAGCCATCACAAAGATAAACGTACCCCGCACCCCGAACTTTAAACTAACGGTTTGGTCGCCTCTCGCAGAATCTTCCTCATGTTGATAAATTTGTGTCATGGGGTAAGTGCCTAACAGGAAAAGACTGGATAGAATGGCCGGGATGATAACCCGGTCGTTCCAAAGATTTTCAGGAGTAAAATTATTGATGCCTATATAACTCATTACGAATGTGAAAAACCCTTGAAAAAAAGCGACCGTTAACAATCCACCAACGGGAAACTTTTTTAACCGGATGGAAGGATGGCTGTAAGCTTTAGAGGCCAGCCCATACACAAGAAGCAAACCAGCAAACCAAGGGCTAATCTTAAAAAAAGCGAGCAGCAACGCAAAGAGATCAAGGGCGAGGGCGGTATAGTAAAGACCCTTATTTACAGGTGGAGGATTTTTTAAACCCCCAATGCTCTTTTCGTCTTTATCAAAGTAACTGTTGTAACCATTGCTCGCAGGGTATATTAAAAAATGAATTATCAAAAATGACCAAAGAAGCCGACTCCCATTAAGATTTGGGGAAACACCTAACGCAAAATAATAGACCGGCATCAAAAAAAATGAGAACGGAAAGCGCAGATGAAGCAATATAGACCGCATAAATCTTACAGAAATATTTATTAAAATAACAAATTCAATTTTAGTAAAGCCATATCGACTTGTTTTTTGTTATACTTGGATTGATGAGTTATATCACCTCCATTGGTACGGCTGTTCCACCTTATAAATTTAGTCAGGCTACTTTAGCCGACTTTATGACGCAGGCCATGCTGGCCAATGATGAAGAGGCTCAAAAGCTTAAGGTAATTTTTAGAGCTACGGGTATTGATACGAGGCATTCCGTTCTTAGCGATTACGGTAAGAGTTTTGACTTTAGCTTTTATAGTAACACAAATGATTTCGAACCCTTTCCATCGACCAAACGAAGGCTTGACCTGTTTAAGCAAGAGTCCCTGACGTTAAGTCTTGCCTCGATTCAGGCGTGCTTGCAAAAAGTAAAACTATTCGACAAGCAATCAATTACTCATTTAGTGGTGGTAAGCTGTACGGGCATGTATGCGCCAGGTCTTGATATTGACTTAATAAAACATCTTGACCTCTCATCAAATGTTAAGCGCATTTGCATCAACTTTATGGGTTGCTATGCCGCGTTCAATGCTTTGAAGTTGGCGGATTCATTTTGTCAGGTTGATCCACAGGCTAAGGTGCTTGTTGTTTGTACGGAACTTTGCAGCATTCATTTTCAAAAGCAGGCCACCGAGGACAATATGTTGGCCAATGCGCTGTTTGCCGATGGATCTGCAGCCATGTTAGTTCAAGGGCGGCCAGAAAAAGGGCTCAATCTAAAACCAATAAGCTTCTATTGTGATCTTGCCCCTGATGGCGAACAAGATATGGCCTGGACGGTAGGAGATTGGGGATTTGAAATGCGATTATCAGCTTACGTGCCAGCGATTATCCGGCAAGGAATTAAGAAACTAACGAATTCCTTGTTGCAACAGATTTCACATCGGATGTCAGACATAGCTTATTATGCTATTCACCCAGGAGGCAAAAAAATATTGGAAGTAATTGAACAGGAACTGGCATTAACCAAACAAC
>Ga0154020_10009701_pt1 | contig 11068 bp, 8 predicted proteins | sample Klosneuvirus_201_FD_109709 | JGI IMG/M metagenome (GOLD analysis project Ga0154020, IMG submission 109709) | Active sludge microbial communities from wastewater, Klosterneuburg, Austria - Klosneuvirus_20160825_MG | ecosystem: Engineered > WWTP > Aerobic digester > Activated sludge | place...
ATACTGGGTATCTTTGATCTATCTACCACCACTTTGTCACCCGGGAACAAACCTACATCAATCAGCGAATCTCTGTTGATCGTAACGAAGAAGGTCGATGCAGCATGATCAATTAAGAATTCACTGACATCGAGGCGTTTCTCGATATAATCATCCGCCGGACTTGGAAAACCTGCAGCGACTTTGGTAGAAAAAAGCGGCAGCCGGGTTGGCTGATCGCTGATGGCAGGAATTAAAAACTCATCCACATTCGGCGCTTCATGATCCGCTCCTGCTCTTTTTTGCTGATACGCACCCAGAAATTCTTTAATGATAGCCCTCTGACTTTCCGGCACGCGCAGGGCAACCGTTGGTTCACCATATTTACCTTGGTCGCGCGGCCTACCTGCGTTTTCTCTTTTCCCACCACGATTTGACATAGCTTGAATAATTCCACAATAGATAAATGTACGATATTCAAGAACGCCTTATATGTCACTGTCAAATATACTCACAAAATCCCTCAAACCCAGGTGGATAGTAGTAAGAATGTACGGCGTGGCATGCGCCACTCTGTTAATGAGTAAATTCCCTTTCAAACAAATCTGACCTCAACCATTTCATTGAGCCGTTTCCGTCTCAACTCCCAATCCTTCATCACAGTGGTTAGCAGTTTATAAAATGCCTGGCTGTGATTAGATTCTTTCAAATGGCAAAGCTCATGTGTGATCACATAATCAATACAATCTTTCGGAGCCGCTATCAGTTCGGGGTTCAGAATAATATTGCCTTTACCTGTACAGCTTCCCCACCGTTTAGGCATAAAACGAAGCTGGATGCTTTGACCATGCTCAATACCAACTTTAGCGACTTCCTGAGTGCAGAAATCATAACGTTCTGAAAATACCACTCTGGCTCTCAAGCGATACCATTGCTGCAAAAGCGCTTTTACACGCGATCGGTTTTCTGGATTGTTTGATTCTATGAATAAATGGCCATGCAAAAGTTTGACGCTCTCATTCTTTCCTTCAACCACCTTCAGCCGGTATTGTCGCCCTAAATAACGGTGTGTTTCTCCAGAAACGTATTGCCGTTGAGAAAGAGCTGGAGGATATGATTCAAACTTCAATTTTTGCTTAAATATCCAGGGCGCTCTTTTCTTTACTTTGCCCGCAATAGCTTGCTCATTGGCTGAGATGGGTGCATCGACCATCACTTTACCATCCGGATAAACATGAATGGCTAATGTCGTTCGTTCACAGAAATTAACGACATAGATAATTTCTGTTTGACCAAAGAAAACAGAACGTTGCTTGTCTTGGTTTTCTTTTTCATTATTCTCTTTCATCATCAAATAACTGTTCATCATGCCAATCACCCACGACGCTCAGCGATTGCCATCACTTGACAGGTAATTTGCTCAATCATGTCCATACCCATTGCCAATTCATAACGGCCTTTAAGACTGTAGAGATAATCTTCAATCTCGTTCATCATCAGATTTTTGACGTCTTGGTTCTTAGTCCAGTCACGGATTTTATGGTCGCGGATAATGTCTTCTAACCGCACGGCGGTTTCTGCTGCAAGATTATCAGGCGAATAACCTGGCACACTAAAACCAGACATCGGCGCTTGAATAACACCATAGTAGGCCTTGGCCTCATCACGATGATTTAAAATATCTGGAAGATCAGAACTTTCATTTCCACGTAACTCATTCAAAGTCCTGCGAACTCTCTCCAGATATTCCATATCAGAAAGCCGTTTTGCCCGATGTTCGGCTATGGCTTCATCAATTAGCTCAGACAAGCGTTTATACAAGGCAGGATCTTCTTCCATCTTTTCAGTGATGGTTTTCTTAACCCGTGAGGCAATGGCATCAGCCTTAGCAGCATCACCGTCAATGGATTCAATTTCTTTTTCAAATTCGTCGATGGCAAATACATTGACAGGCTCGATCAGTTGTTTGACTGCATCAGCCCCAATATATTTATTCACCATATTGCGAATTTGTTTTTCATAGGATGAATAATCAACCGCTTCGCCATAGCGTTGTTTTACGGCCTGGCGGAGATTTAAGAAATGTTTCAGATCATCCTTATAATGGGCAATTTTGTTTTCCGGTGTTTCATCCTGAAACCTGGCATTGGCCAGCGCCAATTGTAGGGTTTTAGCAAACAAAGCTAATGCTTCATAAAAACGCTGGCGCCGATCTTCCGGTTCCAAATGGCGTTGCATGGCTTCCAAATCTTTCTGATTTTCAACCTCTTTGAATACTTCCCAAACATTGGTGTGACGTTGCGGCAACAACTTAATTTCTTCGGAAATATCGGTCAGCGTGCCTTCGATATCTTCTGGATCAAATCCTTCGTTTTCAAGTGCCGCATAAGTATCAATGGCGTCATTCAGTTCGCCAAAAATTCCCCGGTAATCAATAATCAGGCCATAATCCTTGCCTTCAAACAAGCGGTTTACACGGGCAATGGCTTGTAGGATGCTATGCTCCTTCAAGCGCTTATCCAGATAAAGCACGCTGTTTCTGGGGGCATCAAATCCAGTGAGCAGCTTATCCACCACAATGAGTATTTCTGGATCATCAGGGGAGTATTTAAAGGCATTGATGATGCTTTGCTGGTATTTTTCATCACTGCCATATCTGGCCATCATCGATTTCCAAAAGACTTGCACTTCTTCCAGGGTATCTTCATCGACCGTTTTATTACCTTCCCGTGTATCTGGTGGCGAAATCACCACTTCCGCCGTTACATCGCCAAACTCATCAAAATATTTTTTATAGCGCAAAGCCATTGCTTTGCTGGAAACAGCAAACTGGCCTTTCTTTCCAGTGTTTCTGAAATTATTCTTGAAATGCTGACCAATATCATAGGCAATCTCACCTAAACGCTGTTCGGCTTTACTTAGTTCTTCTTCACGGCGAAATTTATTCTTCAAATCCGCTTTCTGTTCATTGGTCAGGTCTTTGGTAATACGCTCAAACCATTTATCAATTTGGGCTTGATCGCCATGCAGCTCGCTCATCCGGCCTTCATAAAGTAAAGGCGTGACAGCGCCATCGGCTACTGCCTGATTCATGGTGTATTTATGAATAAAGCCGCCGAATTTCGTAGCAGTGGCTTTTTCCTTCTTGAGTAAGGGCGTGCCGGTAAAACCGATATAGCAGGCATTCGGAAAGACATTTTGCATTTTGGCATGTGATACGCCATATTGAGAGCGATGGGATTCATCGACCAAGACAAAGATATTGCTGCTTTCATCGCTGATTTTGCGTTTACGGCTGGCCGATTCAAACTTATCAATAATCGTGGTGATGATGTTGGCTTTGTTATGGGCGATCAGGTCAATTAAATGTTCGCCACTTTTGGCCTGTACTACATCTTTGCCACAGGCATGGAAGGTTTTATAAATCTGATCATCCAGATCAACCCGGTCTGTAACCAGAACAATCTTGGGATTGAGAATCTCAGGAGCTAATGCAAGTGCTTTGGCTAACATAACCATGGTTAAAGACTTGCCAGAACCAGTTGTATGCCAGATAACTCCGCCTGGTCTTTGGCTATCGCCTTTTCTGTGTGCGATCCGCTCAATCGTTGCTGCAACAGCAAAATATTGTTGGTATCGACAGATCTTCTTTTCTTTATTATCAAAGACAATGTATTGATAGATCAGCTCTAACAATCGCTCGGGCTTAAGTAGGCTATGAAGTGCTTTGTCCTGCGGAGAGGGATGGCGCTCACCAGATTGCCAGACTGTTTCCATATACCGGCGCTGCCGTTCATCGCGCTCAGTAAAGAGGCGGGCTTTGAATTCAGTACTGGCGGGCATATTAACCAATTCATGTAACTGCTTTTCATGTTCATCCTTGTTTTCTTCCTTCCAGATTGCCCAAAACTTGGAGGGTGTGCCGGTTGTGCCATACTGGGCTTTATTCTGGCTGACTGATAACAGGATTTGTGAATAGGTGAACAATTCCGGAATTTCATCGCTGCGCTGATTGCGCAAATGCTGGCTGATGCCTTCTTCAACCGCATTTTTAAGGTCTGGCCGTTTGCATTCAATTACCGCCAGGGGAATGCCGTTCACAAACAGAACAATATCCGGTCTTCTGGTCAGCTTGCTGTTACGGCGCTCCAGCACAAATTCATCACAAACGTGATAGACATTGTTTTCTGGGTGTTTCCAGTCAATGTAGTGCAGGGAAAAACTTTTGGTATAGCCGTCAATGGTCTGTTCCAGGCTTTTACCCAAGGTGAGCAGATCATAAACCTGCTCACTGGTATTCATCAGACTATCAAAAGGAATACTTGCCAAGGCCTGCACCGCTTTTTGGATATTGCCATCACTAAAAGGATATTGTTTACCTTTGAAGGTAATGGCGTTGAATTTCTGAAGCTGTTCTTTCAAAACGCTTTCCAGGATCAATTTGGAGGTTCTGCCGCCCCGCAAGGCTAGGTTTTCTGAAGGAGTGAGATAGCGGTAACCCAGTTTATCCAACAAAGTGACAGCGGGTAGTAAAGAGGATAAATCTTCCAGATAATCGTGTGCGGACATATCTAAGCTCCAGCAACTTCTACCAATGGTTCTGACTCACCAAGGTTGACGCGAACAGATCGAAGAAGGCCAATGAAGATCTCATCTTGTTTCGTGACTACCAACTTATCACAAGCAATAAGGGTTTGGTACCAATCCAGGTTGGTCATTAACTTCAATGTGAGAAGCTCTGTGTTGTGTTCTTTCTAAAATTTAAATATATATATTGCATCATTCGTTATCTCTCTTAAAACCACTGATACTCAAGCTGCAGATCCGGCTATCCTCATCTGGGTTATTAGTTCTATAAACGTTGGATAAATATCATTCGCGCTAGCTATTGAATCTATGTAAGTTAATAGCAATGCAGCGGCGACAGCTTCATCGCTGTTGCCATTTCTTAGGCAGATAGAACAATCAACTTTTTCTTCAACTTGCTGAACAAATAAATTTATTTGTGACTTATTCATAGCGCATTGAAGTCTAAGTTGGCCATTCGAGTACCAATCTTTAACGACTTCATCAAAATCCAGTTTTTTAAACTCTGGGCGATTAACCTTTTGCCCACTAAACGCTCCCCTAAGAATCATATATATATCACTGGTAACACTTTTTACATTGTTCCTGATATCTTCCGTAACCTCATCAATTGCGGATTCAAGACATAGTTGGTTGATGTCAGGATTATTCCTAGTGAGAAATGATTTGAGTAAATCTATATCAGAAAACAACACTGACTCTATACAGTAACCATCGTGACTATACGCAAATGATCCCTGCCCCATTATTTTTTCAATGCAATCTGTAAGATCTTTGTCGATGCCTGTAGTAGAAAAGTCTCGATCAAAAATAGTGATCCATCGTTTATTTAAAAAAAGCTCAGAAAGTGTTCTTTTGTTGTACTCAATCTTGTTCTTTATATTATCTTTCCCTCGTAATGGGAAGAACTTGAAATCGTTACTCTTATCATTCACTTTATTAACGAGTGCGTATTTCTTTGCTAATGCCTTGAGATAGCTTTCGTCATCTTTGCCTTCTACAAATATTATGCTACTAGCACGGCTAAGAGCATCTAATGATAAAATAACACCGCCTAGTGCACTTTTTATCGTATCAAAACCTTTCGGTGGGACTGGTTTGAGTTCTTTTGCGTTCTTAGAATCCTCGCTCAAATAGAAGATTTCATTGTCGCTGGCGTTAACTACGAATTGATCATTATGGCTTATTACAAAAAACTGATTGCTATCAATATTTCTCAAGTGAGAAATTAGATTTTGTTGAAGTTTGCTATGAATATGGGAATCGGGTTCATCTACAAGCAATAGTTTTAGCGGTGCATCAATAAACTCAATTGTTGATAAGATCTCGACTATTTGTAGAAAACCACTTCCTTGAAGATGGAGATCGTAATTTTTGCTTCCATCAAAAGAGACTTTGACGGAAACAAATTCGTCCTTTTTCTCTCTTGCTTTAGATGGAAGATTGAACTTTACACTCTTTTCAAGAATTTCGGATATACTCACTTCAAGTTGAAGGATAGACTCTCTTTTAGAAACAATTTTGTTTCTAAGCACTTCATGTGATAGACCTTTTTGTATGCGCTTTTTGACCTGGGCCTCGTTGTAATAAGGCTCATATTGATGAACACCTGAGACCGGCCGAGTTTGATAGATAAACACTGCTTCATCTAGAAACTTTCCCGTGCTGGTAAAAGCCTGAGCAAAAATACTAAATTGATTCTGATCTATGGGTTGCACTCTGAAGAAAGCATTTTCTATGGAAGCGGGACTAGTTATCTTAAACCCTAAATTATATTCGGTACCACTGCTAGTTAAAACCAGTGTAATTTCTGCACACTTACTTTGTTTTGGATCATAGAACAGATCATCATCAGTGGTAATCCGAAGAAAGTCTAACTCTTGATAATTTACATATCTGTTGGTTGTGTTGCGTACCTTATAGAATCCTTTTCTGGATGCCAGGATATAAGTTTGATAACACTTTTCCCATAAGTGCAATGCTTCAAAAATAGATGATTTTCCTGAACTATTTTCACCAATAATGATATTAAATTCATTGTTAGGATAAATCGTCATTTCTTCAAAGACTTTGAAGTTTTTCAGAACTATTTTTCTAATCCTTAACTGCATCAATTAATCCTTGCCAACTTCACTCTGCGCTTCCCAGTTAATAATTGCTGCAGCAAGCCTCTATTTTCCTCATTCAACACAATAAGCTGTTTTTGATGGGCTCCGATTTCTTTATCGGCTGTAGAAAGAACGACAGCTATTTTATTCTGCTCTTCGATAGGAGGATAGGGCAATTTTAGAAAAGAAAAATCTTCATAACTTATTTGCTTTCCGTCTCTAATTCCGATAACAGCCACAGCTAAATGTCCAATAAACTCATACGATTTAAAATAATGCCTATAAAAATCATCAGAAATATTTTTGATTGGTTTAAGAACTGTATAAGCGGGACTAACCAGCCCTTTATAATTAGAATATTCAAGCCCTCCTTGAAAAGAACGAAGACTGATAATAAAGTTGCCTGGCTCAACGAGTTTATAACCTTCAGTGCTACCGTCAGGCATAGCTACTCTACGATCTAATAAATGCCTAGGTAATACTCCTTGATCTTGGGTCACGGCTAAAAGCTCGTCGTTGCCCCCATTTTTCTTCTGTGAACTCGTTTTAAATAACTCATTCGCTTTCAGGTACTTCCACTCCTCATCAAACCCAATAAATCGCCTTTTCCCAGTCAAAAGCTGTTGCATCAGGGCTTTTTTGCGCTTTTTCTTGGCGGTAATTAAGCATTCCAGTTTTTCAATGGCTTTGTCCCAGGTGGAGAGGATTTGGGCGATTTTATGTTGTTCTGGCAGGGGAGGAACCCTTAAAATAATTTCACCACAATCTGGTACTCGCATGTGGGCTACAGTTCCACCATTACTGAAATTTTCAATCTGTTTCTGGCAGAAACGTGTTTGTAGGGAATAAAGAAGAAATAAATTGTTACTTACATGAGGGTCAGCGCGATACATCATCGTTCTTTGGCCTAGAAATACAGAATCTTCACTATCCAATATACCTGATTCTCCGACAGGAGCTTCTCGTGTAAATATTACATCACCTTTTCTTGGAGCACCTCTTCGTATCCAATTAAGATAGGTTTTTTCTTCAACATAACGTACGTTGTGTGTATCTACCTTGCCGTACCTAACATTAGTTGTACGGATCATTTTATATGGTGTTTTATATTCAACTACTGGAGCAGTTTTATTTACACAGTCGATGATGCTTTCGCACAAATATTTTATTGGTTGGTATTTCCACCCTTCAGGAACATGCATAACCCAGCTCCTTCAAATATCCAGCCATTTCCTGCTTCACTTCGACTAGTTCACTCTCAAGCTGAACAATTTCTGCCTGCACCCCATCAATATCAATCTCTTCCTCTTCCTCGAAGGTATCAACATAGCGCGGAATATTGAGGTTAAAATCGTTCTCCTTGATTTCGTCGAAACTTGCCAGATAAGCATATTTATCAACGCTTTCTCGTGCCTGATAGGTCGCCACGATCTTATCAATGTCCGATTGCCGTAGCTTGTTCTGGTTTTTGCCATCTCCATATTCCCGGCTGGCATCAATGAATATCACATTGGTATCCGGTTTATTGCGCCTAAACACCAATACAGCCGCCGGAATGCCGGTACCGTAAAACAAATTGGAGGGCAGGCCTATCACCGCATCGAGCAGGTTTTCTTCAATCAGTTGCTGGCGGATTTTTCCTTCACTGGAGCTACGGAATAGCACACCATGCGGCACCACTACACCAACTCGTCCAGAGTCTTTGGTGGTGGTTTCGATCATGTGCGAAATAAACGCATAATCACCTTTGGTTCTAGGCGGTAGGCCACGATGAAAACGTTTATACGGATCATTCTCCGCGTTATCATGGCCCCATTTATCTAGCGAAAATGGGGGATTGGCAACCACTACTTCAAATTTCATGGTGCTGTCGTCTTCAATGAGTTTGGGACTGCGGATGGTATCGCCCCATTCAATCCGTGCATTGTCCATACCGTGTAAAAACATATTCATTTTTGCCAATGCCCAGGTCGAGCCAGTAATTTCCTGACCATACAGTGCAAAGTCTTTTGTTCCATTTTTTATAAGCTGATTGCCGCATTTAATCAGCAAAGAACCCGAACCACAGGCAGGGTCTGAGATACGCTCGCCCGCTTGTGGGTTAACCAGCTCAGCAATCAACTCGGAAACTTCCGCAGGGGTATAAAATTCCCCTGCTTTTTTACCCGCACCGGCAGCAAATTTTGCAATCAGATATTCATAAGCATTACCAATTACATCCAAATTACCAACGCGGGAAGGACTTAAATCCAGACGGGTATCGTTAAAATCTTCTAATAAATGCTTTAAGCGGCCATTACGATCTTTGGTCTGACCAAGATTAGCCTCAGAGTTAAAATCAATATTTCTGAATACACCGGAGAGCTTTTGTTTATTGGTTTCTTCAATATGTTCCAAAGCAATATTGATGATTTCGCCAATATTGGACTCGTTACGCTGGTTATAAAGATCTAAAAAACTGCATCCTTTAGGTAAAACAAATCGATCACGTTGCATACGACGCAAGATCATCTCTTCATCATTACCGTGCTTTTCTTTTAAGGACTGATAGTGTTCCTGTCAGACATCAGAGATATATTTTACAAACAGCATGACCAGAATATAGTTTTTATATTCTGATGCATCGACAGCGCCCCGGAAGGTATCGCAAGCCTTCCAAAGTACGCTGTTGATTTCGTCCTGATTGATTTTCGTGCTCATGCGTTTTCCTTTTCAGTGTAATGCTCTAAAGTCTGGTCTAATGATTCCTTTAGGTACCTAAAGGATTGTCATTTTAGTACGTTTAATAACTAGTTAGCGGTCATATTATTCATCAAACAAGAAAGGATTAGTTAGAATGGGAGATTGGTCTGATTATTTCGAGGATTATCCAGAAGAAAACCCTGCTAATTGGGTTAATGGGCGCTTTGATCCCGCATTAAGAGAAAAACTTAATTCAGAGAAAAGGCTACAAGCCGCAGCAAATTCAGAGCTTCTCGGAATGATCAAAAAAGCAAACAACGAAACAAAAGCCAGATCTTTGCTTATTACCGAAAATTGCCCGCAATGTGGTTTAGATAAGCTAAATACATACAAAATTAGTAAGCATTTTTATTTATGTGAATGCCTGGAGTGCGGCATCTATGGTTCGGGCAAATCACACGATGAAGCTTTAGAAAAAACCAATTCTGTTTTAGGTGAAGGGCTAGATTGGCGAGACAACTGACTCTGCCATATCAGGCGCAGCTTTTGAATCACCATGCTTGGCTGCTTCGTACTCAGGTCGCGCCTCTAAATCACCTAAATTCCCATTACGGATAACCTCAGGAAAATCGCCCCAATCAGCGCGCTCACCGATCCAGATTTTATTCTACTTGCTCTTTCTAAGTCATACAGTCCATTTAATCACCCCAAGTAAAAACCGGCTCAACCACATGCTGAATTTGTGCATGTGCAATCAACCCAAAATACCGTGCATCAAATGAATTCGGATTGACATCGGACATCAGCAGATATTCAGAATCATTAAGCATCTTCTCTTTCAAACGATACTGAGGCATTTCATGACCATCACCATCCGCGCTGATCTGCGCACTGTTGGGCATCAATTTACCATTAACAACAATCCCTGCCCTATCAATAGAAACCGTATCCCCCTCTTGCGCAAATACACGCTTCAATAACATGCCATAACCACCCGGACAATTTCCCGTGCTGATGGTGTGACGCATCATCGCCACATCAAAAACTTCATCCTGCGGCGGACAAAAGGAAACATACGCGCCGCGCCCTACCGGCGCATCGATGATTTTGTAAAATCCCACCGGAAAACTCGGCGTACTATTGTAATAAATACCGCTGATACGAAAACCAATACTCATTAAGAATAGGCCAGCACTGACAGACAAAACAATGCCAGCCAGGATATGGAGTCCTTTTTTCATGATTGTTTGACGATTTTGTCACTATAAGTAGGGGCAGCAATCGCCGCACGTGCAGAAAACACAGGGTCCTGGAAATACAACGGCTGCTTGCCGTATATAGCCGGATAACCCGCCACATAAATGATCATGTCACCCGCCTTGGTAATCCTGCCGCTTTCATCTTTTTCCGGGCCAGTCATGCGTAAACATTCATCGGGTGTGAGTAAAGGACGCTGAATCTCCTGCATGGTTCGAGTCACATTGCCATGCATCATCCCTACCCTTCTCCCGCTGGTCGTAATCTGCTCTTTGATGACGGTGGTTTGTCCGGTCAGTTTGGATAAATGCTCGGCTGTCTCAATCCGGTTCGGCGGAAAAGCATTCTGGATATGACAATTGGAACTGATCGCTTCATCGTGGCCGTATCCAGTTTCACGACTTTTAAGCTGATTGATGTCCTGGCAGACCAAATAGGCTTTAATACCGTAACCG
>Ga0154020_10009702_pt1 | contig 11067 bp, 9 predicted proteins | sample Klosneuvirus_201_FD_109709 | JGI IMG/M metagenome (GOLD analysis project Ga0154020, IMG submission 109709) | Active sludge microbial communities from wastewater, Klosterneuburg, Austria - Klosneuvirus_20160825_MG | ecosystem: Engineered > WWTP > Aerobic digester > Activated sludge | place...
CTTCGCGCGCAACCTGTTCAAGTGTTGACCTGTCAAGCCTTTCCCAGTGCCGCGTGCAGGCGGCCCATGACTTCGTCCAGTTTCAGGCCGTGGTGCGCCACGGCGTTGGCAATCGTATCGGCGCCGCCGCAGCAGGCATCAAGCTGCAACTCGCTGAACACCGGCACCGTAGCCGGATACATACGCGCGGCTTCGGCCACCGTGAGCTGGGGGTCGATCGTAGCGCAGGAATGGCCCGTGGGTGCCGCTGATTTGTCGTCGCGCGTGACGGCCAGCAGGTCGTCCATGAACCTGAGCAAGTCCACTTTCTGGAACTCGCAGGCCTGTTGCAGCGTGACGTTGCGGGCGAGCGTCTTGCGCATCACGGGGTTTTTCAGCAGGCCAAAGCCGTGCTTGACGAAAATGTCCAGCGTGTGCGGCCAGCGTTCGATCACCAGGCCCACGCGGGCCTGGGGCGCGATGGTGACGCTGGAAAGCGTCATGGCACTGGCAGCCTGCTGGCGCCGGTACATGAGCAGGAACAGGTGCAGCGACCACAATCCCAGCGCCGTCACTTCAAGTACCCCTGAAATGCCAAGTGTGTTGAAGCTGGGCGCCGCGAAATCAGTGAGCACCTGGTTGCTCACGCGCAGGAAGCAGCCCAGGTTGATCAGGATGAAAACACCCCAGAGGCGGGTCAGCTTGGCGGTGTCCGCTCCATTGAGATTGGCAACAACCTTCGCACCCACGCCCAGAATGGTCATGGAGATAAACCCGACCGTAATGGCGTGGCGCATCGCACCGTGGAATGCGTGGCTGAAGGTCTGGCCGGTGAAGCGGTTGTACCAGGGCTCAAGCGCCAGCATGAGCAGGCTGACCGTCAGCCAGGCATGGCCCGCGCGGATGAACTTGATGCTGCGATCATTGCCGCTGACCTTGCCAAAGGGCCGGAAGGACTGCGAGATGATCAAGCCCGGGATCACGATCGCGAGCGAAGCAACGTAGTAGGGGCCCGCCCATACGGCGAAATCGCGCGTGCCGAGCATGATCGCGAACAACACGGCAGTCGCACCAATGCCGATATTCAGCGGCCAGAAGAGGCGCCGATAGGTCTTCTCACCGGGGTCGCGGAAACCGAAAACCGGCGGCATGAAACGCAGGCTCACGCCGAAAATCATGACCATCGCCAGGCCGTAAATCTGGATGTCGCGCAGCGGGCTCTGCCATGTGGCCACACGCCAGACCAACTCCTGTGAGGTTCCGGCGGTGCTGGTCATGACGTAAAGGAAGGTATCCGCCATAACGCTGACGCCCATCCAGCCCACGGCCGCAAACACCCATTTGTCGTAGGTTTCAAGCGGCTTGCCAATGGCCATGTAAGTCCGGGTCAGGACCAGTGCAAAGGCGCCAAAAGCGAGCAGTTCCAGAGCCATGCCGGCGAGGCCGACAATGAACCAACCCAGGCTCAATTGGATGCCGCCGTCGGCCTTTCCTACTGCAAAGTACTCGCCCACCACGCGCAACGTAATGCCGGCCAGCATCAGAATAAAGCTGGCGGCAGCCAGGCGCGGGTTCCACAGTGCGGCATGTTTGAAACGCGGAAACGCCTGGTAGGCGTAACCCATGATGAAAAGGCCCACCCAGCCGTAGATCTGGCTATGGCCGTGTGCGTTGATTTCATTGATGGGCAAGGCCGTGAAGCTGCCGGCGAATGCAATCTGCCAGAGCAAAAGCACGCCCCACACCGCGCCTGCCGTAAACGTAACGCCGATGCCGCCAAGAAAGAAACGCCGGTAAATGACATCCGCCAACGACGGCGCATATTCGGCGGGCGGCGCAAGCTTTGGATCAAGCGCGGCTGCGTTGAGCTCGCTGAGAAGTTTCTGGGGGTCAACACCGTGCGTCTTGGCGAAGAAATCCATGGACTCGGCGGGACCGAGTTCGCCACCACAACCTTTTAGACCGTATTGGTCCAGAATACCGCGCAAATGAGGAAAGCGCGTCAGGGCTTCGGGGATGGTTGTTTCGAGCTGGATGTCCGAGTTCATGGGTGTGCTCCTTGACAAGATATTCAGACTCTGATATCTGTATATTGTACGACCGGTCAGAAGTCAACCCGCAGGTCAAAAAATCGGGTCGCCATGAAAGACAGTTTTCAGCGCGAAATTCACGCCCTCCGCATCTCGGTGACAGACCGCTGCAACATGCGCTGCCGCTACTGCGTTTCCGGCGACCTGCTCAAGCTCAAACCTCAGGACGAGCTGCTTTCACTGGACGAAATCGAAGCCGTGATCCGCGCGGCTTTGGTGCTCGATTTCGATGCCTTCCGCTTCACCGGCGGCGAGCCATTGGTGCGCGAGGGCCTGCTTGATTTTCTGCTGCGCGTTTCGCGCCTTGATGGCGTGCGCAAACTTTCGCTCTCCACCAACGGCAGCATGCTGGAACGCTCGCTCGATCAACTTGCAGCCGCGCGCGTGCAGAGCCTGAATATCTCGCTCGATACCCTGCGGCCGACGCGCTACGAGCAGATCACGCGCGGCGGCGAACTGGGCCCGGTGCTCGCGGGCATCGATGCAGCCGCCAATGACGGCCGCTTCAAGATCAAGCTCAACGCCGTGCTGATGAATGGTTTCAACGATGACGAACTGGCCGAGCTTGCGGCGCTGACGATCTCGCGTGCGATCAACCTGCGCTTCATTGAATACATGCCCTTTGGAAGCTGGCAGCGCGTGGAAAACGAAAACGCCAAGGGCCTGAGCGTGGGCGAAGCACTGGCCCGACTGAAGCAGGTGTTTGAGATAGACGACAACGTGCGCGGCCCCGGCGGCGATGGTCCCGCCACTTACGCGCAGATCCGCGGCGCCAAAGGCTTCGTGGGCTTCATCAGCCCGGTGCATTCACCGTTCTGCGAGCGCTGCAACCGCCTGCGCTTGACGGCCGACGGCCAGCTCAAGGGCTGCCTGCTGGCCGATGAGAGGTTCCAACTGCGGACCTGGATGCGCAGCTCGAGCTACAACGCCGAAGAACTGATCGCGCGCATCGCCATGGCCGTGATGGCCAAGCCCGAGAAGCACGAATACTCGCGCAACTTCGACATGTCCACCGTGGGCGGATAACGCGCACAACTCCAGCCCCCGCCCCTGCCGGCGGGGCTGATTTCGGTTCTACGCGAACAGTGCGTTCACGAAACAGGTCGTGTCTTGAATGGCGCGCACGCTGTGCATGGATTTTTTGTCGAGCAAAATCCCCTGACCCGGCTTGAGCAGCGCTTTCTCGTGCGTTTCGTCGTCGCTGAATTCCAGCTCGCCGCGGAACACAAGCAGCGAGAGCGGCCCGGGCGAGCTGTGGCTGGGCAGTGCTTCGCCCGCCTTCACTTCAAGGCGCATCACGGCGCGCTTTTCATCCTTGAGGATAGGCGTCTTGGTGCCCAGCGCGGGTGTGCTGATGTCGAACGTTTTCATGGCTTCCCCTCGTGAAATGAAACGGTGGAAGGCCTATGCCCCCCACCGCTTCTTTGAATCAACTTAGAACATCCACTGGATCTGTACGCGGAACTGCCAGATGTTCCAGTAATCGCTCTCGTCATTGGCGATGCTTGAAGCACTGCGCGAGGGCATGCCCTGACCAGCGGGGGCATTGGCCGGCACCGTGCCCGCAGCCACCGCGAGCTGATAAGCAACATAGGTGAAATCCGCCTGCAGCTTCAGGTTGTGGCCGAGCAGGTAGTAGCCCACCACGAGGCCCATCTCTGTCGAGTCGGGGCGCAGCGCGTTGCGCTTGGTGCTTGCACCGCCGAGCCAGAACTCGTCAGAGTCAATCATCGCCCAGCGCACGCCCACATCGAGCTTCTTGGGCAGGATGAAGTAGCCCACTTCAAATGTGAACGCGTTGTCGGTCAAATCGCCGGGGAACGCGCGGCCGCGCGACACACCGTTGCCCTGCAAGGGGCCAAAGTTGTGGAACTCGGTGTGGCGGTGGTACCAGGCAATGTTGACGCTCAAGCCGTGCCAGCGGAAATGGCCGTCAAGCGTAATCGCAATCGTGTCCTGGCCCGTGGCAAAGCGGCCAGAGCCCGCACCCGTGACAGCGCCCGGGCGCAGCGCCGCGTTGTTGAAGCGCGAGATCAGCCAGTTCATGCCAAAGTCCACGGAGAAGAGCACTTTGTTGTAAGTGTCCTTGCCATGCATATCGACCATGTCGTCGGCTACGTTGCCCAGCGGGTGCGTTTCAACGCGCAAGGCCGGCATCAAATCGGCGTCCACGGTGTTGCTGAACGCATCGGCGTTGACCGCGCGGTCCTGGTTGCGGAAATCGTTGTTCGCGCGCAGCGCACCGTTGAAAATGCCGACGACATACTTGATCCACGTGCGCTGGTCGTCGCCGATCACGCCCGAGAGCCACAGGCCCTTGCCCCAGCCCTGATTGAACGTCTCAGTGACCACCGAGCCCTCGCACATCTGGAGCTTGTTGTAGCCAACCAGGAATTCATAACTGAACGGGATTTTGGTCTGGCCAGCACTGACATTCAGCTCCTTGTACTTCGCCCACGTCATGTAGGCTTCTTCAAGAAGGTCGTTGCCTCCGGCCGTCCAATGGAACAGCACGAAATACTTCCATTCCTTTGAAACAATGTTTCCCCTGAAGAACGTCTTGGCGCGCGTGATCTTGAAATTCCAGAAATCGCGACCGTTGGAGGCAATCGCGCTGTTGGGATCGCTCGGGCCTTCAGCGTCCTGCGCACGTTCATCATTATACGTCAGGCGGAACTGCACCCACGAGCCCATGGTCAGCGAGAAGTTGCCGTCCTCGGTGCTCCAGTTGAAAACGTTTCCCTTCAAGGTCGTCTTCAACGCCGGCGAATCCTCGCCGCCCTGCGACTGCACTTTCTTCAGTGAATCTACTTCCGCGCGCAACTGCGCAATTTCCGCCTGCAGGCGCTGCGCCTCCGTTTGCTGCGCGCTCAGCGCCGGCGCGATTGCCGCGCACAGCGCCACTACTGCCAGCCATCGTAATCTGAGCGTAGTCATGGTCTTCTCCCTCCCGTTGTGTCGTCTGTGCCGCGTTCGACTGGCGGCTTCATGAATCCATTAGACTGCGAAGTAAAGATTGATTCAAGATATTCATATCCTATAATCGTCTATCGCTAAGATGTTGTTTAGTCACGCTTTGCGCGCGCGACGCGCACCTAGCCTTCGTGCCTCATGCGCGTCACCATTGTTGCCGCCAATCAGGAACATAAACCCGATCCTGTCGTGCCTTTGGGGGCCGCGCTTGTTGCCGGTGCCGCACGCAATGCCGGCCACGACGTGCATTTCTACGACGCCTGCTTTGCCGCTTCCCGCTGGCCCGATGAATTGGCGCAACACCTGCATTCCTTTGACCCGCAAGTCGTGGGCCTCTCCCTGCGCAATGTTGATGACGTGGCCTGGCCGCGCGCATTTTCTTACCTTGACCACTATCGCGCCGTCGCGCGCGTCGTTCGCCAAGCCGCGCCGCGCGCAAAATTAATCATCGGCGGCTCGGCCTTCAGCCTGTTTCCCGAGGAATTCCTCACTGAACTCGGCGGCGATTTCGGCATCGCCGGCGAAGGCGAGCAGGCCTTTCCTACCCTGCTGGCCGAGCTGGAGCACGCGCGCAGCCCCGCGCGCATCATTTACGCCACACCCCTCGAGACTCCCAACTCGGAAGTGCAGCCCGCGCTGGACCTGCTTGACCTTGACCAGTACTACCGCCGCGGCGGAGCACTCAACGTGCAAACGCGCCGCGGCTGCCCTTTCCTGTGCAGCTATTGCACCTACCCCATGCTTGAGGGCGGCAGCTCGCGACCGGCCGCCATTGCGCGCGTGGTGGATTCACTCCAGCACCTCCACGAAGAGCGCGGCTTTGACCACTTCTTCATCGTGGACAACACTTTCAATGCGCCGCCCGCGCACGCGCTGGCGGTTTGCGATGAACTCAAGCGCCGCCATTTGCAGTTGCGCTGGTCGGCCTATGTAACGCCCGCCGGCCTCACCCGCGAAGTTGTGCAAGCCATGGCGCAGGCCGGCTGCACCAGTGTTGACCTCGGCACCGATGCCGCGTCTCCGGCAACGCTGGCGGGCCTGAAGAAATCCTTCACGCAGGCGGAAATCGCACGCGCGTGCGAATGGCTGCACGAGGCGCGCATCCGATTCTCGCACAGCCTGATTCTGGGCGGGCCAGGCGAAACGCCGGCCACGCTTGAAGAAACGCGCGCCTTTGTCAACGCAACGCGCCCTGCGGCCGTCATTGCCATGCTCGGCGTGCGCGTTTACCCGGGCACCGCGCTGGCCGCCAGCGCACAAAGCGGCGGCATGCTTGACGGGCAGCGCATTGGCCTGCAGCCGCTGTTTTACATCAGCGAAGACGTGCGCGATCAACTTGAGCCCTTCGCGCGCCAGACGCGCAAAGATTTTCCGTTCTGGTATTTCCCCGGCCTCGAGGGCAATCGCTGGCAGCGCTTCTGGCAGCGCCAGCGCGCCCACGGGGTGCGAGGCCCGCTCTGGGCGATCATGCCCGATGCTTCACAGAATCTCACGACCCAACCTTGACCCAAGGAGCAAGCCATGATGAAGGCAGCCAAGTCCAAGTGCGGCACCGGAAAATCCTGCGGCAGCGCCCCCACGGCCAAAGCCAAGAGTGAAAAGAAGCCCGCCGCCAAGAAGGCCGGCCGTTGTGCGCCACGCAAGCGTTGCGGCTCCTGATAGCCGTTGTGCCCAAGCGATGAGCCATTCAGCACTGCAAATGTGCTGGCGGTAAGGCATTACATCATTAAGGTGTCGTCTACACTTGAATCCTGGAACGCGCCTTTGATGCAGGCTTTGCTCCGCTTTCGGCTCTTGGGAATGACCCTGCCCGGCATGTTGCTTGGCGCGCTGTGCGGCGTTTTCACGGGCATGAGCTGCTACACATTCTATTTCGCTGAGGGGCTCAGTTATCTCTCAAACGATCCCAACGCGTGCATCAACTGCCACATCATGAACGAGCATTTCGATGGCTGGCAGAAGTCGCCGCACCACGCCGTCGCCACCTGCAACGATTGCCACGTGCCGCAGGATTTTTTCGGCAAGTACCTCACCAAGGCCGATCACGGCTATCGCCACAGCAAGGGTTTCACGCTCCAGGATTTCCACGAGCCGATCCAGATCAAAGATTCCAGCCTGCGCGTCGTGCAGCACAACTGCGTGCGCTGCCACCAGGACCTCGTCTCTGAAATCGCCGCCCACCAGGCAGACGAACGCAACGCCTTGAACTGCATTGCCTGCCACTCCTCTGTTGCCCACGGCCCCACCCGCTAGAGGCTGCCATGACCGAATCGCCCGCCACGCCCGAAACTCCCAAGCCGCCCGCGCCCTCGCGCATGCGCGCGCTTGCGCCCTATCTCGCTCTTTCGTTCTTCGTGGCTGCGCTTACGGCGGGCGTGATGTACCTCGGCCAGAACATCATGGAGCGCAAGGCCGAGGCCAGGCTCGCCAGCTTCAAGATTGTCGAGATCACCGAGAACACCATCGATCCCGCCGAGTGGGGCAAGAACTTCCCGCGCCAGTACGACGGCTACAAGCGCACCGTCGAAACCGAGCGCACGCGCCACGGCGGCAGCGACGCCTTTGACAAACTCGAAGATGATCCGCGCTGGCGCCTGCTTTTCAAAGGATACGCCTTTGGCGTGGATTACCGCGAAGAGCGCGGCCACGCCTACATGCTCTCCGACCAGGACATGACCGAGCGCCTGAAGATCGTCAAGCAGCCCGGCGCATGCCTGCATTGCCACAGCGCCGTGATTCCCGCCTATCGCAAGGCCGGCAAGGAAGCCGGCGTCGCTGACGCCGAAGGCTTCAACTGGCCGCAGGTCATGGCCGGCTTCGAGAAAGTCTGCGCCATGGAATACAAAGACGCGCGCAAACTCGTGGAGCACCCCGTCACTTGCGGCGATTGCCACGATCCCAAGAGCATGGCCCTGCGCGTCACGCGCCCCGGCTTCATCAATGGCATCGCAGCACTGGCGAAATCGGAAGATCCACTCCCCCACCTGCACAGCATCGAGCAATGGCGCAAAGGCAAGCGCGAGAGAGATTACGACCCCAACGAACTCGCCAGCCGCCAGGAAATGCGCAGCTTCGTGTGCGGCCAGTGCCACGTCGAGTATTATTTCAAGGGCCCCGGCAAGCTGCTCACGTACCCGTGGCACAAGGGCCTCAAGGCCGATCACGCCGAGGCCTACTACGACGAAGTCAGCCACGTTGACTGGAAGCACGCTGTTACCGGCGCCGGTGTGCTCAAGGCCCAGCACCCCGAATTCGAAACCTGGAGCCAGGGCATCCACGCCCGCAGCGGCGTTTCGTGCTCCGATTGCCACATGCCTTACTTGCGTGAGGGCGCGATCAAGATTTCCGATCACCAGATCCGCAGTCCCATGCTCAACATCGCCCGCGCCTGCCAGCCCTGCCACAACTACGGCGAGGGCGAAATCCTGCAGCGCGTCACGATTATCCAGGACCGCACCAAAAACCTCATGATCCGCAGCGAGGAAGCCGTGGTCTCCCTGATCAACGCACTCGAAGCCGCGCGCAAGAACGGCGCCAGCGAAGCCTCGCTCGAAGCCGCCTTCAAGCTCCATCGCAAAGCCCAGTGGCGCCTCGATTATGTAGCCGCCGAGAACTCCATGGGCTTCCACGCGCCCGGAGAAACAGCGCGGCTACTGGCCGAAGCGATCGATTACGCCCGCCAGGGCGAGGCGGCCGCGCTCACACTTCAGGTGAAGTAGCCGAAAAGGCGACAGGCTCCGAGCAGCTCCGGTGCCTGTCCCCTTTTCGCTCAGGCTCCGGGCAGTTCCGGAGCCTGTCCCCTTTTGCGCCCGCCAAAAGAAACCGCCGAATGATGCCGGGAACTATGGATATCCGACTCCGTTTATCTATTATTGTTGCCCTCACTCGTTACAAGGGCGCAACCGCATGACTCTCATCGACGAAGCCATTCACCACGAAACCAAGCGTCCCCAGACTCAGAGCCAGTTCGGCCCCGATGCGCGCGTACTGCTCTCGAGCGTTTTTGGCCCCTATGCTCAGGACGACGAATTCGGCTCGCGCCTGATCAACCCGATGGAGCTGTACCATAATCAGGTGACGCGCGTTCAAGGCCCGTTCTCGCTGCGCATTTTCCACCGCAGCTGGGGCCTGATGATGATCCAGAGCAACCTGCGCGCACGCACCACGCTGCTTGATTTCCCCACGCTTGAGCGTTTCACGCAGGAGTTGATCAACAACGACTACGACGTCGTCGGCATCTCCAGCATTCTCGTGAACGTGCTCAAAGTGAAGAAGATGTGCGAGCTGATTCGCCAGTACCGTCCCAAGGCGAAGATCGTGATCGGAGGGCATATTGCCAACCTGCCCGACCTCGAAAAACGCATCAGCGCCGACCACATCGTCAAGGGCGAGGGCGTGGCCTGGTTCCGCCGCTTCCTCGGTGAAGACACTGAGCAGCCGCTCAATCACCCCGCCGTGCTCACGCCCATCAACATGCGCGTCATGGGCGTGGAAGTGCCCAACAACCCCGGCGAAACCGCGGCCACGCTGATTCCCTCCGTGGGCTGCCCGCTGGGCTGCAACTTCTGCTCCACCTCGCACATGTTCGGCGGCAAGGGCAAGTTCGTCAACTTCTTCGACGCCGACGAAATCTTCCACATCCTGTGCGAACTCGAACGCCAGACCGGCGCCGTTTCGTTCTTCGTCATGGATGAAAACTTCCTGCTGCAAAAGCCGCGCGCGCTGAAAGTGCTCGAGCTGATGGAGAAGCACAAGAAGGCCTGGACCTTCTACCTGTTCGCCTCGGCCAACGTGCTCAAGCAATACAGCTATGACCAGCTCGTGCGCCTGGGCGTATCCTGGGTGTGGCTTGGCCTCGAGGGCAAGCAGAGCCAGTACAACAAGCTGCACGGCACCGACTCGCACGGGCTCGTGAAGGAACTGCAGTCGCACGGCATTCGCGTGCTCGGCTCCTCGATCATCGGCCTCGAAGAACACACGCCCGAAAACATCAACGAGGCCATCGAGTTTGCGGTCTCGCACGATTCCGACTTCCACCAGTTCATGCTCTACACGCCCCTGCCCGGCACGGGCCTGCACAAGGAAATGAGCGGCAAAGATCTGCTCGTTGACGAAACGCGGTGCGACTTGCCCGAAGTGCACGGCCAGCACAAGTTCAATTTCAAACATCCGCATATTCGTGACGGCCAGGAAACCGAATATCTGCTGCGCGCGTTCCGCCGCGATTTTGAGGCCAACGGCCCCAGCATCGTGCGCATGGTGCGCACCATGCTTACCGGCTGGCAGCGCTACAAGAACCACCCCGATGAGCGCGTGCGTCGCCGCTTCAAATGGGAAGCCAAGACCGTCGCCAATGAGCACATCGCTGTGGTCACCGCGGCCGTCAAGTATTTCAAGAAAATCAATCCCGCAATGCACGCCAAGCTGGAGCAGTTGCGCAAAGACATCGTCAAGGAGTTCGGCCTCAAGACGCGCATCATCTCCAAGGTCGGCGGCATCTACGTGACGCACAAGATGAAGAAGGAAATGAAGCGTCTCGCGAACGGCCAGACCTGGGAGCCGCCAACTTACTACGAACACAACTTCGAACCCGGCCCGCTGGTCAAAGGCAAGCACAAGGGCGAGAAGTGCAAGTTCGTCAAAGCGCTCTCCCGCGCCTGACAAAACACGAGCGCAACCGCCAATCAAAACGGATGAACGCCGATGAGCAAACGCCATCGGCGTTCGTCGTTGAAACCGGCAACTCGTTTGTTGTCATGCTTTCGCTGCAACCCTCGCAGTCGGGACCGCGACAGCGCGGCCTTTCTGCTAGTCGCGCGAGCGAAACACTGTTGCCTTGCAACCTATCTTGCAATACCAGACCCGTGGCACTCTGCGCTCCGCCCACCCGTTGCAGCAAGTTAATCGTCCTCTAGAATCTCAACAGCGGAGGAGTGGCAGAGTGGTCGATTGCGGCGGTTTTGAAAACCGCTGTGGGCTTCGGCTCACCGGGGGTTCGAATCCCTCCTCCTCCGCCACTAAACCC
>Ga0154020_10009703_pt1 | contig 11067 bp, 10 predicted proteins | sample Klosneuvirus_201_FD_109709 | JGI IMG/M metagenome (GOLD analysis project Ga0154020, IMG submission 109709) | Active sludge microbial communities from wastewater, Klosterneuburg, Austria - Klosneuvirus_20160825_MG | ecosystem: Engineered > WWTP > Aerobic digester > Activated sludge | place...
GAGGACGAGCTGGCTGTCGGCCCGCACCTCGACGTCCACCGCGCCGGCGTCGATCGCGGCGTCGAGGGCCGCGAGGAAGCCGCGCCACTCGGCGACGTTGTTCGTGGTCCTCCCGATCGCCGCGCGCCGTGTCACGCCCGACGGCGAGTAGACGCCGTACGACGCGGGGCCCGGATTGCCGCGGCACGCGCCGTCGAAGTAGACGACGAAGGGCTTCGGCGCCGCGTTCACTGCCGGGTCGCCGAAGAGGGTGGGCTGCTGCGCCATCCGTGGCTCAGCCGAGGACGGTGGCGGGGTCCCAGTAGAGGATGCGCTTGCAGCTCTCGCAGTAGATCGCCTCTTTCGACAGCCGCAGGTCGGAGAGGAGCTGCGGGCGGAGCCGCACGTTGCACGACGAGCACGCGGCGATCTGCGCGGCCACCAGCGTGACCCTCGAGAGGCCCACACCGTGCCGGGTCTTGGCGATCCGGTCGAACGTGCCGATGAGTTTTTTGTCGATGGCCTTGCGGAGGTCGGCCGCCGAGGCCTGGGCCTTCAGGATCTCTTCGTTCAGGCGCGCCTGCTCGCCGCGCCACTCGGCCATCTGCTCCTCGTAGCTCTGCTCCTCGGCCTCCGAGATCCCCTTCTTCTCGTCCACCTCGGTCTTCAAGGGGGCCATCGTCTCGTCCACGTTGAGGAGCTCGTCCTCGCGCGTCCGGATCTCGCGCTTCACGCCGTCGATCTCGTTCAGGAGGGCGCTGTACTCCTTGTTGGTCTTCACCGAGACGAGCTGCCCCTGGTACTTCTTCAGCTTCTCCACGAGGTCGGCGATCTCGCTGTCGAGCGCCCTCTTCCGGACCTCGCCCACGCCGAGCCCCTTCACGGCCTCGTCCCGCTTCTTCACGAAGTCGCGGTAGGCGGCCTCCACGTGAACGAGATGGTCGGGGGTCTTCCCCAGCTTCTCGGTCAGGCGCGAGATGGTGATCAGCACCTCTTGAAGGCGGTACAGGCGGTCGAGCGACGTCTCGGTCTCGGTGGTCAGCACGTTTTCTCCTTGGGGGGGCCAAATGAAAAACGGGCGCCGAGTGGGCGCCCGCCGGGGTTGTCGATAGACCTGTGGCGCTCGCGCGGCGCCGGGGAGGAAGGGTTGTTAGGTCGCTCCAGGGCTTGCTACTCCTTGGCTTCCTTGGCTGGTTGGTGGGTCCGCTCGGATTTGAACCGAGGACCCGCCGGTTATGAGCCGGTGGCTCTAACCGCTGAGCTACGGACCCAAACGGTCAGCGCCTAGGCTATCACACGAGATCACGCGGGGAGGATGCGGACGACGATCAGCGTTCGGTCGTCCTCGGGCTGCTCGCGGCCCGAGAACGCGAGCCACTCCGCGAGCACCAGGTCCTTCAGCTCCGCGGCGGTTTTGCCGGCGCCCCGCGCCAGCGTCTCCTCGAAACGCGCGAAGCCGAAGACGTCCCCGGTCTGGCTCGTGGCCTCCACGATCCCGTCCGAGACGAAGACCCAGAGATCGCCGTCGGTCACGGGCGACGTGACGGTCTGGAACGTGGCCGCGAGCGGCAGGCCGAGCGGCCGCGCCGGGTTCGGGACCGACGAGACCGTCCCGTTCGGCTCGATCCGGTAGGGGTAGATGTGTCCGGCGTTCGTGAACTCGAGCCGCTTCTCCGACAGGTGGAACCGCGCGTGCGCGAGCGTGACGAACGTCCGTCTCTCCGTGGTGGCGCGGATCTCCCGGTCGAGCGTGGCGAAGAGGTCCGGCGTCTTCGCGCCGGTGGACGCCAGCGCCGAGAGCGACGCCTTCGCCGACGCCATCACGATGCCCGTCGAGAGGCCGTGCCCGGAGACGTCCGCGATCACCACGACCAGGCGGTCGTCCCCCTCGGCCACGAAGTGGTAGAAGTCGCCGCCGATGGCTGCCGCGGGGAGGAAATCGGTGGCGATCTCCACCCCGGGAAAGCGGAAATCTGGCGACGGCAGGAGCCGGCGCTGCAGGTCGCGCGCCACCTGCAGCTCGTGCTCCAGCGCCTCCTTCTCGGCCCGCGTCGCGACGGACGTCTCGAGGTGCCCGGCCATCTGGTTGAAGCTCTCGATCATCGACGCCAGCTGGTCCTCTCCGCGGAGACGGGCCCGGAACGCGAAGTTCCCGCCGCGGATCTCCGAGAAGCCGTTCGACATCCGGCGCGTGGCCCGCGCGATCCGGAGGACGAGGATGGCGGCGATGAGCGAGGCGACTCCATAGATGGAAAGCGCCATGGCGCCGAGGATCTGCATCGCCCGGACCGCGATCTGGCTCGCCTCCTGGTTCTCTCCTCCGATGCGGCTGCCGGCGAAGAGCGCCCGGAACTCGTGGGCGAGCGAGGTCCGGACCGTGAAGCCGACGGGAGGGCTCTTCGCGAGGGCCGTTCCCGTCTTCAGGTCGAGCACCGGCTGATCCAGGAGGAGGCCCCAGACGACGAGACGGCGCTCGAACACGCCTCTCGGGACGGGGGGCGCGGCGGTTGCGTCGTCGTCCTTCGTGGCGGAAGGCGTCTCGCTGTCCTGCAGCTCGACGACGTTTCCCGAAGTGTCCTTGCGCCGGAACGAAACCCCTTTCTTCCGTGGAGGCTGGTCCACGCTGATGTTGAGGTTGCCACCCTCCTTCTCGACGCGGATCGTCCGGAGCCGGAGCTCGATTCCCGTCTCGCGCTCCAGCGCCTGTCGGAGCGCGCGGTCGACGGGGAGGTAGACGATGAGCCGGGCCCCCGCTCGTTCCTCGAGGGCGCCCGTGTAGAGGCGTTCGTCGAGCCGGCCGAGGAACCGGCCGCTCTCGGTCTTCCAGGCCGGAGCCTCCTTCGCGAGCGCCCCCGTCCCCTCCACGACTCCGCCCTTCGGCACGAAGACGTACGAGAGTCCCGGTAGCGCGTGGCGGTGGTCCGCGGCCGCCTGCTCGAAGAGCGCCGCCCGGGCCGGGGCCGAGGGGGCCTCCGCGAGGCGGGGCGCCAGGGAGGTCGCCAGGAGCTGCAGCGTGGTCTGGCGCTTCACGAACGCCGCCTCCGTGCGGCGCGCCCCGAACTGTCCGGCCAGGACGAGCGACCCCACGAAGAGGAGCCCCGTCACGAGCGGAATGGGGACGACCCCGATGAGCACGTACGACAACAGGAGCCGGCTGCCGACGCGCCACAGCAGCCCGCGCAGGAGGTGCCGGATGGCGCTCACCGCGAAGACGGGCGACGAGAAGACGATGAGGAGGATCCCGGCGACGCCGAAGCCCTGGTCGCCGAACACGGAGGTGAGCGCGATCCCCAGCGCCAGGAGCACGCCGCTCCGCTTGAAGGTCCGGGTCAGCCGCATGCCGTCACATTAAACGACAGGGGGGCTTGTCAGGTTCTCGGGAAGGTCTCAAAATCGACGCTCAACCATGACGGACAAAAGGTCGTTCCCTCGAAAGAGGCGGCGTTTGCTCGTGCATTACGTCGCCCCGGACGGCGCAAACGTGACGGGCTTCACCTGGGATCTTTCGTACACCGGCATCTTCATCGCCACGCATCACCTTCCGAAGATGGGCGAACAGCTGACGATCGTTCTCGAGCTGCCGAAGGAGAAGAAGGTCTCGCTCACGGGGACGGCGGTGCGCGCGCGGCGGGTCCCCACGGCGCTGTCGTACACGGAGCCGAGCGGCTTCAGCCTCATGCTGACGGGCTACTCCGAGCCGTACACCCAGTTCATCGCGACGCTCCAGCACTGACGCCCGGGACGCCCGGCCGGTCCAGCCGGAACGCCTTCAGGTATTCGCCTTCCGGGCAGTCGAGCGAGACCGGGTGGTCGGGGCCGGCGCCCCGCCGCTCCACGAGCCGTACGGGGACGCCCGCGTCGAGCGACGCGGCGAAGAGCACCTTCTGGAAGAGGTCCCGGTCGATCGGCCCCGAGCACGAGCACGCCAGCAACGTGCCGCCGGGCGCGAGGAGCTTCAGCGCGAGGCGGTTGATGTCCTTGTAGCCGCGGCACGCGCGGTCCACGTCGCCCCGTTTCTTCGCGAAGGCCGGCGGGTCGGTCACCACCACGTCCCAGGTCTCGCCCGCGGCCACGCGGCGGCGCAGGTCCTCGAAGACGTCGGCCGCGAAGAACGACACGGCGTCCTCGCCCTGGCCGTTCAGCCTGTGGTTCTCCCGCGCCAGCGCGAGCGCCGGGGCCGAGACGTCCACCTGCGCAACGTGCGTCGCGCCTCCCGCCAGCGCGGCGACGCCGAACGCGCCGGAGTACGAGAAGAGGTTGAGGACGCGCCGTCCTCCCGAGAGCTGCCGCACCAGATGGCGGTTCTCGCGCTGGTCGAGGAAGAAGCCGGTCTTCTGCCCGCCCTCGAGGTCGGCGAGGAAGGTGAGCCCGTGCTCCTGGAACGGAACGCGGTCGGGGATCGACGGGCCCGCGAGGAGCAGGTCCTGCGTGGAGAGCCCCTCCGCGAGGCGCGTGGGGAGGTCGTTTTTCTGGACGATCGTGGCGCCGGGAAACCGCGCCGCGAGCGGTGGGAGCCAGAGCGGGCGCGCCTTCTCGGTCCCCTCGGTGGTGGCCTGCACGACCAGGAGGCCGGCATACCGGTCGACGACGAGGCCCGGCAGGAAATCGCCCTCGGCGTGGATGACGCGGTACCCGTCGGTGGCGGCGGGCACCACCCGGTCGCGCAGGCGGACGGCGTCGAGGACGAGGGCCTCGACGAACGGGGCGTCGACGGGGCCGTCGCCGAAGCGCCAGACGCGCGCCACGATGGACGAGCCGGGCGAGGCGAACGCCCGGCCCAGGAGCGCGCCGTCCGCGGCCCGCACCTCGGCGGCCGGCCCGTCGCCTTCGCCGGAGCGCGCGCCGAGGCTGCCCGAGAAGAGCCAGGGGTGACGCCGTCGCGTCGCCTCGTCGCGCCCTTTCTTCAGGGTCAGGGTGTGCGGCATGTCGGAGCGCAGTCTAAGGCGCTTCGCTTCTTGACTCCGCGGGAGGCGGGGCCGACACTTTCGGGGCATGACCTTCATCAGAGAACGGCGTCGCGGTCCGTCTTCGGCCGCTTTCCGGGCAGGGGGATGTCGATGAGCGAGACCGGGCGCGATCCGGAGGCTCTGGCCCGTACGGGAATCGACGCGGCGAAGAAGGAAGACTACGCGATGGGCCTCATGGTCCTCGCCGAGGCCTACAACCTCCTCACGAAGGACAAGGCGAAGATCCCGGCCACGACGCTCTCGTACTACGGCGTCTGTCTGGCGCACACCGGAAAGACGAAGGAGGGGATCGAGTTCTGCCAGTTCGCGGTCGGCAAGGACTCTTTCAACGCGGAGCTCTACATCAACCTCGCCAAGGCGTATAGCGCGGCCCGCTCCCGGAGGAAGGCCATCGAGGCCGTGGAGAAGGGGCTGGCGCTCGACCCGCGGAGCGCGGCGCTACAGAGGATGCGGGTGACGCTCGGGGTGAGGAAGAGCCCGGTCATCCCGTTCCTGGGGCGCGACAACCCGCTGAACGTCAGCCTCGGGAAGGTGCGCCAGAAGATGCGGAGCTCGGCGGCCAAGAAGAAGAAGGCCTGAGCGCCGAGCCTCCCCGCTTCGACCCGCGCCGCCGGCGCGCGGTCACGGCGGCGCTCATCCTGGTGACGGCGCTCGCGTCGTTCGAATCCACGGTGGTCTCCACGGCGATGCCCACCATCATCGGCGACCTGAACGGCCTGCCGCTCTACTCGTGGGTCTTCTCGGTCTACCTCCTCGCCGCCACCGTCACGATGCCGCTCTACGGCCGCCTGGCCGACATCTACGGGCGCCGCCGCGTGCTCCTCATCGCCATCGTCCTCTTCGTGGCGGGCGCGACCGTCTGCGCCGCCGCACGCTCGATGCCGCAGCTCATCGTGGCGCGCGGCTTCCAGGGGCTCGGCGCCGGCGGCCTGGTGCCGATCGCGATCACGGTGTCGGGGGACCTCTACTCGCTCCCGGAGAGGGCCCGCGTGCAGGGGCTCTTCAGCAGCGTCTGGGGGCTCGCGAGCCTCGTCGGGCCGATGGCCGGCGCGGCGCTGACGCTCGCGTTCGGCTGGCGTTCCATCTTTTTCCTCAACCTGCCGCTCGGCTTCCTCGCGCTGGCGCTCGTCGCCACGCAGATGAAGGAGTCGAGAGAGCCGCTGTCCGAGCGGCTGGACGTGGCGGGCGCGCTCACCCTCACCCTCGGGGTCACGAGCCTCCTCCTCGCCACGCTCCGGAAGGCGGGGAGCGGCGGGGCCGGAACCGCGCTCCGGATCTCTCTCCTCGTGCTGGGTGCCCTCCTCCTCGGCGTCTTCGCGTGGCTCCAGACGCGGCGCGCCCACCCGCTGATCCCGCCCGTCCTCTTCACGCGTGCCGCGACGGCGGCGCCGTATCTCTCCGGAGTCCTGATCGGCACCACGATCTACGGCGTGGACACCTTCGTGCCGCTCTTCGTCCAGGGCGCGCGCGGCGGCACGGCCGCGGCCGCGGGAGCGGTCGTCACCCCGCTGGTCCTCGGGTGGGCTTTCTCCGCGGCCGTCGCCGCGCGGGCGATCGTCCGCCACGGCTTCCGGAAGATAGCGTTCCTGGGGGCCCTCCTCATCCTGATCGGCTTCGCCGGGCTCCTCGCCGGCGCCACGCACGACGCCGGCGTCGTCTTCGTCAGCGTCGCCTGCGCCTTCGTCGGCTGCGGCCTCGGGCCCGCGGCCATCGCGCAGACGCTCGCCATCCAGGAGGCGGCCGAGGAGCGCGACCGCGGCGTGGCGACGAGCCTCGTCCCGTTCTTCCGGACGGTGGGGGGCGCGCTCGGCGTCGGGGCGCTGGGCGGCATCCTGGCCCACGGCCTCACCGCGCGGCTCGGCGCCTCGGCCGACGTCGCGGGCGCGCACCTGACGGGGTCGGGCGCGGCTCCCGAGCTCGCCTCCGCCGTGCGGCTCGCCATCGAGTCGTCGCTCGTCCCCGTCTTCTGGATCCTCCTCGCGCTCGGCGTCGCCAACGTCGTCGTGATCCGCTGGTTCCCGGGCAAGGCCGAGCCGGCCGGCTGACGCGGCGTCGCACGCTGGGCGCGCCGTCGCACGCCGAGCGCGAGCCTTGCCCTCTCGCCCCGGAAGGAAGATGCTTACCGGCTGATGCACCCGGAACGTCTGGTGAGGGTTCTCCTCGTCTCCTGGCTCGGAGCGGCGGCCCTGATCGCCTCGCCCCTGAGCGCGGCGACGGGGCCCGTCGTCGTCGATCGCCTCCCGAGGAGCCTCGCCGGGGAATGGGAGCTGGCGCTCGCGGATCCCGTCAACGGCGTGGACGGGCTCGACGGGCTCAGCTTCCACCCCATCGCCGTGCCGGGGCTCTGGAGCGACGGGGGCGTGAAGCACCACGGCACCGCGTGGTACCGGCTCCGCTTCGAGCTGACCCCCTCGGTCACGTCCACGCCGCTCGCCTTCTCCACGCAGCAGATCCGGGACGCGGACGAGGTCTACCTCGACGGCGTCCTCGTCGGGAGGACGGGCGCGTTCCCGCCGCGCTACGAGAAGGGGACTCACGTACCGCGCGTCTACACGCTGCCGGCCGACCTCACCTCGCGCTCGGGCGCCCACGTCCTCGCGGTGCGCGTCCACAACCCCGGGCCCCGCGGCGGCGGCATCACCGGCGAGCCGCGCCTCGAGTCGGTCAGCGGCGCGCTCCTCTCGCGGCAGCGGCGCGACCTGCCGTCGCTCCTCCTGGCCGCGGCCGTGGCATCCCTCGGCCTCACTTGCCTCTTCTTCTACTTGCGCGACCGCGATCAGAAGGACTTCCTCTACTTCTTCCTCTACACGTGCGCCTTCGGCGTCTACCTCCTCACGCGGCTCGCGTTCTGGAACGACCTCGGCGTCTCGCCCAGCCTCGTCTTCCGCCTGTACAGCGCCGGCGGTTTCCTCCTCTTCGCCCTCCTCACGCTCTTCCTCCACCGCCTGTTCGTGAGGCCGCTCCTCGTGCGGCATCGCGTGCTCCTCGGCATCGTCTTCACGTGCGCCCTCGCCTGTCTCTTCTGGCCCCGCGTGGACGACCTCCACTACATCCAGACCGTGCTCCACCTGGCGGTCCTCGTCGGAGGGACCGACCTCCTCGTGAGCCTGGCGCTCGACGCGCGCGGCGGGGTCCCGTACGCGCGGTCGATCCTGTCGTCGTGCGTCCTCCTCCTCCTGTCCGCGGCCGCCGACATCGCCCGCGAGGTCGGCCTGGTGGGCGACCAATCGGGACCACCCCGCTTCATCGGGCCCGCATTCTTCGTCTTTTCCGTGGTCTTCCTCACGGTGGCGGCCGACCGCTTCGCCCGGATCCGCGAGGCCGCCACCACCGATCCGCTGACGGGCGTCGCGAACCGGATCGTCCTCTTCGAGCGGATCGCGCTCGAGATCGCGCGGGCGCGCCGGCACATCCAGCCGATGACGGTGGCCGTCCTCGACCTCGATCTCTTCAAGACGTTCAACGACCGGTTCGGGCACGTGGTGGGGGACAAGCTCCTCGTGGGGACGGCACGGGCCGTCGAGTCGGCCATCCGCGACACCGACCTCGTGGCGCGCTACGGCGGCGAGGAGTTCGTCGTGGTGCTGCCGGAGGCGAACAGCCTCGACGCCCTCGTCTGCCTGGAGCGCGTCCGCCGCGCCGTGGGCGACGTCCGCGTAAGCGGCGTGCCGGAGGGCGTCACCGTCTCCATCGGCGTCGCCATCTTCGACCCCGAGGCGCACGGCACCGTCACCGTCACCGCGCTCTTCAAGCAGGCCGATCGCGCCCTCTACCAGGCGAAAGCCGGCGGCCGCGACCGGATCGTGGTGTCGGACGGCGCGCCCCGCAGCACGTCGTCCTCGGGAAGCTTCCAGCTCGACTCGTTCAAGCGGCCCGAGCACCGGCCGAAGGCGGCCAGCGGCAGCAAGCACTAGCCGGAAGCGGAAGGGTGGAGGGATATGGGCCAGTCAACGCGAGGGCGACTCCGGATCGAGACAGACAACCCATGGGAGCGGACGTTCGGCTACGCCCGCGCGATCCGCGTCGGCGGCTTCGTCGCGGTCTCGGGCCTCGTCGCCTCGCGTCCCGACGGCAGCGCCATCGGCGACACGCCCTACGAGCAGACGGCCGCCATCCTGGGAAAGCTGAAGGACGTCCTGGGCAAGACGGGCGCGGGCCTCTCCGATGTCGTGAGGCTCCGCGTCCTCTACACCGACACCGGGATCGCCGAGGGCTTCCTGAGGGCGCTCTCCGAGGCCTTCCCCGACGGCGCCCCCACCCTCACCGCCGTCCGTGTCGCCGGCCTCGTCTCGCCCGAGTTCCAGCTCGAGATCGAGGCCGACGCCATCGTCGACGCCGGCCGCACCCGTGAGCGGGACGAGATCCCGGACTGGGACGAAGAGGCGGACTGACGCCCGCCCCCGAGATGGGGTCAGATCCCATTTCTGTGGTATAGGATTCTGGCGACTACAGCTGTTCCTGGTCGATCTTCGCGGTGCGCGCCCAGCGGGCGAGGGCGGAGACGATCGGATCCGGCGACGCCGACAGCTCGTCGAGCGTCTTGCGCGTCCTCTCCTTCTGCGCCGACTTTCCCATCTCCCGGACGATCGCGAGCTGCGTGATCGCCTCGGCGCGGAAGCGCCGGTCCGGGGCGCTCCTCGCCACGGAGAGGATGTCGTCCAGCTTGCGGTCGGTGGTCTCGGTGAAAAGGGCCGCGAGGAAGCCGAGGTCCTGGTCGCCCACCACGCTCACGCGGGTGACGAGCTGCGCGCTCTTCAGCCGCTGCGGCGCGTGCTCGCCCAGGACGATGGCCGACGCCAGCATCAGGGGCTGATCGCCGCGGCGCGCCGCGAGGTCGTAGAGCCCCCGCGTGCCGGCGCGGATGCAGGCGAGGCCGATGAGGTCCTGGATGAGCGTCGCGTCGTCCTGGCGGAGGAGGCGCCCCCAGCGGATCGCCCGGCGGCAGTCCTCGAGCGCCGTGGGCGCCTCGGGATGGGCGTCGGCCCGCGCCACCCAGCTCTTGGCCAGCATGAGGGAGACGAGGAGGTTCGGGATCCGCGTCTCGAAGCCGTCCATCGCGAAGACGTCCGGGTAGAAGCGCATCGTCGCCTGGTCGGCCCACGGCTCGGCCTCGAGGAGGAGCGGGTCGTCCGCCTTCAGCACCTTACCGAGGTCTCCGGCCGCCGTGATGCGGCGCTTGTTCGCCGCCTCCGCCTCCGCCGCCCGCGCCCCGACCTCCCTCGCGAAGTCCTTCAGCCAGAGGGCGGCGTTGGCGGTGCCGTTCCCGAGCGGCGCGAGGAGATCGAGATCGGTCTGGAAGCGGACGGGCCAGCCGTCGCTCTCGGGGCAGCCCCAGCACGGGACCTTCAACCCGGCGGCGCCCTTCGGCGCCGGAACCTGGGCGGGAGCCGGCGGCGCCGTGTACCGGGCGAGCCGCACCGGTGCCGGCTTCTTCGGGATACGGCTGTGGCGTGTCACGTACCTCACGCCGAGCGTCCCGGCGAGGAGGACGAGGACGGCGACGGCGGCGAGGACGAAGGTCCTGGGACGGATCACGAGCGGTCTCCTTCGCGCACGGGGAGCACGCGGTCATCGATTCGGGGCAGGCGGGCGATCACGCCAACCTCCCCCTCGGTTGCGGGTGCGAGGCCCGACGGAGCCTCGGGTCGCGGGTGGGACGGAAAGTAGGCGTGCGCCCCGAGCAGCGCGGCGACGGAGGCCGCCCAGGCGAGGCGTGCGGCCGGGCTCCTGACGAGCCGCGTCCAGACGTCGGCCCGGGGAGCCTCGGCGAATGCCGCGCGGCCCGCGCGGAGAGCGGCCTCGCGAAGTCCTGGAGGCGGCGCCGGGGGCTCGAGACCGTTGAAGAAGCGATCGTCATTCATCGGGCACCTTCCATCAGGCGGCGGAGGCGCGCGAGCCCGAGGCGGCAGCGGCTCGCGGCGGTGAAGACCGGCACACGGGTGATGGTCGCGATCTCGCGGAACGAGCAGCCGGCGAGGTGACGGAGGGAGACGGCCTCCCGCTGCTCTCCGGGGAGCCGCGCGAGGTGGCCCGACAGGCGGGACGCCTCGGCCGCGCGCTCCGGGTCGTCGCCCGGCGCGGCCACGAAGGCCGCGTGCTCCAGCGGCTCGGCGCGCCGCAC
>Ga0154020_10009704_pt1 | contig 11066 bp, 13 predicted proteins | sample Klosneuvirus_201_FD_109709 | JGI IMG/M metagenome (GOLD analysis project Ga0154020, IMG submission 109709) | Active sludge microbial communities from wastewater, Klosterneuburg, Austria - Klosneuvirus_20160825_MG | ecosystem: Engineered > WWTP > Aerobic digester > Activated sludge | place...
CTGATGCTGTAACCTATTTCCATGTCCCGCAGGATATCTACCCATATTCACAGTTAAACGTTAACGATACGAACCTGTACAAATGCGGCGCAATTGCGAGTGATCACCCTGTAAAGGCAGATAAGATTTTCAAGAAGCGCTCAACATATGCGAGTACTTCACCGTATGGTGAGTCAACGGAGGAGGCAAGTGGGCAGTTTCTCTGTGCCTGGCTGTCCGGATCAGCTAACTCGAATACTAAACCAGTGTGGGTTGATCGGTACTATAACCCGCAGCGTACTACCCTGTTGGAAGCTCTTACAGGTGCTACACTTAATACATATGTTACTCAGTTTGAAACAGTTGTAAGTTCCACTAGTTCAACCGCAACTATATTCGACAAGCCGAGCGATTTGTTCTTTGCACCTGGCAATTACTATGCTTACCACCATATCGGTAACAGCGATGTTGTGAATTATTTGAAGACGCTAACGACAGCAACTGTGCAGAACAGCTTGGTCAACTTCTACTCGCATAACAGCCCTATTTTTCCACAGATTGCAGATGTTACAGAATTCCCGTTGAGCGGAGCTCAATATTCCACTTCCGTTTCTCTGTCATCGATCATCTCTAGCAATCGGTTTACCATTGCATTTGATCTCTATAATGCGGATTGGCAGGTGCCATTTGCAAACCAAATCGTTGGGAACTTTTTGAATGATGGTCTCGGGTTGTTTTACACAAATTACATTACACCGTTCCTATATTTCTTCAGCGGCAACATCCTCCGTATTTGCAACACGGCAGGCAAGGAAATTGATATCATCACGTTTGAGGATACAATCGCAGCTCTTCTTCGCCATGAGAACATGAAGAACTATTACGTTGTTCTGACGAATGGTAAAATTCTTCAACTAACACCTGCAAATACAGTTGTTGGTGCTGTAGTTCCGTTTGTTTCAGGAGCAACAGTGCTCGATTGCTTCTATGACTCCGCCTCAGCGGCTGTTCTCATGACGACAGAGTCAAATGAAAAGAGAATAGCGCTCTTCAACTTTCACAATAATACTCTCAACGAAATTACAACTGTGTCCGTTTTGAGCACAACAAGCCTAGTAGCTTCACCCACAGCTATTACTGATTACGACTACATAATTGAACCGAACCTGCCGCTGACTGAATGCGAAACAATCGCGTTCTATAATAACGTTATCTACTGTATACCTGGTCACCGCCCTGCGCACTTGGATGGTTCAGTGCTGTACTTGAATATCGATTTCAAGTTTGTTGTTAAGCTCGATCTCGCGACAGAGACTCTGTTGCCTTTCTTTAGCTCTACATCCGCCGTCCAGATCCGGGATTTTACAATTGACCGCACCGGTAATTTTTGGCTTGTTTCAGATGAGAAAATTTATGCGTACTCATCAACGCGGGACCTCAAGTCGGTAACAACCTACAATAATGGTAGTAGGTATCCAGTAAGTATTGATTTTGTTCGTGAGCTTACAGCTGAAGGCCAGCAATACTACGGAATTGTGTGCACACAGAATAACTTCACACCAGGTGATACGACTCTACAGATGCACAAGATTAACAGCGCTGGTGAAATTACAGAAACAATTATTTTTGACGACTTCTTTTCTAATTTGCTGAGAAAACAGAATATCGCAAACGGTGACTTCTCACGCCGGGTAATCGACCGTACCGACTCTACACTCAATGCGAAGATAGTGGTCAATAACATTATCAACTCCCTTCGACAGGAATACAACTTGTTCGTACCGACAAGTGGTATCGGGTTCGGGTACCATAATATCGCTATGCGGTTTGATGCGCTAAAGGGATCCTTCGCATTGTTCTTCGATGGTATTAAGGTTGACGAGGCTATATTTCTACCTGGTCAGTACACTTTTTCAAAAACATTAGATCGGCCTCTTACAATTGGTGCGACTCCGTTCTACAACCAAACATTGCCGCAGTATCTTGCAGCTGATATGTTTTATGTAAACAACTGCACGATGAAGAACTTTGTAATTTACAAGGAGGCGCTTAATGATTCAGACCTAACGATTATTGCAAATAGCTCAAAGAGTATACCAGCGATAACATATAATGTACCTGCGGGTCAGCGATCTTTTGTAGATGAGATTGAGCGGTACTTCAAATTGGATGTACCAAGTTTGAAAGCGACAAATGCCAGTGTAGCTATCAACGCGGGTAATATACCTGGGGAATTGCGAGATAAATTGCAAGCTCGTATTGAGAATCGGCTAGCGGCGATTTTACCGCACTATAGTCGATTGAATATTAAATGGGTTGATAATTCAAATGATGATATAGTGACCTACACTGATCCAGGAAGCATAGCATGAACCAAATAGAGACAATTTTTAACCAAACCGGCCGATTCCATGACCGATACTTTGGTGAATCATTTACACTCCCCAATGATTTTGAAACCATCAAGATACAACCTAATGAGCTCGTGTCGTACAGGGTCATTAATGATGCGCTCACGCGACTATATGATAACTTCATGTACATTTATGGTTTGACAAACGTGAGTTCTAATATTTTACCGGTTGCTTTAAGTGGTATTGCGGGGGTATCTGGAACTGATACAGAATTTCGTTGGTACACAAATACTGGTCAAACAGCATTTGGCCCTCTTTCTTCAGCTGGTATTACTACTTTAGATGATGTGCGAGGAGTACACGCAGTGTATAGTTCTGTCTATAGCCGCTACGTTCTGTTTGCGTACTCTGCAAATACGATTACAGTTATTGAGACAGACGCAAACACTTCTCTTAGTGTTCTATTGAGTACTTCGAGGGTCACAATTGATACGGATTTGCGGTTTACAGATATTGCGAGCATTAAGACATCTGGTAACTACATGTATGTCTTGGATACATTTTACAATAATCTCTACAAATACGACGTGACGGGGATACTTAACGATGACGTTTTTCCTTCTCAGCTCATTGTTGATAAAGTTATCGGCGGGCAGGGATCATTTGAAGACCAATATGCATTTAACGGCCCAACCTCGTTTTGTATAGCGGATGCCCTTGTGTATGTTCTCGATACGGGGAACTATACTGTTAAAGTTTACGATCTAAATCTCAATTTCGTCTCTGCACACGACCTAAAGCATACGCTGGTCAATACGGGACCGATCGCGATTGAAGCTGACACGGCTACGGGCGAGTTCATTATTGTCACAACGACAGGTGTTACAGTTAAGCTGTCAAAATCGTTACAAGTAATACAGGTGTTAGATCTCAAGAGCAAAATTGGCGACTATGCTTCAATTCGAAATATTTTTGTATCGAAGGCATTCAGTAACAATTATTACGTAGTTACTGACACAAACATCTATAAGCTTTATCTCAGCAAGCCTGCAGATACAATCGGTAAATTTACACTCGACCGGTTTGGGTTTAACTCGGAAACACTCTTGTGCGTAGAGAGTGTTGCTCAGGAGGATAATTCTGGAGACTATGTATTTTTGTTCACTCGAAACAACAATGCGACAAAGATCGTGAGTGCTCGCGAAACGCAGAACCTTGTAAGTGTTCTGACTCTGGGGGATTTTGAAATATTTGAGTTGAGCGAGATTCTGACCAATGGTGGTGAATATGTCCAACCGTGGGTAATTAGCAAGGCGATTATTAAGATGGTGTTGAACCATTTGAGGTTAAAAGATAAGATCAAAGGTCGCTTTACAGCCATATATGATCAAAATCAGGTTCCTCTGCTTGCCGGGACGTTGTATTTCTTGCTAGAGGATCTTGATATGACAGCGTATCTGATCACCCCTGACCACCTCATCGGAAACAATGAAATTCTCACAAATGCTGCTGTCAATCGCGGCCTCCGTAAGATCTATGATTTGCAAATCTCAATGATAAATAAGAGCAATGTAATCGTCCAAGATTCAGGGTTCTTCGAGAACCAATCTGTGACCCTGACATAAATATTTGAAATGACAAGCATCGTAAAATTTCTCGTAAGACGTGGTACCGATTCAGATCGGCAGGCCGTTATTTTAGCAGATGGAGAGCTTGGCTTTACTAAAGACGCTAACTCTCGACGGCTGTTTGTAGGGGATGGGACGGAGCCAGGTGGCTGGCCGGTTGCATCCAAGTTTTATCGTTCCGAGACGTGGACGAGTGAAATTCCGATGAAATACATTCAACCCGGTGACATAGTGTTTGTTTCGGAAATGAGTACGCTTTTTGGTTGTTTATCATCTCCTCAGAATCTCAGCACGGCAGCAACGGTATCAGCGGGGTTCTATAAAATTGCAAATCCAGTAACGTAATATGGCTATCAACATTAACAACAATACGGTTGTCCGGTTAATCACCCGACGGGGAACAGATCTTGAGCGCACATACGCGACTCTGGCTGCCGGTGAACTCGCTTACACAATTGATACCAAGCGGTTATTCGGCGGTGACGGTACGACACGTGGGGGTACTGTCATTGGAAATAAATTTCTCGGTGCTGTTGATGTGCTAGCAGACCTATCAGATGTGCAGAGAGGTGACATAGCATATGAGAATTACACACAGCAGTTGTGGGCAATGGACCCTGATAGCGGTGAGTGGTTAAATATCTCTGCTGTTTACCCTATTCCAACGACAATCGCAGGTGTTGGGTTAAACTATTCAACAACTGTAAGCGGTGCAAGTAATCTTTACCCTGCTAGTGTTGAGACTATTCAACTTGACTCAACCTATTGGTCGCTATGTGCGGCCGGCTACAGTAATTTGGGTCGGTTTTATTTCGGTAATGTTGCTAGCAATACGTGGGGTAACCTCGATACAGCTCGTGTCGCAGTTGATGGTCCTTTGTTTGTAAATGGCACAACTGCGCAAATCCAATTGTCAGCAGGTACATCGTGCTCAGTAAATTTTGTAAGTTCCGGTATTGGGACTGGTATTACGCGATTTACAACAGCCTCATCGTTCATCTTTACAGCAGGCGGAACCGCAACAAGCGGTGCACCGAGTTTTATCTTTGATGGAGATCCTAGCACAAATGGCGCTGTTTTAGTTCGTAGCAATCTATTTGTGGCAGGTAGCGCATATTTTTCTAACCCACCTACAATCACTATTACAAATCAGACGAGTTTGACGTCGTTACTTGCAGATACAACAGGGCACCCGAGCCTAACGGCATTAGTACTCCGCAACACTGACGCTGCAGTTGTGACAATGGTAGATGTCATGGGGCAATATGGTCCACTTGTAGCTGTAAATACCGCGCCGTGGGTTGGTATACATACAAACGGGTATTACGCTGTATCATCGTACGATAGCTATAACACGGTTGTTTCTGGAAAGACCCTATTCGATGGTAGTGTTAAGGTGAATAGTGATCTGTCTGTGATAGGTACAATTAGCGCAACAGGTGACATTGTTGGGTTTACTTCATCAGACTCAGCGTTCAAAGACAATATCGTGCAAGTTACAGGTGCACTTGATAAGCTGCTCAGTCTTCGTGGTGTAGAATTTGATTGGAACAGTAAGAGCATTTATACAGGGCACGATGTTGGTGTCATTGCTCAAGAAGTTGAAACCGTGCTACCATCTGCTGTACAGACACGACCAGATGGGTACAAGGGTGTCAAATATGAGAAGCTAATTCCGCTCATTATCGAAGCAATTCGTGAATTGCGAACATCAAAGTAATGTCGTTCCAACTACCAGCATCAGGAACTTTGTCATTTACAGATATTGATACACTGTATGGTGGTGGACTACCGTACATGTTTCAACTTTCAGCTTCGCCAGAAACTGTAACAAAATACCACACAGCAAACGACGGTGTAATTCGGATTAAATTTCTCTCGAATCCGGCTGGGTCATCTACAATAACTGTCTCAGCACCAACCGGAACCGCTGTATATGCGTTATCTGCTGTTGTTGGCCAGACATATACAGTAATGACGGGGCTATCAGCCCCGTATGTGCGGACCATTAAGGTTACAGATGATGCTCGCTCGAAGACTGATACCATCACCATTACCGGGTATTACGGTACTCCGGCGACAACCTATAAGGGATTTAGCAATGCGTTCGTAACTAGTACCTACCCGTTAACGAATATTAAGCTCAGCTACTACGGTGGACAGGATTGTGATATTGCTGATGACCCAGCTCCTATCCACTTTTCAGATTTTCACAGTGCAATTAACTACCCTGTAAATCTCTCATTGCAGTTTACAAACAGTGCAGCTAGCGCTCCCGAGGTTCGTGTTATATGTCTAGTTGGTAACATACCAACCTTAATACCTGTTGCTCCGATATTCGTAAGCGCATTATCAAGTATTTTCCTTTCTACAAAAGACGCACACGTTGATACAAACCGGTATGTGTTGTGTAATACGCCGATAACAGTGACAATAAAAGGTAGTGTCCTTAAGACTTACAATGATGAGGTTTCTGTGTATGCTGGTTTATCAGGTGATACGATGACTATTCAACAGGGCACGTCGAGTTTCACGTGCCCTGTTGTTGTGCCGCTCGTTACACATAGTAACAGTGTAGCAACGACCGTAACACAGGTCCAGGTACACCCAGAACCACGAGTTAGGAGAATCCTCAGGCACCAAACAACAGAGGTGCGGACAGTCTCAACAACAACTGTTATTGCTAGCAATTCAGCTTCTGCTGTTTTTACTCTCGATGATTACGGGTTCGGTGATGATGCAGTGATTCATTTTTACGTTGGACCAGGACCTGGTAATTCTCGCTCGGCACCTGCAAGTGGGTGGCATAAAAACACAACATGGAAAACTCTCGGTTTTGAAGTTAGTATGCCCAATACACCGAAACTTCAATTTCCTTCTTGATTTTTAGAGTCGTATCGGTAATATAATGTATGACAGAAAATTCGGAAAGAACTCCTGTTACCATAAATCTCACTGATATCAGTATAATGAAGGAATTAGTGGAAATCTGCGCTACAAAGGGGATCATACACCCGAAAAGCTTCGTCTCGATCGGTACTCTCTGGGAAAAATTAGAAACTATTCTCATCTCAAATACCCCCGCAAAGCCCAACTAATCAGTTGATGTTGAGCGAGATTCATGTATAGTATTACTATGATTCAATTTGATCCGGTAAAACACGAGTATACAAATATTCTCACAGGGGAAAAGTATACCTCCGTATCTACAGTTGTCGGTAAGTTTAAATCAGATTTTGATAAGCAGACAATTTCTCGGTTTGTTGCAGATAAGCGAGGTATCTCTCAAGCAGAGGTTCTGGCTGAGTGGGAGAAAATCAATACCGAATCAAAGATAATTGGTACTGCAATCCATGCTGCTATTGAAGAATGGTGTAAGCGTGGTACAGTGCAACCAGATCACGTGAAGGTTGTCGAGGAGTTTAAGAAGCTTGGTAATTATACGAAAGCTTCTGGTGCTCTGCATGAGCAATTGCTGTATAGCCATGCACACAAGATTGCTGGGACAGCAGACATCATTCACCCAGACGGGAAGTATTTCGATGTTTACGATGTGAAGACGAATAAGGCGTTCAATTTCTTCTCCAAATACAAAAAACAACTGAAACCCCCAGTTGACCATTTTTCTGATTGCGAATACAACAGTTATAGCCTCCAACTTTCATTATATGCATACCTTTATCAGATAATGACGGGGCGAATAGCGCGGCATCTCGCTGTTTTCTACTATGACAAGGTAAATCAAGTGTTTACGAAATACCCGTGCGCATACTTGAAGCGCGATGTAGAGACAATTTTAGCTTCACTATGAACGGCCGAGTACGTAAAGGTTGGCCGGAAACGGCTATGAAACTTGCTTACGATATTGCCAATTGTCGCAGCGAGGATCCGTGGCTTCAGGTAGGGGCAGCATGTATCAAACACGATAACACAATCGTTCTCGGTTACAACGGTGCGCCTGTGGATATTGATATTGATTGGTCGGATCGTGACGAGCGCCGCCCGTATGTGCTGCATGCAGAGGAAAACGTTCTATCAAATGTTGCACGAGGAGAAGTAAAAATTCTTGCTGTGACGCATATTCCTTGTGAACGATGCATGAAGCTCATTGCACAAAAAGGAATTTCAACCGTTTTTTATTCTGAACTTACAGAAAATTACGACCATGATTTAGCCTTTAAAATGGCTGCAAAGTTTAAGATAACACTCCGACAAATAGGAAGCCAATGACACCAACCTTTGAAGAAGCTATTATAGTAAACAGTTCACACCGACTCGCGAAACTGTATACCCCTGCCAAAAAAGCGTACGAGACCCCGAGCAACGGTATTACCATTAATATACCCGCAGCAGCAGCGGTCATACAAGACTGCGCCTTTGTAACGGTGCAGTACCTTCCACATTTTATTTTTGGAATGTACGGTAACCCGTTCGGGGAGCTGCACGGTAAGATTACTATCGACCAAATAAAGGATTTTGTGGCGCGCTCTACCGCGGTCCCAGCTACGCTGCAGCTATTACGTATTATTCTCGCCAAAGGGGCTGCCTACGAAGCAGCAAAGCCAATAATTGCAGATGGTACACCACAAAACCCCTACGGTGATTATGAAAACATCACCCAGCAGCAAGTGCACGACAACGTTTACATTTTGTCAAAACTGTTTGGTGTTGTATAAGTACCTACATGGATACGTTTAGTTTGCTATGTGAGAAGGTGGTTAAAGACTGCGGCGCCACCGATGAACAAAAGGAGTTTGTCGAGAAGCGGGCTAGCGGCGCGAAGAAAATTCAGCACTCAGCGGAAGCTAAAGGCGGACCTGCACTGTTGACGGCAATGCATTTTAAAGCTAAGGAAATACCATACAGGGAATCCCTAAAACATCTTGGAGATCAAGCGTTTGTTAAGCAGAAAGCAAAAGATTGCCTAAGAAAGTTAGGCAGCTGGGATAAGATGACCCAAAAAGAGTTTCAGACCGTTATGGGCCAGTTGGAGGTCTACGGTGAAGTCTTTCTCAAAATGAAGTAATTACCTGTGGTCGGTTTTCACCTTACCGAACGTATGGTTTCCGATTACAGTTTTACGCTCAAAAACCTTCGGATTAGACCAAGAGGGTGTTACCTTCTTATGGGCGTAGTAAAATTTAGATCCACTGGTGATGTCGCCAAGGGTACCTGTTCGGGCTTGGTTAACTAGAGCTACAGCTTCTGCCCATCGAGGGTGCTTTTTTGCACTAGACACTACCTTCGCCCGATCAGGTGCATCGTTCCACATGCTAAATTGCTTCCGCTTTAAACATACGGAACGTGCTAGGTTAAAGTTTCCCCTAGAGCGATTCATTATGACATTGAGGACTGCATGCATCCCTGTAACACCCTCACCACCCGCTTCTCCAATTAGCGTTGCAGCGATAATATCTGCTGAAGAAGGTACAGTGACTGCATTAGTTGTAGATGTGGTACCCCGGGCAATCGGACCAGCGGCAACAGAGCGATTAACCTGATCATTAGATACTGCATGCGCTCTAGGTGAGAGAGCTAAAGCACCTGCTAGCAATCCTGCAGATGCCAATTGTCTCAACCCCTCGGTTTGGACGTTGCCGGTGTAAAATTGTTTGAACGGAATCATACTGTATTATACTGATTTTGTCAGGATATGCAAATCACTAAGTATTTATATGACGTACGTGTTAAGCTTTATGGTTGCAATTATCCTGTGCACGGGTGGAGCAGCCTATTGGCAATACCGCAAGAATGTTACGCTCCACGAAAGAGTTGCAGTTGCAGACGTGCGATCGATTATTCAGACCGAGTCAATTCTTGCATACTCAAATACGTTAGCGCAAACAATCGAGAAGCTTGAGTTTATACAGCGTGAGAATGAGATTATTAACAGCAATGCAGCTGCGAAGAATGCTATCTTTGACCGACACAATCTCGAAAACTTAGCTCGTCGGAAGGCTGGATTAATCGAAGTGCGGGTCAACAGTGGTACACAAAAAGCTCTCGACGCAATTGAAACAGTAACTGACCCACAATGGAAACCATGAAGCATTTCTTTCTCTTAGGCATCACAGTATCGATTATCCTCGTAAGCTGTACGACAACTATTCCGGTTGTCACTCAGCAACCTGTCTATGTGCCGCCATTGCCACCACGTGTTGAGTTACCAGAAGTTACCTGGTCTGTCATCAATGTTGACACGAACACGTATTTTGCTTTAGATGCGGAGAGTTACGAGAATCTTTCGAGGAGTATTACAGATACAACAGCATACATTACTAAGCTGAGGACTATTATTTACAGCTTGCAACGCACCAATTTAGTACCAGCTGTTACGCGGAAGCCGGCTTCCGTTTGGTAAATCTTTTTGAGCGGCAGAGGCAATACGGGTGGCACTCGCAGTTATCGCAGGTTTTATCGTTAGCGAAGAAAATATCTGGGCGCACGCAGGTCCCACCAATAACAACCTGGCACCCGTTTGGTCCACCTGTAAATTCTTTTACCCACGCCTCGAAGGAAGCTGGCTGCACTGCGGTTGTGGTACCCGCATGCTCAACAGGAGACCTTGCAGCTTTTTTCTCTTTTTCCTTCATCAAAAGAGAATAGCTGCTTTAGATATTGAATCCAAGCGCAATGTTAAGAATACGGGCAACTTCTGCAGGTTGCAGATCCGGGTAGTTTGCTGCAGCTTTAATTGCACTGATAAATGCTCGAATTTCTGATTGCACCTTTTTCTGGTCTAGGCTGGTACCACCTGCAGGGCCATCATTATACGCGCCAACACGTGATGCAATGTAGGTGTGATGTAGGTACGATTCAATTGGGAATATAGTATCACCGCGGGATTCAATAATATAAGGTGGTAGTAGGAATTTTGCAATTGCGTACTTGTGCCAGGAGAATTCTGCATATCGTTCGTAGTCAGCACGTGCGTGTGTATCCCCCTCAGCCTTCATTTTATATGACGGAATCTCCAGTTTTTTAATGAGCTCAGAGAGCATCTTGTTGTTGTAGAAAATAATGTCGACCCCGTTTACTTTATGGTGGGTGATACCATACGAACATACGAAGTTAATGAGGGCGTATCGAAGCTCTTCGAATGATA
>Ga0154020_10009706_pt1 | contig 11066 bp, 3 predicted proteins | sample Klosneuvirus_201_FD_109709 | JGI IMG/M metagenome (GOLD analysis project Ga0154020, IMG submission 109709) | Active sludge microbial communities from wastewater, Klosterneuburg, Austria - Klosneuvirus_20160825_MG | ecosystem: Engineered > WWTP > Aerobic digester > Activated sludge | place...
AGCTTCGACGTTTCGATGAGTGCCGCGACCCGCCGCCGCCGCTCCGCCGCGCATCCAGGCGTCGGCGGCATCATAGACGCATTCGGGCTTTGGAAAACTTGTGGCGGCATTGTCGAAGTACATGATTATCGATGCTTACCCAGCCGACTATTCCTGGCCGGGCATCCAAAGTTTGCCGGTTCCGGATGGTTCGGTCGATGCTCCGGGAGTCCAGAGCGACGAACCTGCGCCGACAGTCACCGAGCCACCTTCCAGTTCCGATGCAAGATGAGAACAGTCGGCAATTTGCAATTGTTCGCGGATGACGCCTTCGATCTCCGGAATCTTGTGTAGGTAGCGGTCACGGAATCGATGCAGCAGCGTGATGAGCTCAGGATCCGAAGGATCATCGAGCCGATACGACAATTCGCGAATGTCAAGTTCCAGCTGGTGTCGGAATGCCTCGGTTCCACCCACGACGGACTCACGAGCGTGCTGCAGGCAGCTGTAAGCCAGATCGTAGTCTTCTTCAGCACGGGCGATCGCGGCTCGCATCAGCCAGCCTCGGCGCGGCTCATAGTTTTCAACAAAATGCGGTCGCTTTGTCAGCTCATCCAGACCAGCGCGAACCTGATTTCGCAGGCCGAGCACCGAGCACCGATTCGTGAACTCGTGCAGCTGCGTATCTGTCAACTGCGACGGATCGATGCGCTCATAATCCATCGCGGGGATAGCGGCGATCACCATATTGTCGGCGACCTCGCGCGGTGTCGGAGATGGGATGTTCAGGCGTTGACGAATAGCGACCAGGTCGGGCACCAGATCAAATCGAGACGCCACCGCGAGCAGACCGATAAGACTTGCGGCCAGTTTGACTCGGAGTGATTCGTCGCTAGCCGCTTCGAGTGCCGACTTGCCGCCGAGGACAGCCTGGGGAATCTCCAGCCATTGTTCAAAAGCCTGCGGTTCGCGCTGGCGGGTGAGTTCTCGGAATCGTCTCTGTGTCATGCCTGGAGGGCAGTAATATCGACGATCAAAAGGTCGCGTCTCAGGACGGTCGTAGCTGACCAATTCCTTCTTTTCTTCGTCGGCGGATGTCACGATCAGATCACTTGCGATCGATCGCAGCGTGACAATGGCCCTGTCCAGCAACTCCTGCGAGGCTGTGACCTGCAGAAACGGATGATGAATTCCGGCTTCGATCGCTGCATCAGCATCGGTGATGTCATAGAGATCCACGTCCGCGATGGATTCCGGCAGCAGGGACGCGTTTGTGATCTCATCGTTGCTGATCGCCGATGACAGCAGGACCATTTCCGCTGCGTGACCAGTTCCGTCAGGATGGTGGCAGCCTTCGTGATCATGGGAATCGTTGTGTCGCAGTAGTGGTTGTGAGTCCAGTCGATTGAGCAATTCTGAAACCGAACGCACATCCAGCTTGACTGAATACGTGTTGTTGCGATCACTGCCCAGTTGCATTTCCAGTTGCTGAGCCAGCGCTTCGGCTTTGACAGCCTGATCGAAGTCTTTCAACAGCGTGGCGGCATGATGGAGCGATGATGCGGAATCGGAAAGGCGTCCGTCCCACGCCTGGCAGAGTGCCAGGTTGTACCAAATGGCACCTTCGGTCGGATACGCATCGGCAAGCCGGTTGTAGAGAATCGCGGCTGGCTCCCAGCATCCGAGCACGCTGAGCTTTCGGGCTCGTAAATCCTGCTGAGCGGCTTCCTGACTGCAGTTGACTGGCAGCAACGGATACGAACTGCGAAATGGGAATGGAAGATTCGATTCCGATTCAAAACGTACCAGTTGCATCACCAGGTTTTTCTGCCGTTCTCCGGTCGACATGCGAACGGCCAGTGACAGATGTTCCCGAGCGGCCATGAGGCAACCCGCGCGGGCCATTTCGGCGGCGATCATTGACGCGAGAAACGCGATGGACCCCGGTGCCGACCTGGCGCAAAGCTGGAACGTGCGATGCAGGATGCGGCGCGACGCCTCGAAGCCGTCTTCCTTCAGACTGATTTCCGCCATCGACAGTAACGCAGTGGGATGATCCGGGTGCTTCTTGAGAAAATCCGCAACGGTTTTTCGAGCTTCTTCCGTTTGCCCCATATCGTAGAGAGTCAACGTCAGTTCGCGCAGAATGACGTCTTTGTCGGGATGCTTTCGGAGCAGATCATGAAACAACTTGACGGCCGCTTCGGGCTGATTCTCCCGAAGGCGGTAGCCACGCTGGAGATCGGCAAGGATGTCCCCGCAACAGAATTTCAGTTTCTTCCCGCTGCCGCATGGGCAGGCGGAATACGGATCGTTCGCCATGACATTCCCTCTTTGCTCAATTGTTCAATTTTGGGACGGCGACCGGGCGCGGCAACGCTGCCAGCGAAACGGTCCCGCCGGTGTATTCGATTCTGTTCCGGCTTCCGCAATCGTCGTGCGACCAGAACAACACAGTCTTCCATGCAATGAATTCATTTTAGGCGGAGTATATTAACAACTCTTCAGAATTCTGGCAGTCAAGGCGTCTTGATTTGCCTTTCGGGCGTTTTGCCGGGTTTTCCGGGAGTTTTGAAGGCTGTTTCCTCCTGGTGCGGCGACGACAACTGTACGATGGGGCTAATTACCTGCCGTCGAATTGTCGATCCGGCGGGAATACGATTTGCATCCACCGCGATGGCAGTTGCTGCCGTAAGACTGATTTGGCAGGCTGCTGAGTCAGTTCGCCAATCGAAAATTTGCCACGCTCGCTCACTTCCAGACCACGAATCTTGAAAGGTACGTCATGCCCGCTCAGGCTGAGAAAGAACAGTTTTCATTTCAGGCGGAAATCAGCCAGCTTCTGCACCTGCTGTCGCATTCGCTCTATCAGAATCGCGAGATTTCAATCCGCGAACTGGTTTCCAACGCATCGGACGCTCTCGACAAATATCGGTACGTGTCTCTAACAACCGGCCACGCCGCCAAGGCCGAAGAACTGCGAATTTCGATTGAGCCCGACAAAGAAAATCGTGTGCTCACCATTCGAGACAATGGCATCGGAATGACACACGATGAGCTGGTGAACAATCTCGGGACGATCGCTCGCAGCGGTTCACTCGAATTCCTGAAGAAGGCTCAGCAGGCGGGCGAGAAGAAGGCGGATTTGTCGCTCATCGGACAATTTGGCGTTGGGTTTTATTCGTCGTTCATGCTGGCCGACCAGGTAGAAGTTGTCACGCGGAGTCTTGAGGAAGACAAAGGTTGGCGTTGGGAATCAACTGGTGACGGAAATTTTACGATCAGCGAGGTGTCGGAACCCGTCGAACGAGGAACCAGCATTCGGCTGCACCTGAAAGATGGCATGGACGAGTTCACCGAGCCAGCGCGGCTGAAGTACATCCTCCGAAAGTATTCGACGTTTGTGCCTCATCAGATTCATGTTGGTGACGAGTACATCAATGATCAGCCGCCGATTTGGGTTGAGCCAAAGAATTCGCTCAAAGAGGAACAGTATCACAATTTCTACGAGTATCTGACGCACTATCCGGGACAGAAGCCTCTGTGGTATCTGCATTTGTCAGCAGACTCGCCGTTTCAGTTTTACAGCATCCTGTACTGCCCGGACAAAAATCTGGAGAAGATGGGGTTTGGCCGCGCGGATCACGGACTGCATTTGTGCGCGAAGCGGATCCTTGTCCAAAACGACAACCGCGATCTGCTGCCTGACTACCTGCGATTCCTGCGCGGCATCGTAGATTCCGCTGATCTGCCGCTGAACGTGTCACGCGAAGCCCTGCAGGACAACACGGTCTTTCGCAAGATGCAGAAGGTGATTACGAAGAAAGTGCTGGATCACTTCGACACCTTTGCGGAAGAAAATAAAGACGCTTACATCGGCTTCTATCGCGAGTTCGGCATGATCCTCCGCGAGGGCATTTCCTCCGACTACGAGAACCGTGATCGGCTGGCGAAGCTGCTGCGGTTTAAGTCAACGGACTCGATGCAGTCAGCGGAGCTTGTATCCCTCGAAGACTATTGCGGCCGCGCAAAAGAGAATCAGGAACAAATCTACTTCGCGTGCGGAACCGATTCGGACGCCATCCTGAGAGATCCGAATCTGGAAGTATTCCGGTCACGCAATCTGGAAGTGCTGATTCTGACCGACCCTGCGGATGAGTTCATTCTGTCGCACCTCGGTGAGTTTCAGGAGAAGCAGATCGTGTCGGTCGATGCGGCCGATTTGAAACTGCCGCCTAAAGACGATGCTGCCGCGAGCGACGACGAATCCGACAAGGATAAGGATCAGCCGGAGACGCCAGCGAATCTGGAAGCGCTGATTGGGTTGATGAAAGAAGCGTTGGGCGATCAGGTCCAAGACGTGCGTCGCTCTGAACGGTTGACGGACAGCCCTTGCTGCCTTGTGAACGCTCAGGGCTCCATGAGCACCACGATGCAGCGTGTTTTGCGGATGAATACGCCGGATTTCGAAATGCAGAAGATGATTCTGGAGATCAATCCCGGCTCACCGCTGGTGAAACGTCTGGCGGAACTGGTCACCAATTCGGACAACCAGGATTTCCTTCGGGAATGCAGTCGACAGCTGCACGCCAACGCAATGATCATGGCCGGGCTGGCCCCCAATGGCAACGAAATGGCCGCTCGCCTGCAAAACTTCATGCTGGAAATGGCGGGGAACAAGGCATCGATTTAATTGTAAGCCTCGAGCTGCTGTTTGTTGCCAATCAGGTTCAGAACGAGTACAACGGATGCCGTCGGCTCACGAAATCGCAGATGGCGACCCGTAGGATGGACATTCCTGTCCGTCGAAATTCCGAGCGTGTCGGACAGGAATGTCCAACCTACCGGCAAAACCAATTCGGCCACATGCCTCAACGAAACTTAATGGTCGGCAATGACCGAGAGTACCGCATCTCAACCGCAGCAACTCTCGGCGAGCTACGATGCCTGGAATCGTCTGGTCCGTTTAGGCGAGCCCCCTGCGTCAGCGGGGGGAGACGAAACCACAGACCATGAAAACGTGTCGGGCGCGCGCGGTTACCGCATCCGCAAAGACACATACACCAGCGGCACACTGTCCGAGTCGCGGCATTACTACTACACGCCGGGCTGGCAGTGCGTCGAGGAGCGTGTCGGCAGCACAACCACCGCCGAACGCCAGTTCGTATGGGGCCTGCGCTACATCGGCGACCTGATCCTTCGTGACCGCTCCACCGCCAACAACGGCACCATCAACGAACGCCGCTACGCCATGCAGGACGGCAACTGGAACACGGTCGCGATCTGCGACATCACCGGCAGCGTCGGCGAACGGTACGCTTACTCCGCTTACGGTACTCCGGTCTTCATGACCGGTGCAGGCGTTACTCAGTCCTCGTCACCAATCGGCTTCGAAACACTCTACGCCGGATATCGTTTTGACGGCACCACCGCGCAGATGTACTACGTCAGAAACCGCTTCCTCCTGCCGATGATCGGGGTGTGGAACCGGAAAGATCCGCTGGGGTACGTGGACGGGTTGAGTTTATATGACTACTGTTCGTCAAATGTAATCATCTGCCCCGATGATTTTTGGCTCGCTGGTCCTGGCGGCACGACATGGACTCCTCCGCGCGGAGTTGGCCGAGGTTCGTCGCAACCGAGAACGGGGAGTGGATTATTTCGTGCGATCGATCTCCAGCACGGCGTGCAGGCCGTCTTCCAGAAATGTGAGTTGCACCCGGATTTCGCTGAAGGAATTCAGCATCTCCAGCGACCCGCCGTTGGGCGCGTTGGGGGTGGGCTGCTGAGGATGATCGGCGTTGCCGTGGACACTGCACACGATGCGGCCATCTTTCGTTTGAATGTAATGTCCGCCGCAGGGACAGCGATGAACGCCGCCGTAGATCGACGATGCCGTCGCCACCAATTCGTCAGGCGCGACATCGGAATCATCGTGATGTGACCCCGCTGCGACGCGCGCGGTGCTCGTCAAGGGACCAATGTTGTCCAGACAGGCCTGACGAGCAGCCTCGTCCCAGCTCAGGCGAACGGATGGCATGATGCGGTTCCACTGCTGACGGTGAATCGTCAACTGCGCATGAGCGGGTGAGCAGTCACGTTGTCGGACCTGTCTCAGGTCCGAATCCTTTGGCTGTTTTCCATCGATTGCTGGTTGCGGAGCTCTGGGTTCCGGACCTGAGACAGGTCCGGCTACTGAGGCGGCGACAAGCTGTTCCAGCGTTTCCAGTTTGCTGGCGATGCAGACGCGGGAACCGATACGAGTGTAGAAGAATCGCCACTTGATCGGGCCGAGTGAGAGCACAAACGAACGCGCTTTCGTGTCGCCGATCTGGACTGTGTAGAAGTCCTTCTTGAAGGCGAACCAGCCAAAATCCGTGTGCGTGCGAGCTTCGATCGCTGCGCCTTCGTCGAGTTTTTCGAGAAACGCATCGACGATGGCTGCGTCGTCCACGGCCACATCAATGTACACAGGTGCTGTAATTGAGGCGATGGCCATGCCGATCCAGAGAACCTCGCTACTCATCGCGCCTCCCATGCCTCTCGACCCGGCAAAAATCTCTGGCAAGATGGACGTCAACTGAACGTCAAGCGTCGGGTCACTGTCACAGACATGCAGACCGATCCGATTTCCCAGTCCCTTTGCCAGCAACTGATAGAGATCACCTTGATTGATGCGACCTCCCATAACGGAATTCAGACCAAAGGGATCGCGCCGCCGTTCTTCCGCCCAGTCATACGGCGCGTCCGCAAAGACCTCTCCGATTGGTATGCCGTCGTTTCGCACAAAAATGTTCGAGATCGCTGTGTCGTTAAGTTCGACTCGCAACTGGCGGACTGAACCGTCGGCAAGCAGGATCAATCCGCCGTTCTGAAATCGATCTGTCAGTGCCGTTCGAATTTTGGCAACGTCCGGCATCAGGTCACCGGGTTTCGTCCAGATTGTTTCAAATTCCGACGAGGCATCAATCACCATTCCGGTATTTGAGGTGCCATCGAGTACATCGCGGAAAGTAACCTTGCTTCCGTTCGACTCGAAAATCATGTCCTCGCCCATGACGGTTTGGTAGGTCGTCATTCCGGGCTTCGAAGATTTGACACCGGGTGACTTGAAGAGTTGCGGCATGCTCGCGATCAGTGTCTTGTTGTGCTCGCTGTCCCAGGGTTCGTCGAGATGAAATTCGTCGTAGAGCGGACGATTTTCCAGATAAGGCAGCAGGTGAACCCGCCAGCTCAGCAGTGGTTTGCCGGAGTCGCTTTTGCTGTAGGCCGGAAACTGACTGTGAGCGTCGTGGTAGTTGTGAATCGCCAGCCCAATCTGCTTCAGATGATTGGTGCTCGCGGTGATGAACGCATTTGCAGATGTTTTTTCCTTCGCTTCGACTGCAGCAATCTCCTCAGGCGGCTGCCAGCCGGATTGTTCCAGCAGTCGTTGTTTGGCGATGGCAAAATTCAACGACATAATCGTGTCGCTGGTCACGTCGCCGGACAACGGTTGCGGTGTACCACCCAATGCCATCGCCATCGACTGATACATCGAATTGTTGATGAGCGGCAGGACAATCGTTTCCAGCCGGTAGCGTTCCGGCGTGGCCTGGACTCGAACGGCGATCGGGTCGAAGAACGTGCGCCAGTACTCACTGTACTCCGTCACAAACTGACGGTAAGCATCAGCCTCAGCCGCAGTCACTGATGTCTCAGAGATTTCACAGCACGGGATCAGCAGGTCGGAATGACCGTGATGGGAACAGACGCCATGACGTCCGTCACTCGACAGGGAGTACTCGCCGCCGCAGCTGCATTTCAGCTGGCCCTCGTTGAATCGATCGGGCAGGCAGTTGGCGTCTTTCAGTTCCGTCAGCGAGCCTGGGCCATGACCGTGTTCGATTTCAAACATGGCCGCAGCATGCCCGATCATGCGAAGATTGTTAAAGCACTTCAGTCGTCGCAGTTCCGTCAGTTTCACTTCCGGGCCGACCAGCCGCCGGATAAACGGATCAGACAGGTAGATCAATCCGTCCTCTTCCGGAGCATCCGCTGGCACCAGCGTGCGGACATAGGCAAACTCTTCGGACTGTCCGAGACTCTTTAATTTCGCATCGCCCTGCCCTTTGATCAGTTTTAGGATTCGCAGAAAAGCCGTGCGAGAATTACTGCGGACATGCAGCCCTTTATCGGGATACGCCGAGAACACGTGGACTTCGCGATGAGGCGACGTCAGATGGACAAACGGAATGCCTTCCCACGATTCTTCTTTTCGAGTCACATTCTCCACGGATTTTTCAGCGGCGGTGAGATAGGCGTCCATCTGAGTTCGAAAGATCAGCTCCTGCTCAAATCGAAACAGCAGCGTCACATCGCTGCCTTCATTGACGAATGGATCGCTGCCGCTGATGGCGATCTCTTTGACGACCAGATCATAAAACGGTCGAGCCAGCGGATTTGTCTCCACCGCCAGTTGCGTCCGGAGGCGTTGTTCCGTATCCCGAGCGAAGGCCGATTCGCCGGATTGAGTGTAAAGGTGCTTTGCGAAAAGATTTCCACCGTCCATGACATCCAGCATGCGACTGACGGAACGGAAGCGGATGTAATACGTGTCGTCGGGCACATAATCCGCCAGCACGGACATGGCAGGCTTGCGGCCATTCAGCATTTCGTGCCATGGGTGACTTTCGACCGATGGACCTTTCAGCTCGGGAATAGGCACGACGGAATCTGTGTTCGCTGCGGCATCCGTTCGATTGACGTCCGAGCCCGGTCGCATTGCGTCGAGTTGCAGACTCTCCTGAACCGCCAGCGCACCGGAGAACAGGTTGAACAGATCAATGTCCTTCCGCCGCTCTGCCGCAATTTGCCGTCGAGTCCGTTCGTTGAGCCTCAGCATCTCGGTGGCGTCAAAGCCTTCTCGCTGCCCCAGTTTCAGGGCGACATATTGCAGGAAGACATCTTTCGGATACATCTTCAACTGAGCCTGCGCTTCATCAAATGACCACAGCGCAGTGGGACGGGCAGCTTTTTCAACGTCCTGAGCAAACGCAGGATGTATCACGGTGAGAATGACCGCGAGCCATACCCATCGTACTTGACGGCAACCAGAAAGCATCGTCATGATCCAGGTCTCCTGTTTGCTGCGGCAACGACAAAGTCGTCGAGAAGGCAGATTGAAAATAACACCAACGGACAGCCTGCAGTATATTCGTTTGCTGCGGAAATGTCATTCTTTGGAACCCAGAGCAGAACAGTTGTCCCAACTGTTCCTTGCGAGAGTGCCGCCATGACCATGCAACGCGAATCAGGAATCAGCCCGCCTTGTCATTCAACTTTCGACTCGGGCCAGCTGTAGGCCAGCCCAGGGCGTTGCCCTGGGCTGACATAGCGTCGACCCCTTGGGCCTGAAAACCGGACAGTGTTCCGAATGATCTGACACTTCTTGTTCGAGTGATCCGAAAGGCCTTTTGCAGTGTTTCGACAAAACAAACTGGCTATACTGCCGCCAATCTCAAGTGTGTCCCAGAGCTGGAATCTGAAATGTCGTTCAAGTGTGTTTATGATTTTGATGTCGTGGTCGTAGGTGCTGGCCATGCAGGGACTGAGGCGGCGCTGGCTTCCGCGCGAATCGGTGCGAAGACAGCGCTGTTGACGATGAATTGCGACACTGTTGCCCAGATGAGTTGCAATCCGGCGATTGGAGGCGTCGCAAAGGGGCAGATAGTTCGGGAAATCGATGCGCTCGGCGGCGAAATGGGACGTGTGATTGACGCGACCGGCATTCACTTTCGGATGCTCAACAGCGGTAAAGGCCCGGCGATGCACAGTCCGCGGGCACAGGCGGACAAGAAAGCCTACCGGTTCGAAATGAAGAATCGGGTTGAGCTTCAGGAGAATTTGACGCTCCGCCAGGAAACCGTGGAGTCCATCGAAACCGAACACGGGAAGATTACCGGCATTCGAGTGACGGGCGATGCCTTCTACCGAGCCCGCGCGGTGATTCTAACGACTGGCACGTTCCTCAAAGCCATTATGCACACCGGTGAAAGTAAGGCTGAAGGCGGCCGTGCGGGTGACAAATCGTCGCACGGAGTTTCAGGAGCCTTGACGTCGCTGGGCTTTGAACTGCGGCGATTCAAGACGGGGACGCCCGCAAGACTCAACGGACGCACGATCGATTTCACTCGCTGCGAGCCCCAGCCCGGCGATGAAACGCCCGAACCATTTTCGTTCATGAACGACAAGATCGAGCAGACTCAGATTCATTGCTATTTGACGAGCACGACTCACGAGATCCACGAAATTATCCGCGCCAACCTGCATCGGGCTCCGATGTATTCAGGACAGATTCAGTCCACCGGCCCGCGGTACTGTCCATCCATAGAGGACAAGGTCGTGCGGTTCGCCGACAAAACGTCGCACCAGATTTTTCTGGAACCGGAAGGCCGTAACACGCAGGAAGTGTACGTCAACGGAATTTCAACCAGTCTGCCACGTGACGTGCAGGACGAGATCGTTAAGCGAATTCCGGGTTGTGAAGACGCACAGATCATGCGATACGGCTACGCGGTCGAATACGACTTTGCACCGCCCACACAGCTGTATCCGACACTCGAAACGCGACTTGTCGAAGGACTTTACTTTGCTGGTCAAATCAACGGTACGACAGGCTATGAAGAAGCTGGCGGCCAGGGATTGCTCGCCGGAATCAACGCGGCGCGGAAGATCCCGGGGAAAGCACCCTTTGTGCTGGATCGCAGTCAGGCTTATCTTGGCGTGCTGATCGATGACCTCGTTACAAAGGGTGTGGATGAGCCATACCGTATGTTTACGTCGCGTGCCGAATACCGATTGTTGCTGCGACAGGACAATGCGGATCGCCGTTTGACGCCTCTGGGAATTGAAACTGGCACTGTGTGCAGTGAGCGGGCAACCCGACATCGGCAATACGAAGAAGAACTGGCTCGTGGCTTCGCGGCAATGGCTGCCATGCGTTTCCAGGGTGCGACGCTCGAAGAATGTCTGCGACGCAACACCATTACCTGGGACGAAGTCTTTCAGCAATTTCCTCAGTTGGCGGCGCTGAACCTGTCGAGCAA
>Ga0154020_10009707_pt1 | contig 11066 bp, 9 predicted proteins | sample Klosneuvirus_201_FD_109709 | JGI IMG/M metagenome (GOLD analysis project Ga0154020, IMG submission 109709) | Active sludge microbial communities from wastewater, Klosterneuburg, Austria - Klosneuvirus_20160825_MG | ecosystem: Engineered > WWTP > Aerobic digester > Activated sludge | place...
ATTGGTCAATTTGTGTTGCTTTAGCACCTTGTAAATGCATTCTCAAATAAAGTTCATAATCCATTGAAAACTGGATATCTCTGTTTATGCCTCCTACTTTCTTATATATTTCCGCTGTAAAAAAACATGCTTGTTGGCCGTATGGCATTTCATAGAGGTAGCGAATTTGTAAATTGTCTTTGGGGTGTGGCATGTAGCTATAAAGTATTGAATTTATGTTGATGATGCCGTTGCGGCCATGCACGAGTTCAGTTTTTGGATTGTCTATAAACTTTCTAGCAATGTGAAATAACCCTTCCTTACATAAGATATCATCACTATTAATCCAATTCAGAATCAGTCCAGTTGATTTAGCAAAACCTTTAATCAGAGCATCTGATTGTCCATTATCTTTCTCCGAAACCCAATATTGAATCCATGGTGAATATCGATCTATTATTTCTATTGAAGCATCATTACTACCTCCATCTATAATGATGTATTCTAAATTGGGATAGTTTTGTAATATAATTGAGCGAATTGTCTCTTCTATAAAATTACCTTGATTATAACTAGGCGTTACAATACTTATCTTTGGCCAAACTATACCAGATTCTTCAAAAATAGAACTTGATACTTCTTCATTCCATGGCCAACCTGATTTATCAGATAAAGGCAATTCTTTTAGCTTACCCATAATTTTCAGTATTTAAACAACCTTATTCTGATATTTTCTTAAACTATTCCATTTCATAAACTCATACCATGCCGCAAACAAACTTAACGCAAGTCCTCTTAAACCATCTTTATAGCCTCCCTTAGTTTTATATGAATAATAAAATCTAATAATAGTATCTTTTATTTGACAATAAAGTGAGTACTTTTTTCCTGAATTATATTGTGCTTGACCTTCCTTACCCAAGTATCTCTTGTGTTTTTGATAAAGTTGAGTCCAGCTGCTACACCAAAGGTGTTTATTATAATTTTCACCGGTAAAGTGTATTTTTATCCTTTCAAAGCCTTCTTTCAATAAGATTCCAGAGTGTATATTTTCATTAAGTAAAATTCCTTGTTTTCTGAATAATAATCTAAATGAAATTAAACCACCATAAACCGTATAATCGAGTCGCTTGCCTTTGAAATGGTTGAACATTGGCACCCGCACAACTGCCAGTTTAGAATCGGCATTATTAATCATCATTTCAATATCGTTTACCAGTGCAGGCAAAATACGTTCGTCCGGGTCAATTACAATAAACCAGTCGTGTTTTAGTTTAGGAATGTAAATGGGGTGAATTTCTTCGATGATGGGAACACGCTTATGCTCTTCGTAAGACGTACAATACTTTAGCAACAGCTCTTTCGAATTGTCTGTCGATTCCAGATTTACCCCTACAATCTCGTCGCAGAATTGTATGGATTTTAAGCAATCTTCCAGCAGATGTGCTTCATTGCATGAGGCCACAAATGCTGATATAGGTAGTTTCTTCATTAAATTTAACGCGCTTTGTACGGCCGTTTTGAAAGACTTTTCAAACCGAAATATTTTGAAATATCCTTATTGATTACTTCCGTTGAATCGTCATAAACATCAATAAACATTCTTGTAGTGGGTGGACCAATAATGTCGTTGGCTTTGAGTATGAGACTTCGGCCTCTGTTTGCCCTGTATAAAGATTCACGGGCTTGTACTTTTTTAAGGGCATGCATAGAACCCCATAGTTGAGAAAAAGCAAAACCTATAAATACCAACATTACAAAAGAAATACTTAAAACACCATTTGGTATATATGCTAGGGCTTTTAGATTTTGCCAAGTTTTATACTGAACCGCAAAAAATACAAAAGCAAAAAATACAAAATGAATATTAAGTCTTGGTGAAACGATGTAATATTTCATTCTTGGAAAATAAAACAACAGCGTGATGCAGGCTGCAATCAGCCATCTGAACTCAAACACAAAATGGTATGCAATATCTATGATACGCATCTGCTGTTTGTTTATATCCGTCTTTATTATCTGTGCATTGAAGACGACACCCATCAAAATGACCATCCAAACTATCGGTGTATTTACTGCAAAAAAAGCTGACACAAACTGGTGGATTCTGAAATACAAATTGTGTACGTTTGAAAACGCTTCCACGTCAACTCCACCTTCCAGCAAAAACCTGATTTTTGAACCAGGCGCAAGCAATACCAGCAGCAAACCTGCGCACATTGGCAGTATGAAATAATACTTCTGAATAAAGGATAATTGCTTGCCACTGCTTTTATCATACCAGCTTTCGAACAGCATAACAAATGCCAGAGCAAGCACGGGTCCGGGCGATGCTACAGATGCTATGCCGTATACCAGACATTGCAAACCGACTGATACCTGCAATTTTTTTGATGCAGTCCAGACCGTATAAGCCAGCAACAATAAAAACACTTCAACTACATATAAACTGCCTGTCTGCCAATATAGTGTTTCATTCAGAAAATAAAAAGAAGCCAGCCATAGCATGCAGGTATACAGAACAGTATAAACAAATCTGAGCTTATAAGAACTGCGCCCGGAACCACTTAAATAAACCAGCATGTAAGCAGAAGCCAGAAATAAAAGCCCGGATATACTGCTTGCAAGCCAGGCAAAATCGGAGGCAAGACAGGCCCTTGACATAAAATAACCTGCATTGAGCGATCTGCCGTCAAATGTCATATAATCATGCAACAGAAACGCAAGTACATTTGATTTGTGCAATCTGTTTTTGATCAGATAATCATCGCCCCAGCTCCACACATAGAAATTGTTCATTGTAAAGATGACAATAGCTATTATGGAAAGTAGCATAGGTAAAACGATGTTCTTATTATTCATCTTCAGAAACGTATCGACTTAAATTCTTCCTGTGCTTTTTTGTAATCATCATGTTTACCAATGTCGAGCCAGTAACCTGTCATGTGATACGAAATGACTTTGTGGCCATGCTCTACCATATGTTGAATGAGGTCTGTGGCATTGAAAAACGTAGCAGTTGGTATAAACGATTTGAGCGATTCTGCTTTAACCAGATATATGCCACCGTTTGAGTAATATGTATACGTTGGTTTTTCAGAAAATCCTGTTATCAGCCTTTCATTGTTCTCTAGAACAGCATATGGAACTGAAACTGTATATGGAATTGACACCACAGAAAGGTCGGCCTTTTCTTTAATGAAATCGAGATAAAAGTGTTCGAAATCTATATTGGTCAGAATATCTGAATTCATAATCAAAACATCTTCGTGTCTGAAACTGGCAATCTTATTTACCGAACCAATAGTGCCCAGAGGCTTATCTTCAGTGATGTACTCTATTCTGATGTTCTTTTTGCTGCCGTCGCCGAGATGGTCCTGAATCATTTCGCCCAGATAATTAACAGAAATCCAAAAATCATCTACTCCGTATTCTGAAAGTCGGTTGATGTTGTGTTCAATAATTGGCTTGCCGGCAATTTGCAACATAGGTTTCGGCATATGGTCTGTCAGCGGTTTAAGCCTTTCGCCTCTGCCTCCGGCCATAATTACCACATCAATCGGCAGGTATGATCTGAGCCTCCTTAAACTGATGACATTGATTATGCACATATTGTTGTCGACAACGGGCAAAACCATAATGTTTCTCTTCTTATACGATATAATGTCTTCTATACTGTAATTGCTTTTGCTGATGTATACCGGATCAGGCTGAATGATAGATTCTACACTATCGTTCAAAGTAAGACCCTTTAAAAGTCCTCTTCTGATATCCCCGTCGGTAAGCGATCCAAGCAGTTTTTGATTTTCATCAACTACAAATGCAATCGGTTCTTTTGCAATCTGATTCAGGACCGCAAGGGCATCCAGAATAGAAGCCTGTTTGTTGATCAGGCTGTTGGTGAAACGATTTAATTCAGGCATATCAATACTTCAGATGTTGTAAATATTGGATTTATATAGCTTAAGATTTCCGGCTTCTTTAAACCAGGTGATGGTTTTTTCTAATCCTTCATCCAGAGAAACCTGTTGTTTCCAATTGGTGGATTTCAGAATTTTTTTGTTGCTGCCATACAGGCGTTCCACTTCACTTTTTTCGGGCCTTAAGCGTTTGTCATCAGACACAATTACTGCATCGGGTGCTATGGCTGCAATTAATTTCGCTGCCAAATCTCCAACTGTAATTTCACTGTTGGTTGCAATATTCACTTCTTCTCCGATGCAAAGATCCGATTTGGCAATTTCTATAAACCCGTTTGCCGTATCAGACACATACAAGAGATCTCTGGTAGGATGCAATGAACCCAGCCGAATTTCTTTCATGCCAGACAATAGCTGCGTGATGATGGTTGGAATAACCGCTCTTGCGGACTGTCTGGGTCCAAAAGTATTAAAAGGTCTGACAATGGTAAGCGGCAGTCCAAAGCTGCGGTAAAATGATTCGGCCATATGATCGGCACCAATCTTAGTTGCAGAGTAAGGAGATTGTCCCTGTTTCGGATGTTTTTCATCTATTGGAACATACAGGGCAGTACCATAAACTTCTGATGTAGATGTTACTAGCAGTTTCTCGATGTTTAAATCTCTTGCTGCCTGTAGCACATTTAATGTCCCTTTAATATTGGTGTCTACATAACTGTCTGGCGAGTGGTAACTGAAAGGAATGGCAATAAGCGCTGCCAGATGAAAAACCACATCTACATTTTCCATGGCCTTTCTAACGCCGTTGGGATCTCTGATGTCGCCCGTAAATACTTCAACCTCATTTAAAATCTGTGGCGACAATGTATCCAGCCAACCCCATGTATTAAACGAATTGTAATAACAAAATGCCTTTACTTTACATCCTTCTTTCAGCAAAGCCTCCAGCAAATGGCTGCCTATAAATCCATCCGCTCCCGTAAGTAGTACGCGTTTCCCTTTTAAGTTCATTTTTTATGTAAGATAAATTTGATCAGTTCTTTTAGTTTTTGAAACAGATTCTGTGTGTTGATTTCTGAAAAAAGTTGTTTTCTGAAATCAGAAAAAGTCATTTCATGTTTAAAATGCGAAAACTGTGTCTGCCAGTATCCATGGCAGATAAACTGTTTAAGCTTTTCCTGATTAAAATAATTTGAAGCAGCGTTAGCGTTTATCAGTCTCAGCATCCACCGGTGGTAATTGTTCCATTCATTCAGATGGTCAAATTTTCCCGGCAAAAGCACATTGTCTATATGGAAACGGATATCGTCTTCGGTATGTCTGAGTTGCATGGCCTGAAAAATATTGGCCATTATTCCCGCCCAGCTTACTCTGAAAATTGCCATATTTCGCTCATTTGTTACCTGGTTGCTGTGTGTTCTGTATAGATACAGAAATTCAGGATAGACAGCTGTTTTAAAACGGTTCATAATCTGAAACCAGAGGTCGTAATCCTCTGCGTACTTATATGAATCTCTGTAACCGAATTCTTTAATGACTTCGGCTCTGAAAATTGAACCCGCATGCGAAAGCGGTGAAAAAAACAGTTGTGTTATTTTCTGCAAATCAAAATCATCTCTGTATGTAACATCCTTGGTTTCATGCTTTTCATTAAAAATGCGCATGTAGCAACTGATCACACCAATTTCTGGGTTGGCATTCAGAAAAGCCATCTGTTTTTCGAAACGCCTGGGATGCATCAGATCGTCCAGATCCATTCTGGCGATGAAACGGTTATTGCAATGCTTCAAACCTATATTAAAACAGTCTATTATGCCCCGATGTTCAACGTTTTCTACAAGAGTAATATTCGGAAACCGGGCCATATAAGTCTTTATAATGTTTATAGTATTATCTGTACATGGATCTGTAACAATAACCAGATGGATGTTCGGATAAGACTGAAAAACAACCGATTCGATGGCATGGGCTATGTATTGTTCGGCATTGTACACACAGGTAAGCACATCAATGGCTGGCAAATAAGAGTCCTTTAATTTTAGAAAATCTGCATTGGTACGCCATTGCTCCATGGCATTCTGCTCATCGGCTATTAAGCTGTCGCAAATTTTGTCTGCCAGTAAAATTCTGTCTTCTATCTTGTTTTCCATTGCAGTAGTGATTTCATAACAAATGTCGATTTGCTTATGCCAGCCGCATTCAGTATACCTTTAAACACATCTGATGACAAATACTTTAAAAATCCGGCATTGAACTCTTTCATGTTTTGCAACATAAACACCGCTTGCTCATTTAATTGTTTTCGTATACTATTCACGCCAAAAAAACGAACGGCCTGCTCTGATCCGTGCAGGTCTTCAAAGAATTTCCATAATTTTTCAAATCCGTCAGGATCGCATATCAAATTTCTGGAAAGCAAGTCGTTTATATATTCAGGGGAATAGACCTGGCTGTTAATACCCAGTGTTTTAATAAAATCGGTCTGACTGGCTCTAAAATTGAAATGTTGAAGTTTATTCCTGGCGCTGCTAACCTGCTGTTCATGTATTCTGTAATGCAATAATACGTGATTTAAATTGGCCATTTTGGTGTGGAAAGCCATGTGCCACCACAATTCAAAATCTTCTACCACGTACGCATCAGGGTTAAAAGACAGTTTATTATCTCTGAGAACCGATGCGCGCATCATGATGCTTGGATGCGCCAGCGGACTGCCTTTGAAGATCCACCACCTTAGCGATTCGTCGTCGCAAGGTTTATTCAGCATGCCTTCCCTTCCAATCAGTTTAACCTGGGTACCGCAGATGCCATAGTCTGGGTTTTGTTCCAAGAATTTGAGCTGCTCTTCAAATCGATTCGGAAGACTGATGTCGTCGGCATCCATACGCGCAATGTATTTTCCTTTTGATTCTGAAAGTCCATTATTGAGCACCTGAATCAGACCAATATTTTGTTCATAAACTGTATGAACTATTCTCGGATCTGAATACGTTGCGATGATGGCATTAGACCGATCGCTTGAACCATCATTGTATATCAACAATTCGAAATCGCCGAAAGTCTGGTTTAAGATGCTGTCGATGGCCTCTTTCAGATACAATTCTGCATTGTACACCGGAAGTATTACCGAAACGAATGGATACATTTTAGATTCTGCCCCTGATATAAATATCGCCAAACCCGCTGGCAATAAATTCGGGAGAATTGATGATTGCAAACATTTCGTCGCGGCTGACCCATTTATCCATTTCCAGATCCATACTTTCGCCTATTGAATAGTTGCACAATATGCCTGGATTAAGGGCCGCCAAATAATCCATGCAGGCAATTGCCTTATCGGTTTGTTCGGGGGTGGTGTATTCGTAAGACAGATATGGAACTGAGCTGTGCAGACCTTTCAGAACTTCGAGCTCATAACCTTCCACATCTATTTTTATAAATTTGGGCATGCCGTATTTTTCAATCAGTTTGTCGAGTGTGGTCATCCTGATTTTTTGAACCGTATTCCATTTATGATCCTTAAATCTGTCTTTTTTGACCGATTCAATCCATTCTGTTGAAAAGGAAGAAATGGTGCTGGCGTCTGCGATGTAAAATTCCTTAATTTCTTCTCTTTCACCAAGTCCATTGCTTACAAGTGTAATTCTGTTTCCAAATTTCTTTTTCAGAATGGCCTGACACGATTCCTGAGGCTCTACGGCAATAACCTTTGCTTGCAGTTCCAGTATGGGGGTAATTCTGTTTCCTACGTTTGCACCTACGTCGAAGCAAACATCGCCGGAATTGATAAATTGCGCGTAAAAGGCTTTTCTGAGTTCAACTTCAGTCCTGTCATCTTCAGGAACCACGATCTCTTCTTTTCGGACATTGTTACCTTTGATCTTGTTGATCAACTCCTGCCCTACGATTGATTTGATTATTTGTTTAATTGACATGATGTATTTGCTATAACCTTATCCATTTTTCAGGAATCAGTTGGCTTGTATCGCTTGTTTTATTTTTGAACCATTGTTCAGGTGCTACCACTGTTTTATCTTCATTTTGGTTTAGCCAAGCGGCCCACCAGCTGAAAGAACTATTGGCTATAATATTGAGTTTGCAATGGCTCATCAATATCAGCTCTTCTGCATCGCTCAGCGCTTCGACAAAAGTTATGTTTTCAAGAAATGAAAATTCCTGTCTGCACCATGAGATATCATCTGAAAATATGTAAAAGTGGATTATGCTCTGTGGGTATTTCTGATTGATAAGGGCTATGGCATTCCGGTAATAGTCAACAGAACATGTGCCATGTACATCGTTGGTTAATTGCTCGCTAATGTAATCACCTCTTCTAACATGGATGCTGACGGAAACGTCATTGCCAACCTGCGCTTTCATTTTAAGAAAGGCCTGACTAGGCTTTTGTAGAGCGAATTTGTGAAGCAGCTCTCCACGCATATTCTGAAAATACAAAGGACATTGCCAGTAGCCATGTACTCTTAAATTTCCTTTCTTTTCGAAAACTGCCGCATCATAACTGAACTCGGTGCGTTCGGTATAGTCTTCAATATTTGCCGGAATGCCATTCCAAATTCTTCTCAGTGTTTTGAAATGCCCTGGAGGTATGCCTATTACTTTATTGCTGATGCAAAAGGGCGATAAGGCGTAATTTCGTTTGTAGTCTTTGGACAATTCGGAGGTTTCGAGTACCAGTTTTTTGTCTGTTCTGCCTGCCAGTGCGTATCCGAAGGCATATTGAAACATCTGATTGCCCAATCCGCCAGATAACACAGAGAAAACCATCACCTATTTCCTTATTATATAATACCCTTCAATCATCACTTAGTCCATGTTGGTATCCAGAAAGTCGCGTATGGCATCATCGGGTGTTTCTACTATGGTACGCCCGTGTTTGTTAAAGGAAGTGTTGATGCTGACGCCATAACCCGTCAGGCGTTTCATTTCCTTCAGGTAGCGGTAATACATCGGGTTATCCTGTTCTTCTACAAACTGAGCCCGGCCAGTTCCGTCTACATGCACCGAAGCCGGTATTTTTTCGCGGTGTTCGTGCTTCATTCTGAAGGCACAGGTCATGTGTTTATTCGGGTAGGATGTTTCGAAAAGGCGCTCGCGTTCTTCTAAAAGTATTGAAGGGCAAAAGGGTTGAAACAATGGCCTGTTCTTTATGGAACCATTTATTTTTTTAGTAATCTCTGCATCGTTGCAGGCCGCTATTATACTTCGGTTGCCAAGTGCTCTGGGACCCCATTCCATTCTGCCATGAAACAATGCACCAACCTTGCCTTCTGCGGCTAGTTGAGCGGCTTTTTCAGGCCATGATGCACTCAGATCTTCAAACTGCAGTTCGGGGTACTTCGAAAGAATCTTTCGGACTGCTTCGGCAGAATATGACGTGCCAAAATACGGCATGGTAAATTTGCTCAGCCAACGCAATTCTGACGCTGGCATTTGCTTTAAACAGGCGCTGTAGGCTGCTCCTTCGGCCGTGCCTTCATCAGTCATTGCAGGTATGACATAAATCTCCTGGCTTAACTCTTCAAATACCCTCAGGTTAAGTATTACGTTTGCAAACACACCTCCGCTGAAACACAATTTCCGGATACCGCTCAGGTCTATCAAACCTTTTATGTATTGTAACATAATTTCTTCCAGAAACTTCTGTATGGCCGCACAAATATCCTCTTTCTTCATCTGGCTCAGGAAACGATCAAATTCGATTACAGAAAAAAGCAATTCTGCCTCTTCCTGGTGGACAATAATGCGGTGTTTGTCGTCGATCAAAAAACAGTTCCACAATTTGTCGTATATTTCATTTTTGTAGTTTCCGAATGCCGCCAATGCTTCTACTTTTCCTTCGTCTGCATTGGGCGTAAAACCGAGCATAAACGTAAAATATGTATACATGCCGCCTACGCTGCTTTCAAACGATTCTACCGAAACGTAAGGCCCGCCGAAGCTGAAGAATTTCTTAGGAGAAACAGATACTGCCAGTTCTTCGAAATGCCCGTCTCTAACGGTATAAACACTTGAAAAACGGTTGTGATCACCTTGTGCATCCATAGTAATCAGCAAAACATCGCCTTCAAAACCAGATGTAAAATATCCTGAAACGGCATGGCACTCTTCGTGGTCGAAGAAATTCAGTTCGATGTGTGCGGAAGGAAAATGATTGGAAAGCATTCCTTTAAGCAAATCTCCAACATATACCCTTTTGCCTGAATTAAACAACTGCCTGTATTGTCTAAGCCGGCCGGCTTTCAGCAATATAAAATTCTTCTTAGCTTCAGTTAAACCATTGAAATTTGCCAATTGCTTCATATAACCCTTTAGATAGGGTTCGCCCAAAAATTCTCTTAGAAATTGCTGACGGGCAAAATAATTTTCAGGTGTCAGCTGGCTTTTCTGCTCTAAACGCGGCACGCCGCATACAATGCGCGTTACCTTCCCGGGATCTGTACCTGACTGCTGAATGTATTTCTCCAGAGCTGTTTCCGAAAAAACCACATCGTGTTTGAATCGGCTGATGCGTTCAGACGATATTGCAAATACATCCTTTTTCTGAGGATCGATTACAAACAGGGCCGAATCGTGACCCAGAAAATTGATGCCAAAAAATAATTCCATTAATTGATGTTGAAAGTTCCTTTTGTGATTAGAAAACCTGCTCCTTTTGACAAACCATAGGTTTCGCCTTTCTGATTGATCTCCAGCACTTCAAAATTGATGATCTTTTCGCAATACTGAATCGACTTGCCATTGAAAAGCAGATTAAAGGTTAGGGCATAATTCCCGGGGGCGAGTTTAACCTGAGTATTCTCATAACGCAATGTGTTTTGCCCTTTCTTTAACAAAACCGTTTCTGAAACATCCGAGAAGATATTTACATCCAGGGCGCTCGCTATGCCAATACCCAGTTGGTAATTTCCTTCTGTGTTGCATTCGGTTTCAAATTGAAATTTGAGCGTTTCGCCAGACAGATATGAAGCCGTTTTGCCGTTTTCGGTATTCAGCAAAGTCACTTTATGAACGCAGGCCGGAATATTTCTGTTTATTGGAATCTGCAGTTCTTCTTCTGCTTTAAGTTCGTTGCTCAGATAATAGTTTATAATTTTATCGGTGTTTCCGCTTTGCTCAATCTGGCCATGTTTCAGATAAATAGATCTG
>Ga0154020_10009708_pt1 | contig 11066 bp, 9 predicted proteins | sample Klosneuvirus_201_FD_109709 | JGI IMG/M metagenome (GOLD analysis project Ga0154020, IMG submission 109709) | Active sludge microbial communities from wastewater, Klosterneuburg, Austria - Klosneuvirus_20160825_MG | ecosystem: Engineered > WWTP > Aerobic digester > Activated sludge | place...
CTACTACGCCGGGTTCGAGATCAACTCGGACATCGAGCAGACGACCCGCATCGGCGGGCGCGAGGCGGCGCGGCAGCACCTGATCGTGTTCCTGTGGTTCGCGCTGATCTTCATCATGGCCGCGTCGGTCGGCGTGGCGGTGGGCGTGTTCCTCACCGCCGACGCCGTCTCGAGCGCGCTCGAGCCCGGCAGCGCCGAGGTGCTCCTGTCGCGCCCCCTCTCGCGGCCTACGGTGGTCCTCGGCCGCTTCCTCGGGGCCCTCCTCTTCGGGGCGCTCCAGGCGCTGTGGCTCGTGGGGCTGGCCGTGGCGGTCGGGGGACTCAAGCTCGGGCTGTGGGTCCCGGAGCTCCTCCTGTGCGTCGGGCCCCTGCTCCTGAAGCTCGCGCTGCTGGTCGCGATCGCGACCTTCGTCGGGAACCTGCTGCGGGTGCAGGCCCTGGGGCTCGTGGCGGCCGCGCTGGCCTGGGCCCTGTCGTTCGTCGTGAACATGGTGTGGGAGAGCGCCCACGCCGCCGTCGAGGCGGGCGCGCCGCTCACGGGCCTGGGTCGCTTCCTCCCCGAGCTGACGTGGGCCCGCCAGCTCCTCCCGCAGGTCTCGCACATCGACACGGTGGCCGGGCTGTTCCTCGGGGTGGACGCCGAGCTCCCCGACTTCCGCCCCTGGGCGATCGTGGGCCAGGACGCGGTGTGGATCGTCGTCTGCCTGGCCCTGACCTGCCTCGTCGTCTCGCGCCGCGAGTACTGAGAGCGACTCCCCCTCCTTCTCCAGAGCCTCGATCGCCGTCTTGGCTGCGCCGCTCGGGACCTCCGCTCGTCGGGCCCGAGTTAGCCCTTCTTCTCCAGAGCCTCGATCGCCTCGTCCCAATGGTCTTTCTCGCCGCGGACGTGGGCCTTCACGCGCTTCACGTACTGCTTGCGAGCCGTCTCGAGCGACTTGGCGAAGTCGGCCCGGAAGCTCTTCTTCCCGAAGGAGGCCTTGGCCTTGGCCTCGTCCTCGCCGACGACGTCGTCGAGGAGCGCGTCCACGAGGCGCCGGGCCTTCTTGTGGTCGTCGGGCGTGGCCGGCTCGGCCGGGACGCCGTCGTCCGCAGGGGCGGCGCCAGCTCCGCCCGAGGGCGGCGCGCTCTTCGCCTTGGCGAGGTCGGCCTCGAGGCCGGCGGCCTTGGCCTCGGCCGCCTTGGCCTTGGCGTCGGCGTCCGCCGCCTTCTTCTCGGCATCCGCGAGCTTCTTCTCCGAGTCGGCGAGCTTCTTCTCGGCCGCCTCGAGCTTGGCCGGGTCGGCGCCGGCCGGGATCCTGGGCCCGCCGCTCGCCTTCTTCTCCGCCTCGGCCGCCTTCTTCTCCGCCTCGGCCGCCTTCTTCTCCGCCTCGGCGAGCTTCTTCTCCAGCTCCGCCAGACGCTTCTCGGCCTCCAGCCTGGCCGGGTCGGGGCCGGGGGCGGGGAGCTTCGGCGTGGCGCCCGTGCCCGGGGGCTTCGTCTCGAGCGAGCGCAGCTTGGCCTCGGCCTGCTCGGCGCGGAGCTCGGCCGCGGCCTGGGCCTCGAGCGCCTTGGCCTCGGCCTCGAGGGCGGCCTCGGCGGCGGCGCGCTCGATCCCGCCGGAGTTGCTCCGGTCGGCCTCGAGCTCGGCCAGGCGCGTCTTCATGTGCTTGAGCTCGGCCGCGAGCTGGGCGGTCCGGTCCTTCACCTGGTTGGTGAGGAGCTCCTGGAGGTCCGCCTCGAGGATGACCGAGACCGCGTCGACCTTCTGCGCCTGGACGTCGGCGACGGAGTACTTCTTGGGAGCCTTCTCGAGCAGCCGCAGCAGGTCCATGTCGCCCTCCGGGGTGCGGGAGACTACACGCACCCCGGCGCGGGGAGCAACCCGGGCGTGTTATGACTGGCGCCCCGTGACGACCGCCCTGGTCCCGTGCCCCGGCTGTTCCACGCGCTACGACCTGAGCCGCCGCTCCCCCGGGAAGCGCGTCCGCTGCCCGAAGTGCCAGGGCGTCCTGGTGGTCCCCGAGCCGGTGGACGAGCTCCCGTCGCTCGGGCCCGAGCACTCGTCGAGCGCGCGGCTGAGGCGAGCCCGGGGCCCCGTGTGCAACGCCCACCCCCGGACCATGTCCGATGGCCGGTGCGACGGCTGCGGCACCCACGCCTGCGCGGCCTGCTGGGCGGCGCCGCCCCTCGACCACCTGTGCGTGGCCTGCGTGGCCAGCCGGGGGCTGGGCGAGGCCTTGCCGCTCGACTTCAGGCCGCTCGCCACGCCGCGGCTCGCCCTGGGGCCGCTCCTGCGCACCTTCCCTCGCGCGCTCGTGTGGAACGTGGGCGCGGTCGCGGCCTCCTCGCTCCTGTTCGGCATCCCGCTCACCTTGTGCATGCTCCTCTTCCGGGCCGTCGAGGTCACGAGCTGGACGGCCGACGTGATGGCCGGCCTCGTGCTCGCGTGCGTCCTGGGCGGGCTCCTCATCCACAACTTCCTCCTCGTCCCCGCCGGCTGCGCCGTGTTCGTGGACCAGGACCTGCGCGGCCTGCGGCCCGGGCTCGGCGCGGCGCTGGCCGAGGCCTGCCGGCGCACGGCGCGCAACTTCGGGACGTTCGTCGGCGTGACGGCGGTCCTCGCGCTCCTCCTCGTGCCCGTCGCGCTGCTCGTCCTGGGCTCGGCGTACGTCCTCCTGGCCTCGGGGAGCGACGCCGCGCGCGCGGCCGCGGGGGTGCTCGTGCTGGCCGCCTCCCCCGTGGTCTTCTTCCCGATCGTCACGGCCCTGGGCCTGGCGGTCCCGGTCGTGATCCTCGAGGAGCGCACCGCGCTGGCCGCGCTGCAGCGCGCGTGGGAGCTGGCCCGGCGGCAGCTCCACGTCGTGGGCCTCCTGGTCGTCTCGTACTTCGCGCTCAAGGTCACCGTGTCCGCCCTCCTCGCGCAGCTCCCGGCCCTCCAGGGGCTCCCCGGCGCCGGGCTCCTCCTCTCGACCTGCGTCGACCTCGTGTGGCCGGCCCTCCTCGTGACCGCCTACCACGGGCTGGTCGCGGAGCAGGTCGCCGTTCCGGGGCGCAAGTGAGCGACGTCGAGGCAGCCCGGCTGCACGGGGCGCCCGGCCCGCTGGTCTCCATCATCATGGGGAGCTCGTCGGACTGGGAGACCATGCGCCACGCCGACGAGGCGCTGGGCAAGCTCGAGGTCCCGCGCGAGTGCCGCGTCGTCTCGGCCCACCGCACGCCCGAGCTCATGGCCCGCCACGCCCGCGAGGCCGAGGGGCGCGGCGTGCAGGTGATCATCGCCGGGGCGGGCGGGGCGGCCCACCTCCCGGGCATGGTGGCGGCCCACACGCTGCTGCCGGTCCTGGGCGTGCCCGTGCAGAGCCACGCGCTGCAGGGGCTCGACTCGCTGCTGTCGATCGTGCAGATGCCGGGCGGCGTGCCCGTGGCCACGCTGGCGATCGGCAAGGCAGGGGCCACGAACGCCGGCCTCCTGGCCGCGAGCATCCTGGCCGCGTCGCGGCCGGCCCTGCGCGAGAAGCTCCGCGCGCTCCGCGAGGCCGAGCGGCTGCGCGTCGAGGCCGAGCGCCTGTGAGCCACCAGGTCATCCCGCCCGGGAGCACGGTCGGCGTGCTCGGGAGCGGCCAGCTCGGGCGCATGTTCACGATCGCCGCCCGTCGCCTGGGGTACCGCGTCCACACGCTCTCGCCCGAGGACGACACGCCGACGGGGCAGGTGGCCGACCTCGAGGTCCGGGCCGCCTACGAGGACCTGGACGCCGTGCGCCGCTTCGCCCGCGGCGTCTCGGCCGTGACGTTCGAGTTCGAGAACGTCCCCGCCGCGGCCGCCGCGGCCGCGGCCGAGCTCGTGCCCGTCCGCCCCGGCGGCGAGGTCCTGCACACCACGCAGCATCGCGGGCGCGAGAAGGCCTTCCTGGTCGCGGCCGGGATCCCGGTGGCCCCGCACGCCCGCGTCGGCTCGCTCGCCGAGCTCGAGGCCGCGCTGGTGAGGCTCGGGACGCCGGCCGTGCTCAAGACCGCCGGCTGGGGCTACGACGGCAAGGGGCAGTCGCGCATCGACCGGCCCGCCGACGCCGCGAAGGCCTGGGCCGCGCTCGGCCACACCGACGCCGTCCTCGAGGCCTTCGTCGACTTCGAGCGCGAGGTCTCGGTCGTGGCCGCCCGCGGCCTCGACGGCTCGTTCACCCACTGGGGGGTCCTCGCCAACGACCACGCGAGGCACATCCTCGACGTGACGACCACGCCGGCCCCCGTCTCGCCCGCCGTCGAGCGCGAGGCGGTCGAGCTGGCCCGGACGATCGTCGAGCGGCTGCAGGTCGTGGGCGTCCTGTGCGTCGAGCTGTTCCTGCTGAAGGACGGCCGGCTCCTCGTGAACGAGCTGGCCCCGCGCCCGCACAACTCGGGCCACCTCACGGTCGACGCCAGCAACACCTGCCAGTTCGAGCAGCAGCTCCGCGCCATCTGCGGCCTGCCGCTCGGCGACACGACCACCCGGCCGGCCGCCATGGCCAACCTCCTCGGCGACCTGTGGAACCCCACCTCGGGCAGCGTCACACCGCCGCGCTTCGACCTGGCGCTCCGGGACCCGGGGGTCAAGCTCCACCTCTACGGCAAGCTCGCCGCGCGCCCGGGGCGGAAGATGGGCCACCTGACCTGCGTGGCCGCCGACCCGGCCGAGGCGCGGCGGCGCGTCCTCGCCGCGCGCGCCGCGCTGACGCCTATCACCTCGTGACCTCTCCGGGGCCGCCTAGAACTCCCATGCGGCCTCGCCTTCGTTGGCCGCTGCGCGGACGCCACTCGGCTCGGCCGCATGTGCCGCGCTTCGCGCGGCCTACACGGCCTGCCATGTGAGACTCCGTGGCTGAAGCCACGGAGTCTCAGCGTCCCCCTCCCGGCGCCGTCGAGGTCTCAGGGGACGACCTCCTGCGCGGCCCGGGCCTCGAAGGCCCGCACGTCCTCGGCGCGGAGCTCGCTGAGCGCGTCGCTCCCGGCCTTGTCGATGACCTCGAGGAGCTTGTTGGCGGTGAGCGCGCGCGGGAGGAGGACGTAGTCGGCCCCCTCCTTGTAGAGGGCCTGGGCGCGGGTCATGGAGTCGGCGGTGACGATGATCGCCGCGTGCGGGCTGAGCTTCCGCAGCGCCTTCAGGACCTTCAGGTTGTCCGTGCCGCGCAGCCAGTCGTCCGAGATCGACGACACGATGACCTTGGCGTGCTCCACGCCGGCGTGCTCGAGCGTGGCCAGGTTCGAGATGTCGCCGTAGATGCTCCGGATGCCCTTCTTGCGCAGCTGCTGGAGCACGGCCGGGTTGAAGTCCACGACCGCGAAGTCCTTGCCCTGGGCCACGAGGTCGTGCATGACCGTCGAGGCCACCCGGAAGCAGCCCACGAGGACGGTGCTCGGCGGCGCGATCTGGGTGAGGGTCTTCTCGGCCTCCATGCGCTCGCCGCCGGCCCGCTTCATGACGAAGGTCGCGATGCGCTGGCTGAGGTTGATGAGGTAGGTCGAGATCGTCGAGGTCACGACGAGGCACAGGATCACGAGCGCGACGATGTTGTTGTCGATGTGCTTGGCCGCGACGCCGACGAGGACGATGACGAGGGCGAACTCGCTGACCTGGGCCAGGTGCAGCGAGGAGAGCAGGCCGGTGCGCAGCCCCAGGCCCAGCTTCCTGGCCGCCGGGATGATCGTGACCAGGCGGCTGACGATGACCACGACCGAGAGCACGGCCGTGTGCAGGACCATCTCCCAGGTCGGGACGACGATGAGCATGCCCAGCGACACGAGGAACAGCGTGACGAAGAAGTCGCGCAGGGGCGCCATCTTCGACTCGATCTCCAGCGCGTACGGGAAGGACGACAGGCTCACGCCGGCGATCAGCGCGCCCATGGCCGAGGAGAGCTCGAACTTCGTGAAGAGGATCGACACCAGCACGCACCAGGACACGGCCGACCCGAGCATGAGCTCGGGCGAGGTGGCCACGAAGCGGAAGAGGTGCGGGAGGACCCACTTCGTCATGGCCAGGCAGGCGGCCACGAGGCCGATGCCCTTGACCGCCGAGAGGCCGATGACCACGAGCGGCGAGGGGCCGCCCTCGACGCCGCCGCCGAGGCTCGGCTGGACGGCCAGGAACACGATGGCGAAGGCGTCCTGGAGGAGCAGGATCGCCAGCGTCAGCCGTCCAGCGGCCGTGTCGAGCTCGGCCCGGTCGGAGAGGGCCTTGATGACGATCATGGTGCTCGAGAAGGCCATGGCCGCGGCGATGTAGATGGCCGGGAGCCCCTCGAAGCCCAGCGCCCGGGCGGCGAGCCAGGCCAGCGCGGCGCCGCCGCCGACCTGCACGATGGTGGCGATGACCGCCGTCTTGCCGGCCGCGGCCAGCTTCCGCACATCGAGCTCGAGCCCGACGATGAACAGGAGGAGCTGCAGCCCGAGCTCGGCCAGGCTCTCGATGACCTCGCGGTCCTTGATGAGCTTGAGCCCGACGGGGCCGATGATGACGCCGGCCGCCACGCTCGCGAGCACGAGGGGCTGCTTGGCCAGCTTGGCCAGGTAGCCCATGATCGTGGCCGAGAGGAGGCACAGGCCGATCTGGTCGAGGATGTGGTGCGGCGATTCCATGGGTGCGGGTCCCCGCGGGCGGCGCATGATCGCCGCCGGGGCGGGTTGGGTCGACGGCCAGCGGGCGGCGGTGACTCAGGGCGACGCCGGGGGCTCCTCGGGCCGGCGCGCCCGCCCCAGCCGCTCCTCGATGTCGATCCGCTCGTGACGCCGGGTCGCGTCCTTGACGATCGTGACCGGGCCCGCGCCCCCCACGAGCCGCTCGAGCTTCGTGATCTGCTCCGGATCGCCCATGACGACCAGGACGGCGCCCGGCTCGATGCGGAGCGTCGGGCCCGGGTTGTAGACGAAGGCCTCGTCGCCTGGCGGCTTGACGGCCACCACCAAGAGCCCCGTGCGGAGCCGGATGTCGAGCTCCTTGAGCGAGACCCCTCCGTGCTTCACCCCGACCATGACCTCCGCGAAGCGGACCACGGCGTCCTTCTTCCGCATCATGACGTCGAGGAAGCTGACGACGGTGGGCCGCACCAGCTCCGACGCTATGCGCAGCCCGCCGATGTAGTTCGCCGACACGACCGCGTCGGCGCCCGCCTTGACGAGCTTGGCGCGCGTCGGCATGTCGACGGCCTTGGCGACGATGCGCAGGCGCGGGTTCATCTGGCGGGCCGTGAGGGTCAGGAACACGTTGTCCTTGTCGTCGGCCAGCGCCGCCGCCAGTCCCGCCGCGCGCTCGATGCCGGCCGCGAGCAGGTTCTCGTCCTTGTCGGCGTCGCCCACGATCGTCAGGGCCTGGGCGGCCTCGGGGAGGAGCGCCACGTGGGCCCGGTCCGCCTCGACCACCACCAGCTCTTGACCCGAGAGGATGACCTCCTCGGCGATGTGACGGCCGATCTGGCCGGCGCCGCACACGATGAAGTGGCCCGAGAGGGCCGCGATGCGTCGTTCCATGCGCCGTCGCTCCAGCACGCGCTTGAGGTCCCCCTCGACGAAGAAGGCCGTCGCCGAGGAGAGGAGGTACGCCGTCGTGATCATGGACAGCATGAGCACGAGCGCGGTGTAGGCGCGCACGTCCGGGTAGTCGGCGATCGAGCCCGTCGGCGAGACCGTCTCGCCGAAGCCGACCGTCGTGATCGTGATCGTCGCGAAGTAGAAGCAGTCGAAGAGCGACCAGTGCTCGCCCGCGGGGAGCGGCGGGGAGAGGACGGCGCCCTGGTGGAGGAGGCCGAGGAGGAACAGCCCGAGCGTCGCGCCGAGCTGGAGGGCGACGAGGCCACGCAGCGCCCCGCCGATGCGGCTGCGCCACAGCTCCCGCGCGACGTCCCAGCGCGTGGTCAACCGGCCCCCCGGGGGGCACTGTGTATCACGACGCCATGCGAGTTGCGTTCAGCGTCGGGACCTGCCACACCTCTCCCGAGGGGAGCAGGCACGATGACAGCCCGCACGCACGTGGTCCTCGCGTTCCTGGTCGCGCTGGGCGCCGGGAGCGGCGTCCTGGGGTGCAAGGGGGGCGGCTCGAGCGACCGCGACCTGACGGGCTTGCCCGGCGGCAACGGCACCGGGACCGGAGGCGCCTCCCTGACGAGCGGCACGACCGCGATCCCGGCGAGCACGTCGACGAGCACCACGCCGCCGCCCGCGAACGCGCCCCCGTCCGGGGCCACCCCGCCGGCGAGCCTCGTCGGGGTCGGCGTCGCAGCCTGGCACCTCAACGACGACATCAACGACCCGACCCTGAAGAGCAACAACGCCAACGAGGCCCAGCTCGCGGCCCAGGTCCTCGTCCTCGTGAACCAGGAGCGGGCGACGGCGGGGCTGGCCCCCCTGACCCAGGACGCGCAGGCCGAGCAGGCGGCCAAGGCCCACGCAGCGGACATGCAGGCGCGCAGCTACCTGGGCCACGGGACCCTCGGCCAGAGCTGGGGTCCGTCGACCCGCATGACCCTCACCGGGGGGTCGGGCTTCTCGGAGGTCGGCGAGAACGTGGCCGTGTTCCAGCAGACCGCGCAGGCGGTCATGACCGACTGGATGAACAGCGCCGGCCACCGGGCCAACATCCTGAACCCCAGCTACACCCACATCGGGATCGGCGTGGACGAGGTCCGCCCGCTGTGGTGCCAGGTCTTCCTCCGTCGTCCGTAGCTCGAGCCCGTCCCGGTCGCCTTCCACCCAGAACGAGGTGAGCCCGTGAAGTCCGTCCGCTCGCACGTCCTCTTCGCCTTCCTGGCCGCGCTCGGCGCGGGGACCCTCTCCCTCGGCTGCGGCGGCGGCGGGAGCAGCGGCGGCGGCGGAACGACGACGCCGACGAACACGGGGACGCCCGGGAGCGGGGCCCCTCCCGCGAACAACACGCCCACCGGCGGCACCGCCCCCACCAGCCTGGTGGGCGTCGGCTCCGCGTTCTGGCACCTGAACGACGACGTCAACAACCCGAACCTCAAGACCCACACCACGGCCGAAGCCCAGATGGCCAGCGAGGTCCTGACCCTCGTGAACCAGCAGCGGGCCGCGAACGGCCTCGGCCCGCTCTCGCTCGATGTCGAGGCCGAGCGGGCGGCCAAGGCCCACGCCGAGGACATGGTCGGCCGCGGCTACTTCAGCCACAGCACGCCCGAGGGCTGGAGCCCGAGCACCCGCATGACCATGACCGGCGGGAGCGGCTTCTCGCAGGTCGGCGAGAACATCGCCTTCGGCTACCCGACCGCGCAGGCCGTCATGGACGGCTGGATGAACAGCTCCGGCCACCGGGCCAACATCCTCAACACCTCCTACACCCACATCGGGATCGGCGTCGACGAGGTCGGGCCCCACTGGGTCCAGGTCTTCCTGCGCCGCCCGTAGGCCGCGCCGCCTCCCGGTGGCCCGGGGGGGCCCCGGCGGTTAGCGTCCTCTCCGTGGATGCGGACCGGGTCCAGAAGACCCTCGCGGAGCTCGTGGCCAGGAAGGCCCGGATCGACCTCGCGCGGGTGAACCCCGGCGCGCGCCTGATCGACTTCGGCCTCGACTCCGTGCGGTCCCTCGAGCTCATCGTCGACCTGGAGCAGGCCTTCGGCCTGGACATCCCCGACCACGACCTGGCCGGGGCCCAGACGGTCGGCGACATCGCCCGCTACCTCGAGCGGCGCCTCGCGTGACGACCACCGAGACCCGCGCCGACCGATCGGGGGCCGAGCCGCCCGACGACTCGCCCGACGCGGCGGCCTTGCTGGAGGACCCGGGCGCCGACTACGCGCGCTTCGCGCGGCCGGTGCTCGTCCGGCTCCTGCGCTCGGTGCGCCTCGACAAGGCCTACCACCGGGCCGAGGGCGACGCGCTGTGGTACCGCGGGACCGGCGGCAAGGAGGTCGAGGTCCTCGACTTCGTGGGCGGCTACGGCGTCGGCCTCCTCGGCCACAACAACCCGAAGCTCGTGCGCGTCCTGAAGCAGGCCCTCGACGAGCGGGCGCCCTTCCACGCCCAGGGCTCGATCCGCGTCACGGCCGCGAAGCTGGCCCGGCGCCTCTCGGACGTCGTGGGGACCACCACGGGCCGGCGCTACGTGACGACGCTCGCCAGCACCGGCGCCGAGGGCGTCGAGGCGGCCATGAAGCACGCCGAGCTCGAGCGCGACGCCCGCGTGCAGGCCCTCCTCGACGCGTCGCGCGAGCACCATCGGCAGGTCCAGGAGCGGCTGCGCAACCGGCAGTGCGACGTGATCCCCCGCGTGCTCGCCGAGGTCGGCCGGCGCCTCGGCATGCCGAAGGGGAGCGACCCGGACCACGAGGAGGTGTTCCACCTCGTGCAGGCCCACAACGCCCGGCTCGCCGAGACGCCCCCCGTCCTCCTGGCCCTGGAGGGGGCCTTCCACGGCAAGACGGTCGGCGCGCTGCGGCTGACCTTCGACCCGAAGGCCCGCCGCCCGTTCCGGCGCCTCGGGCTCGACTCGACCTTCCTGCCGCGCGACGACATCGAGGCGCTGGAGCAGAAGGTCAAGGACGCGACGCTCACGTTCCTCGACCTGGCGATCGACGACCGGGGCGAGGTGCGCCTCGTCGAGCGCGCCCTGTGCAACGTGGCCGGCCTGTTCGTCGAGCCCATCCAGGGCGAGGGCGGGATCCGTCCCGTGTCGCGGGTGTGGCTGCAGGCCGCCCAGCGCGTGGCCAACCAGGCCGGTTTCCCGCTCATCCTCGACGAGATCCAGGCCGGCTGCGGCCGCACCGGGACCTTCCTGGCCAGCGAGCACGACGGGATCACCGGCGACTACTACATCCTCTCCAAGGCGCTGGGCGGCGGGCTGGTGAAGACCGCCGCGCTCCTGGTCGACTCGGCCCGCTACCAGGAGGACTTCGGCCTCATCCACACCTCGACCTTCACCGAGGACGAGCACTCCTCGCGGGTGGCCCTGGCCGCGGTCGACCTCCTCTCGAGCGAGGAGCTCCTGGCCGGGATCCGTCGCCGGGGCGACCGGCTACGCACGGGGCTCGAGGCCCTGCGCCGCCGCTTCCCGGAGCAGCTCATCGACGTCCGCGGCCGCGGCCTCATGGTGGGCATCGAGTTC
>Ga0154020_10009709_pt1 | contig 11065 bp, 12 predicted proteins | sample Klosneuvirus_201_FD_109709 | JGI IMG/M metagenome (GOLD analysis project Ga0154020, IMG submission 109709) | Active sludge microbial communities from wastewater, Klosterneuburg, Austria - Klosneuvirus_20160825_MG | ecosystem: Engineered > WWTP > Aerobic digester > Activated sludge | place...
ATCGGCGTCTACGACGCGGTCCAGCGGCTCCACCCCGGGCTCGAGCGCCGCATCGTGTTCATGACGGGCGGCGTGTTCTCCCCGCGCGTGCGCACGTTCCTCGGCTCGGTCGAGAACCGCTGCCTCGACAAGCCGTTCGACGAAGACGGGCTGCGGCAGGCGGTCGAGCGGTAGCATCGCTCGATGCTGCGTCGCGCCTGGCTGCTGGCTCCCCTCCTCGCGCTCGGCTGCCCGGCCCCGAAGCCCACGCCCGTGACGGCGCCGCCCAGCGACCTCGTGGACCCTGCGCCCACGCCGCCGCCTCTGGTCGGCACGATTCGCTACCGCCTGTTCGACGTGGTCGACACCCACGACCCCGAGGCCAAGGGCCCCTCGAAGAGCAGCGCCCAGGTCACCGCGAACGCCCGCGTCCGGTCGATCGGCGGCGCGACGGTCGTGGGCCTCGAGTGGGTGCTGCCCGACGAGTGGGCGTGGGTGACGCCGCCGCAGCTGTTCGCGCTGCGCGACGGCGCCGCCTGGGTGCTCGACAGCTCGTTCGTCGACCCGGCCCTCACGTGGGACTCCGAGGACGCGACGATCGCGAAGGCGCTCGCGAAGCCGCCGCTCACCTCCGGCATCGGCGTTGGCTCCTCGCAATGCGGCAAGCACCTGGGCGAGAGCGGGCCCTACGGTCGGTTCGCCGAGACCGCCTGCTTCGACGCCCTCGGCCTGACCCTGTGGAGCGAGGAGAACGGACACGGCCCGCGCCTGTTGCGCATCGTGCGGATGAAGTGACCCCTTTCGCGGCGGCAGGGGCGACTTAGATTGAACCCCATGCCGCGTATCGGTCGTCGCTCTGCCGTCCTCGCCGTCGCCCGTCGTCCGGGCGCGCTCGCGCGGTTCCTGTTCGCCGCGGACGCGCCGGTGTTCCCGCGCCTCGTCCTCTTGCTGTCGCTGGTCTACCTCGTGAGCCCGGTCGATCTGATCCCCGACGTCATCCCCTTCGTCGGCTGGCTCGACGATCTGGGCATCGTGTCACTGGCGTTCTTCGGCGCCTTGCGCGCCGCCGCCAAGTGGGACGAGGAGCGCGAAGCCCCGGCCCTCTCGGCCGGCTAGGTCTCGCGCGCGAGCCGCCCGGCAAGCGCGAACACGGCCGCGTACACCGCGAGCCCCACCACCGTCGTCGTACGCAGCCCCACGTGCAGCGCGAGCAACGTTGCGCCGACCGAGCCGAGCACCGAGGCCGCCCCGTTGATCGCCCAGAGGAACGCCACGTGCGCGCCGCCCCGCGCGGCCACGAGGCGCAGGCCGATCGAGAGCGGCGCCCCCGCGAGGAACCCGAGCGGAGAGAGCAGCGCCACCACCGCCAAGGTGCGCACCGTGGCGCTCGCCGCGCGCAGCGCCGACGACCAGACCGGCACGCTCGCGAGCAGCAGGATTCCATAGACCATCAATGCACCCAGCACCGACCGCAGCCGTCGGAGTTCCCCCGGCCCCTCGCGATTGAGCGTGGCGCTGCCGAGCCCGCCCGAGATCAGCAGGGTCGCGAGCACCACCGCGAGGCTCGTCGTCGGGTTGCCGAGCAGCATGTTGAAGCGCTGCAGCAGCGGCAGCTCGAGGAGCATGAACCCCGTCCCGAGCAGGAACGCGTACGCCGCGGCGGCGCGCGGAACGGCGATCTCGCGCTTCACGAGCCAGGGCACCGCGAGGAACAGCGCCATCGCGATCAGCGTCACCAGCGAGAGCCGCGCGAGGAACACGAGCCCGTTGCCGTAGAAGTGGCTCGGCGTGGGCCCGGCGAGCGCGCGCGGCAGGTCGGCGAGGCGGTTCTGGTAGAAGAAGAACGGCCGGTCGTCCGTGGTCGGCGCGAGATCGATGGGCAGCGCCGCGAGGGCCGGCGGCAGCGCGGCGCCCGGGGCCTCGAGCAGCGCGCGCACCCACCCGTGCTCGCGCGAGGCGTCGGTCACGACGCGGTCGGGCAGGCTCACGACCTGGAAGCCGAGCACCCTCGCCCACTCCACCGCGCGGTCCACGTCGGCGGTGGACCAGCCGTCGGGGCGCACGAGGACGTTGAAGAGCTCCGCGTCCTTCTGGCCCTGCCACGGCGTCGAGAACACGATCACCGATCGCCGCGGGTCCTTGCCGCGCGCGACGAGCGCCGCGCGCGCCACCGAGACGAGGCGCGCCCCGGTGGCGAGGCCCTCGAAGCTCGCCGACCCGACGCTGAGCACGCCGCCCTCGTCGAGGACGCCGAGGTAGTCGCCGAACGCCTCGGTCGTGTAGAGGCTGTTCTCGGTGAGCGCGTACGCGCCGGCGGAGGTGGCCGCGGAGGTGTCCACCATGCTGAGCTGCAGCACGGCGAACCGCTGGTTCGTGCGGCGCACGAAGCTGCGCCCGTCCTCGACGACCAGCTCCACGTCCTCGCGCCCGTAGAGGCCCCCGGAGAACGTCCGGTAGGCGCCCAGCATCACGTCGCGCGCCACGAGCGGGTTGATCTCGACCGCGGTCACCCGCGCGGCCCCCGCCTGCAGGGCCGTGAGCACGTCGCGCCCCGCGCCGGCGCCGATCACGCACACACGCTTGCCCCGTGGCGCGGCCACCGCGTGCGCGGCGCTCGTGAGGTCGAACCGTAGCTCGGTGAGCGCCGAGAGCGGGCCGTCGAAGCGCACGAGCGGCGTCATGGCGTTCCAGTCGATGAGGACGGCGCGCTGCTCGCGCGGCGGGGTCTGCACCTTGGGGCTCCGCCCCCACCCGGCGAACGGCACGTCGCGCAACACGGTGACCAGCGAGAACGAGTTCCAGCGCTCGAACTCCACCTTGTCGGCCGGGATCGGGAAGCCCTTGGCCGTGCGGATCCCGAACCACGCGTCGCCCCCGGCCGCTGCGATCAGGACGAGGACCGCCGCGAGCGACGCCGCCGCCACCCGTGCGCGCGCGGACAGGAGCACGGCACCGACGATCGCGAGGGGTATCGCGGTCGCGACCAGCGCGCGCGGCCCGCCGAGCAACGACACGACGAGCGGCAGGGATGCGGCCGCCAGCGCCGCGCCCGCGAGATCGCCGAGGTAGAGCCAGCGCATGTGCCGCGCGCGCCCGACGAGGAAGAGGGTGAGCGAGAGGCCGATGCCGGCGAAGGGCGCTGCCGTCATCACGAAGAACAGCAGGAGCCCCAGGTTGAGCTCGGTGAAGAAGCTCATCCCCTGCGCGGTGACCTGGCGAAGCAAGAGGAGCTCGAGGGCCACGAGCGCGACGGCCGCCGCCACCGCCGAGAGGCCGGCCGCGCGCTGCGCGTCGAACGCCGCCCCTTCCCGGGTCGAGAGCACGTGCGCCAGAAGCGCGCCGACCGCCGTCCCGAGGAGCGCCACCGAGATGGCGAAGAAGGCGAGGTGGTACCAGATGAGCACCGAGAACACGCGCGTCAACGCGAGCTCCGCGGTCATCGCCGAGGCGCTGAGGACGAAGACGGTGAGGGCCGCCCGCCGCGTGTCCGCTGCTTCGCTCACGAGGCGGGGAGGCTACACGAACGGTCAGATCCCTGCGCCGCCGTCGAACGTCTCCGAGCGCACCTGGGCCTGGGTGACCTGGCTCCGCGAGGGGACGCTGCGGGTGATCCACACGTTGCCGCCGATGCTGGAGCCGCGCCCGATGGTCACGCGGCCGAGGATGGTGGCGCCCGCGTAGACCACGACGTCGTCCTCGATGATCGGGTGGCGGGGCTGGTTCTTGATGGGCTGCCCGTGTTCGTCGAGCGGGAAGCTCTTCGCGCCGAGCGTCACGCCCTGGTAGAGCCGCACCCGCTCGCCGATCACCGTGGTCTCGCCGATCACGACGCCCGTGCCGTGGTCGATGAAGAAGCTCGCGCCGATCTGCGCGCCGGGGTGGATGTCCACCCCCGTGGCCGAGTGCGCGATCTCGGACAGGATGCGGGCCAGCATCGGCAGGCCGAGCCGGTAGAGCGGGTGGGCGAGCCGGTGGTGGGTGATCGCTGTGAGCCCGGGGTAACAGAACAGCACTTCGTCGAGGCTCTTGGCGGCCGGGTCGCCCTCGTAGCCCGCGCGGATGTCGGTCTCGAGCAGCTCGCGGATCTCGGGCAGCTGCGCGGCGAACGCGCGGGTGAGCTCGCTCGCCCGGCGCGCCTGGTCGGCCTCCGGGCACGGCGTCACGGCGAGCGACGACTCCTCGGCGAAGCGCAGCGTGCGCGCGATCTGCTCCTCGAGGGCGCCGAGCGCCGACGACAGCGTGTGCCCGACGAAGAAGTCGACCGCGTCGCCCGCCAGATCCGGCTCGCCGAAGTGGGTGGGGAACAGGGCCGCGCGCAGGCCCGCGACCACCTGCACGAGCGCCGCCCGCGACGGCAGCGTGTGCGCCTGCGCGGTGCCCCCCTTCTCGCGCGCGACGCGGAGCTCTCGGACGACGCGCGAGAGGTCCCAGCCTTCGCTCACCGCGCGATGCCCTCGGCGTCGAACACGCCCTCGAACAGCACGGACGAGAGGTACCGCTCGCCGGAGTCGGGCAGGACGACCACGATGGTCTTGCCCTCGTGCTCCTTGCGCTGGGCGTAACGCGCCGCGACGGCGACCGCGGCGCCGCAGGAGATGCCCGCGAGGATGCCCTCCTCGCGCGCGAGGCGGCGGGCGAACTCCACGGCCTCCTCGTTGGTCACCTGCTCGATCGCGTCGACCAGCGAGAGATCGAGCACGTCGGGCACGAAGCCCGCGCCGATGCCCTGGATGCGGTGCGGCCCCGGCTTGAGCGGCTCGCCCGCCCGCTTCTGCGTGAGCACGGGGCTCGCGGCCGGCTCGACGGCGACGGAGAGGATGGCCTTGCCCTTCTGGTTCTTGATGTACCGCGAGACGCCGGTGATGGTGCCCCCCGTGCCGACGCCGGAGACCAGGATGTCGATCGCGCCCGCGGTGTCGTCCCAGATCTCGGGACCGGTGGTGGTCTCGTGGATGGCGGGGTTCGCCGGGTTCTTGAACTGCTGGAGCAGGACGTACCTGGGGTCCGAGCCCGCGATCTCCTCGGCCTTGGCGATGGCGCCGCTCATGCCCTTGGCGCCCTCGGTGAGCACCAGCTTGGCGCCGTACGCCGCGAGCAGCTTGCGCCGCTCGATGCTCATGGTCTCGGGCATCGTGAGGGTGATCGGGTAGCCGCGCGCCGCGGCCACGAAGGCGAGCGCGATGCCCGTGTTGCCGCTCGTCGGCTCGATGAGCTCCTTGCCGGGCCCCAGCGCTCCCCGCTTCTCCGCGTCCCAGACCAGCGCGGCGCCGATGCGGCACTTGACCGAGTAGGCCGGGTTGCGGCCCTCGATCTTGGCGAGCACGGTCGCGGACGTCTTGCCGACGACGCGGTTGAGGCGCACGAGCGGCGTGCGACCGATGGAGAGCGCATTGTCGGAGAACCAGTGCGGGGAGTCGGCCATGCCTCATGATTGGCACGCCCGCCGTCGCTAATCAAGACATCTGTCTGTTTTTGCGTATAGATCGATTCTCCGGGACAGGGTGTACGCTCTCCGCAGCATGTCCTCGTACGCCAAGCTCCCCGACTCGGAAGAGGCCCCGGCCAACGATCCGCCCCGGAACAAGGACCGGGTCGAGGCGGCGCTCGCCCGGGCCGGTCGGGTGGCGGGCTCGATCGGGTCGCTCGGGACCGGTCTCGCGGGGTCGATCGGCACCGGCCTGCGCGAGGCCGGCGCGGCCCTCGGCGGGCCCGCGGGCGCCGAGGTGGAGGGCCTGCTCTCCCAGACCGATCTCCCCGACCTCGCCGGCGACGACCCGCTCCGTGGGCTCGCCGCGCGGCTCGATCGCGAGGCCGATCTCTGGCGCAACCTCGCATTCCGTGAGCTCGCGCAGGAGCGGTGGACCAACCGCATCGTCCAGACGATCGGGGTCTGCGTGGCCGTGGGCGCGGTCGCGGTCGCCACCTTCGCGGTGTTCGGCGCCCTCTTCAACGCGCACGGGCGCGTCACGCTGCTCGTCACGGCGATCGCCGTGCTGTTCGTGGGCGCGCTCGGCGCCACCGCCGTGATGCACGGCGTTCGCAAGAGCCACCGCGAGGTGATCCGCGCCGCGCTGAGCCGCGCCGATCTCGCCGAGCTGCGCCTGCACCGCATCGCGGTCGCCCTCGCCACCCACGCGGTCGATCCGGCGCGCGCGCTCGAGGCCCTCGAGCGCGACACGCGCGGCTAGTCAGGGCGCCTCGAACGGCGGCTTGCCGAAGCGCGCGCGCACGCGGTTCAGCATGCCGAGGAGGCGTGGCCGGCCCGCGAGGCGCCGGTCGAACGCTTGCTTGCCCGGCACGTCGAGCAAGAGGAGCCCGATCAGCATGGTCAGGATCCCCTGCCCGGGAACGCCGGGCAGGCTCATGAACGCGCCCGCCACGAGCAGCCCCAGCGCGCCGAGGTTGCGCCCGAGCGTCGCGAAGAACCCGGCGCGTGGCCGCTCGGCGACGAAGTGGTCGGCCGGCAGGGTCACGACCACGTGCGTCGCGTAGGCCAGGCTCGTCGCCGCCAGCGCGACGCTGGCGCACGCGGCGAGGACGAGCGTCCGGGTGGCGGGCCTGTGCATGGGCGTGTCGCACCCTACACCCGACGTCGAGGCGCCTCGACGTGCGGGCCGTCAGGCGAACGAGAACAGGATCACCTTCGAGGGCCCGAGGCTGAACGGATAGTGCCCGTTCGCGTAGACGGAGAGCAGGGCAGAGAACGGGTTCTCGTCGAGCGCACAGCCCGGCTCGGCGAGCTGCCACTCGAGGCAGTCGATGCGATCGATCTGGGTGTAGCCGTGGTACCAGCGCGCGGCCTCGGGGTCGGGCAGCGCGGCGAGGTCGACCCCGAGGTCCATCGAGTTCCAGATCACGTGCTCTCCTAGGCGCAGGATCAGCTGGCCGAGCGGCAGCGAGTCGACCGACACCGGGACCGCGGCCTGCTCCATGGTCCACCCGTGCGCCTCCGAATGTACGCGCGAGAGCCGTTTGAGTGCCTGGAACTTCCAGTCCCAGCTCGAACCCCCGGTCTGCACGCGCCGGCAGAGCGCCGCGAACGCAGAGAAGTCTCCGGCCATCGGCTCGATCTCGACGCGCTCCGGAAAGACCCCCGGCACTGCTGCGTGGGCCAGCCGCTGGTGGAGCTGCAGGCCGTCGGCCGCTCGCTGGAGTCCGCCGGGCGGAGGCGGTGCGTACCAATCTACTTCGACCCACGTGCTGAGGATCCGACGCACCGATTCGGTCGCTGGGCCGTAGTGGTGCTCGGCCGGGTCGAACGCGAGGCGGGCCTTCATGGGTGGAAGCGGGAGAGCACGCGAAAGGGATCGATCTGCACGACCAGGATGCCTCGCGGCGACGGCGAGAGACCGACGCCGGAGACGAGAGACCCGACGACGGGCCCCTCGCCGAGGTAGAAGATCCGCCCGTTCGGGATCGTCTCTCGGACCACGCGCCCGAGGGCTGAGAGCGCGTCGTCGAACGAACAGTCGACCGGCAGCCCCACCCGGGCTCGGGCCAGGATCGTGCGATCGAGCCGCCGCAGGTGCTCGCTGCCCAGTCGCGTGTTGGATGCGGCGAGCCCGCTCGTCGACAGCATGCACGATGAGCTAGCACCGTTCCAGGGCATCTGCCGGCGCGCTGGTCCGGCCAGCAGCAAACCGGCTCTAGAGGCTCGATCCGCGGGCGGATTGGGGCCTTGACATCCGGTGGCCATCATATACGCTCAATCAAGTGCCAGCGCGAACCAGGTCCCCTGTTCAGCTCGAGCTCGCCCGCACCCGGGGCTGGGGTGGTCGGCGCGCGGGGGCCGGCCGCCGGCGCATCGCGCCGCGGCCGCTCGTCCCCCACCGCCCACGCCCTCTGCATGCCGGCTGGGCTCCCGTGCACGTCACACTGCGGTGCATGGCGGGGCTGCCCTCGCTGCGCTCGATGGAGGTCTTCCCCGCGGTCGTCTCCGCGCTCCGCGGGTCGCAAGCCGAACGCTTTCGCGTCGTGCACTTCTCGGTGCAGGACAACCACGTGCACCTGCTGGTGGAGGCGAACGATTCGGCGGCCCTGCGCAAGGGAGCGCGCGCGCTCGGCGTTCGCCTGGCGCGCGCGGTCAACCGCGCCTGCGGGCGAAAGGGCCGCGTGCTCGACGACCGGTATCACGCTCGCGCGCTGCGCACGCCGCGCGAGGTCCGGATCGCGCTCGCTTACGTGCTCTTCAACTTCAAGAAGCACCAGGTCCGGGTGCCCACGCGGCTCGACCCCTGCTCGTCCGCGCCGTGGTGCCACGGCTTTCGCGACCGCGCCGCGGCGCCCCTCGAGGGAGCGCCGGTGCGGGCCGCACACACGTGGCTCGCCCGCGTCGGCTGGCGGCGGCACGGCCTGCTCTCCCCGGACGAAGCGCCCGCGCTCGGGCCGTGAGGAGCGCGGCCACCGCTGCCTCACTCGAGGGGCAAGTGGTGGCGGGCGAGCTCGGCGTGGGCGGCGGCCGAGGCTACCGACCGCAGGGCGATGGCCGCCGCCTCCCGGTGCTCTTCTTGCGCGAGCAGCTCGCCGAGGCGCGGCACCGCGGGCGCCGCCAGCGGCCCGAAGTCCGAGAGCGCGAAGACCGCGAAGTGGCGCACGTCGTGGATCGTGTCGGCGGTGGCGCGGACGAGGAGCGGCACGACCGCGTCGGAGGCGTCGCGCCCCAGCTTGCCGAGCGCGTTCGCCGCGTCGGCCCGCACCCGCCCGCTCGGGTCGGCGGCGAGGAGCGCCGAGAGCTTGGTCACGTGCGCGTGATCGACCGGGACGCCGACCATCCACAGCGCCGAGGCCGCGTTGCCGCGCACGCGCTCGTCGGGGTCCGCGAGCAGCTCGCCGAGGCGTGGGACGAACGCCGAGGCGGCCTCGCCACACGACCCGAGATCGATGGCCCCCTCCGCGCGCAACTCGGGCGAGGGGTCGTCGCAGAGCGGCCGGATCGCCGTCGCGATGCGCGCCTTGTCCGCGTCCGCGGCGACGTCGCACAGCCCCGACAGCGCCGAGGCCACGCGGGCCCGCGCGGTGGGGTCCGGGTCCTCGGCCGAAAGGAGCAGCGCCGCGAGCGCCTTCTGGATCACGTCGTCGCCCACCTCGTAGCGGAACACGCCGGAGATCTCGCGCAGCCCGCGCGCTGCGGTGGCGCGGACCCACGGCTCGGGGTCGGCGAGCGCGATCGTGAGGTCGTGGAAGATCCCGCGCGCGGTGACGGCGGCGTTCGGCTCGCTGCTCGGGAGGCGATCGGAGAGCGACTCCACGATCTCGATCTGCGCCCGCCGTGCGTCTTCGCTCTTGGCGCGATCGGCGAGCGTGCGAGTGGCCTCGGCCGGGGTGGAAGCCTCGGCGAAGAAACGGACGACCTTCTTCCAGAACGACATCGGAACCCCTCCCAGCGGGACCACGCGGCCCCGTACTCGAAAGGGAAGACGCAGGTCGCGCGACGATGTCGCGAACAAAGTTTACGACCATGGCGGAGCGCCGCATCATGCCGCGCCATGCGCACCTTCGTCCCCGTTCTCTGCGTGCTGTTCGCCCTCGGCTGCGACGACAAGAAGTCCGAGTCCAAGGACAAGGACAAGAAGGAGGAGTCCAGCGACGGCAAGAAGACGGACAAGGGCAAGGGCGACAAGGACAAGGGCGACAAGGACAAGGGCGACAAGGAAAAGGAAGACAAGGGCAAGAAGGCCAAGGGCGGCGACGAGGCCAAGAAGGAGCCCAAGAAGGACGAGGCCAAGAAGGCCGACGAGGTCGAGGGGCTCGGCGCGATCCCGCCGTGGTCGGCCGATGGGGTCGGCAAGCCATGTACGCCCACCGCCACCGCGAAGAAGCGCTTCGCCGAGCTCGCCAAGGGCACGGACGCCGACCTCGAGGCGGGCAAGGCCGACGTCGAGGCGATGAAGAAGGAGCTCGCGGGCGACTGTCACAAGGCCGCAATCGACCTCTCCGTCGCGCTCAACAGCGGGGGCTTCGAGCAGTACAAGAAGAAGAAGTACAAGGAGGCCGACCGCTTCTGGCGCGCCGCCCTCGTCGTGCGGCCCTCGCTCGTCCTCGCCCGCTACAACCTCGCTTGCGGACTCGCGCTCGACGGCCACGGCAAGGCCGCAATCGGCCAGCTCGAGGAGATGGGGCGCGCGGCCAAGGACGGCGACCCAACAGCGAGCAACCTGCTCGAGAAGGCCAAGGCCGACGACGACCTCAAGTCGGTGCGCGACGAGGCGGCGTTCAAGGACGCGGTGAAGGCCGCGCAGGGGGGGCTCGTCGGCCCGCGCAAGGAGCCCGAGACCGCGGCGGCCGCCGTGAAACTCCTGCCGCCGGAGTTCCTCAAGGGCAAGGACCCGATCGGCGGCGCGCGCACGTACAAGCCCGCGCTCCTCGACTTCTGGACCTGGCGTCCCGACGCGGACACCGAGCTCCTCGTGGCCACCGTGGTCGACGACCCCTCGACGCTCGGCAAGCCGAAGGGCGACATGAACACCGACTACGGCGGCATCGTCGTCCTGCGTCGCAAGGACGGCGCGCTGGCGTTGCTGCTCGCGCGCAAGACGGGCGAGATCCCGCCCTCGGTCGCGGGGGGCGCGGGTGGCAAGACGGTGCGCTACTCGTTCGACCTCATGTGCGGCACGCTGCGCGGCACGCTCTCGTTCGCGGCCGGCAAGGTCGTGGTGAAGGAGAGCACCTGTTCGGACGCCGTGGCTGGAGAGGTGCCGACGGCGAAGTAGTGGTTCCCGAAGGGGCAGGACTGGTCGCCGACGACGACAGCGCGCGTGCGACGGCCGCACAGCGATCTGTCGTCGCAGCGCCACACGCCGCGCCGGGAGCCGGAGAACGCGGGCGAAGGCCCCTGGCGCGGCGCTTGCTGTAGAGTCGGCAGGTGCTCCCGATGCGTATTCCCCTCCTCCTCGCAATCGTCCTCACGACCACGGCAGTCTCCTCCGCCAGCCACGCCGACGAGCCGCACCGCCTCGCGGTTGGCGGGTACTTCGGCTTCGGCGCGAACTTCGCCGACGTCGACGGTCACTGGTCCGACGGGAACAACAACGTGGGCGGGCGGCTCGGCTACGAGTACGCGGTCACCCGCTGGCTCTCCGTCGGCGCG
>Ga0154020_10009710_pt1 | contig 11065 bp, 10 predicted proteins | sample Klosneuvirus_201_FD_109709 | JGI IMG/M metagenome (GOLD analysis project Ga0154020, IMG submission 109709) | Active sludge microbial communities from wastewater, Klosterneuburg, Austria - Klosneuvirus_20160825_MG | ecosystem: Engineered > WWTP > Aerobic digester > Activated sludge | place...
CTGCGGACACTCATAACCTGAAGTTAGCATTTCTGTTACACATAAGAATACTTGAAATGAAGTTGATTCACTTATCTCGTTCGCGCAGAGTTCTCGAAACGAGTAACTCTGCGAAGAATAAAGGCCCTGGAAATTAAAATTTAACACTAAGGCTAACCTACTTTTAGATTTCTCCTTATCGCACTTCTAAAATCACTCCGCTATGTTGCAACACAGAAATAACTGCTGGGCCTGGTTCAATGGCAACCTGTGTGGCGTTGGCATTGAAGGTGCGGCCATCGGCAAGCGTTACTTCCAATATTTCGGTAGGCACATCGCGGAACTTATAGGTCATGTGAATCTGATTCACTTCCGTTACCGTAACCCGTTGCTGCTGCGGCCCGCTTATAAAGTCGCGCATGGCATGCCAGCCCAATGAAACGGGATAGCCGGTGCCAATCACCAAAATAAGAAGTGCATACGGGGCTGCGCTGCCGCGCAGGTATTTGATAAGGGGCAGCACACAAACAACGGGTATGAGCACACATAAACCACTCTTAATGCCTAGAATAATTTTCCAATTGGCTGGGGTGATAACCGTGAGGGAATCAACTATCCACATTAAAAATGGAGCAAAAGGAATGGCGAGCAACCAAACGGCTCCGAGCCAATCGAACGGCCCAGGGTTAACTTTTAGTTTTGCTTGTTCGGCACCATATTTTTGGTTGAGCACGGGGATGAACCGCAAGCCAAATACAATTAGTAGCAAGAATGCGGTGAGGCCAATCGCGAAGCCATCCAACCGCCCGAAGCGAAGCCAGAAAATAAACGGAATACCTACTGCAATGAGCAGCGCGCCAGGCCAGAAGGGAAGTTGTTTGGGTTGGGGGGAAGCCATCTATGATATAAAAAGATTTGATGAAGGTAATGAATAGCAAGTATAAAGTAATATGAGTTTTAAGATTGAGCACCTTGATAAGTGGATTTTTTGTTTGAGACCTTCACGCAACTGCAAAGGTTGAGGGTAGAAGTTACTTTTCTAAATAAAAAAAGCCTTGCTAAAATTACAACGGTTTAATTTTAATGAGCCCCCTGCCGGCCCGATAGCTAATGAGGCTTGCTTCTTTACATTTATGTTAAATAAAAAAAGCAGCTACAAAAAATGTAACTGCTTTTAACTTATGAGCCCCCTGCCGGGATCCCTGCCTGCGTGACGCAGTCAGGCAGGGAACCAGCTACTTATATAAAACAAAAAAGCAGCTACAAAATGTAACTGCTTTCTAAACTTATGAGCCCCCTGCCGGAATCGAACCAGCGACCTACTGATTACAAGTCAGTTGCTCTACCAGCTGAGCTAAGGAGGCTTTAAGAGGTTGCAAAAATAATGGAACTGTTTGTTTTTGCAAGGCTTTCTAAACTGATTTAAGCAGTTTTAGCTGCTTTTTTAATTCAAAAAGATGATCGCTTGCTTCCGAGATTTTACCATTAAACTCTTCCTTCAATTTGACGGCATTCTTAGAGCGGCCAAAAAACTCTAAATTGTTACGCAAAGTAGCCAAATCATTTTCGGCCTGGGTAATTTGTTTGCGCAAGTGTTGTTCCTTATGCTGCAATTTCCGTTCTGCTTGTGGGTCATTCCTTAAGCCATTGATTTGAATTTCCAATGCCGCCTGATCTTTTTGCGAAGCACTCAATCCTTTTATAGAGCCAATATATTTGGCAACTACTAACGAAAATTGATTCTTTATAGAGGCAACCGCATGCTTTGGCACAAACCCAATTTCATTAAATCGTGCTTGCAACGCCTGAAGATTCTCAATTGTTCCGGTTCCGGCCGCAGTAGTCGCTTCCAGTTCTTTAACGACTGCTTCTTTCTTAATTAAGTTTTCACCTTGCTCCTGATCAGCCTTTTCTAATGTTCCGCGCTGCTGCTGAAAGAAATGATCACAAGCTTCTTTAAATTCCTTGTAGATTTTATCGCGTTGTTTCTCAGGCACGGGCCCAATCTCTTTCCACACGCGCTGTAAGTTTTTCAATTCGTTGGAAGACTTAATCCAATCTTCACTCGATTTTAATTCAATGGCTCGGGCAACAAGTTCTTGCTTTGCTTTCAAGTTCTTATCGCGCTCTTCATCCAACTTTTTAAAGAATTGATTCTTGTTATGGAAGAAGCCTTTAAAGGCTGCCCAGAATTTTTTGTTGAGGTCTTTTGTCTTTGCTCGGGGCACACCCCCAACGGCATCCCACCGTTTCTGTATTTCAAGAATTTCTTTTGTTTTTTGATTCCATTCTTTAATACGATCCGAAGTAAAGGAAACAAATGCTTCAACTTCCTCTTCAATCTTAAGCTTAGCTTCAAGATTTTTCTTCAGCTCGCCTTGTAAATCCACAAGAAAAGCATCACGCTTAGCATAGACCGCATCGGAAGCAAGTTTAAAGCGTTGCCATACGGGTTCCTGATCATCCTTAGGCACAGGACCAATGTGCTTAAACTCATGATGGAGTTCATTCAATTCTTGCACCGCATCTTTGATTCTTTCTTTGGAAATCAAATGCTCGGCCTTAATGCATAACTCTACTTTAAGTTCAAGGTTTTTCTTACGATCAAGCTCTTTGAGTTCGAAATAAATATTTCGGTGATCATAAAACCGATCAATCAATGCATTGTAATTGGCCCAAAGTGTTTTAACATGCGCCATGGAAACCGGCCCTACGTGCTTCCATTCGTTTTGCAATTCTTTAAAAATTTGAAATGAATGAGCGGAGTCATCGCCATCCATCAACGCGCGCAACTTTTCTAGAATCTCATTCTTCTTTTGAAGATTATCCGTCTTCTTTTCTTCTAAGTTTTTAAAGTATAAGTTTTTTCGGTCACGAATTAATTTTGAGATGGCATCAAAGGCATGATCATCATCATCGAACCGATATTCAAAATCTTGTTCAATGCCGCCTTCGTTAATAAACCTTTGAAGTGCCGCTGCCCTTTCGTTATCGCGCAGGTCATCATACAAAGGCTTGATAATTTTTAGTAAGGACTCACCCTTGCGCACATCGTCTTCTTTGGCCAGGTCTTTAATCTTGGCTACTAATTCTGCTTTAGAAAAAGCAGAATAGTCTTCAGTCTCTCGATCGCTATCGGGTTGATCGGCATCAGGTGTATCATTACCGGAATGATCTTGATCGTTAGTTAAATGCTCGGGTTGTACCTTGTTTTCAAGTATAGAATCAGTAACCTCCTCAGTTCTCTGCTCCTCTTGCACCTCTTTATCGTTTTCCATCATCATCATCTTTCACTCCTCTTCCCGAGGATGGGTAAAAGTACTAAAATCCTTTAATTCATGCGTGGATCGGCCGGGTAATTGGAATATACCGAAAACCTTCCGCCTAACCCTTGCATCGCTTTTTTCCACATTAATTCGGGCTCGGTTTCAAAGACTAATTCTTCAGATACCCGATCGCTAACAATCCATGAATCAACGGTGATCTCTTCATCAAGTTGCCCGTTTGTCCAGCCGCTGTATCCTAAAAAGAATTTGATTTCTGTTGCCGTAAGTTGTTTATTATCAATCAGATAAATTAATTGCTCAAAGTTTCCGCCCCAAAAAATACCGGGTACAATTTCTATGGAATCATTTAACGAAGGTATGCGGTGAATAAAATGCAGGGTGTCTTGCTGCACTGGTCCGCCAATAAAAACCCGACTATCAAATGCTTTAAAATCGTCCATAACTTCGCCAACCCGGGTTTCTGAAGGCTTATTCAAAATAAAACCTACCGAACCTTCTTCATTATGCTCGGTTAGCAAAATTGTGGTGCGCTCAAAATTAGGATCGGCCAAATAGGGTTCTGATAGTAAAAGTCCACCTTTTTGGGGCGGTACTTTATTTTTATATTTAAAAAAATCCATGTCGTAAACTAAATAACGTGAATTACATTCGCCAATTATGTTTGAAAAATTATTTGTGCTAAAATTGATTAAAATCATTCAATTCAAACAATTCTATAATTAATCTTTGAAAATATTATGTCAACCATTTCTGACATCCGAAAAGAATACACGAAAGATTCGTTAGATCAATCTAACATCAATAAAAATCCAATCGCACAATTTGAAAAATGGTTTCAGGAGGCAATAAAAGCCGAAGCGCTTGAACCCAATGCAATGACACTTTCAACCATAACTGAAACCTTAAAGCCATCGGCACGAATTGTTTTATTGAAGGGTGTTGAAGAAAATAAATTTCTGTTCTACACAAATTATCAAAGTCAGAAAGGAAAAGAGTTAGACGCTAATCCTGCGTGTGCACTCACCTTTTTTTGGCCGGAGCTAGAAAGGCAGGTTCGGGTTCAAGGGATTTGTTCTCGCGTTAGCGAAACAGTTTCAGAAACTTATTTTAAAAGTCGGCCGCGTACAAGCCAGATTGGCGCGTGGGCATCGCCACAAAGTTCGTTGATTAAGAGTCGTAGTTTACTAGACGAACGTGCGAAAGAGATTGAAACAAGATTTAAAGATCAGCCTGTGTTACCTAAGCCACATCAGTGGGGTGGCTATGTCGTTGAGCCACTTGAACTAGAATTCTGGCAAGGAAGGCCAAGCCGCCTTCACGATCGGATTGTTTATTATAAGACTGATAACATCTGGACAATTCACCGGTTGGCTCCTTAGCAAAATTAAACTATGGTTGTAGAAGTTTAAAAGCTAAACGACTTACTAAGAAGAATCGAATCTATTTTTCCAACTTCTGATTCAATCTTTTTATAAACATCTCCGCTGAGCGTGTAACCAATTGTAGCTTTAGTGGCGGGGTCAACAATCCAATATTCCTTCACGCCAAATTTTTCGTACAGTTCTTTCTTTGTAACCGTATCATGTGTTGGGTTGCCAGGCGAAAGCAATTCGATGAGCAAGTCAGGAATACCATGAATCACGCCATCATCAACAATAGATAAGTTAGATGCTGAAACAAAAATTAAATCTGGTTGCACGGCATTTTCCTCCTCATCAAGAAATACATCAAACGGGGCAACGAACAACTCACCAGCTTTCTTTAACTCAATTTGATTACCAAGTTGTAACATCAACTTGGTAATCAGGCGTTGGTGCTTTCCTATTGTGCTGGGCGACACATACAAACGGTTATTGATAATTTCGGCCAATGTACCTTCGGGTAACATTTTGAAAACCTCCATCATGGTGCGAGGCGGATAAATCAGCGTTTCTTCCATAGTTAAAGATAGGATTTTACCCCCAATTTTCGAAGACACTAGAAAATGCACGGAGAAGCCATCAACTTCAAATGTGTAACCTTGATAAACTCTCTAAACTTATCGCAACGAAAAAATATCATCAACGCCAATCACTTTGCGCACCGTAAACCCTTCGCCATACTTGGCACCAATGCTATAGCCAAACTCCTGCCCGCGCGATTCCAATAATTTCATAAAGCCAGGATTGGAAATAAAGGTTTCGGGTTCATCACTAGTAGGATCATAGAACTGAGTTTTAAATGCCCGCACAGCATTCATTTTGGTTTCCCAGAAATCAGAAACATCAACAACAAAATCGGGTGATATCAATTGACTTTGAATATAATGATAAAGATGTTTTGGTCGCCAGGCAGACTGCATTTTACCTTCATCCTTCGTTTCAATTTTAGCAAGCCCGGAATAAAAGCAAGAGTCGAACGCAAGATCGGAACCTTTGCCGTGATCGGGATGACGATCATAAATGGCGTTGGCCAATACTATTTCGGGTTGAAATTTTCTGAGAAGTCGAATAACCGCTAGTTGATGCACCTCGTTATTAACAAAGAAGCCATCTTTAAAACCAAGATTTACGCGCACCGCTAACCCAAGTATTGAAGCTGAATCTTTTGCCTCCTGGGCTCGTGTTTGAATGGTACCTCGAGTGCCTAATTCGCCTTGCGTAAAATCAATTACTCCAACCTTTCTTCCGAGAGATACTTGTTTGGCGATTGTTGCTCCGCAACCCAGTTCTGCATCATCGGGGTGGGCTGCCAATACTAGAATATCCAGTTTCATGATAGAATTTTTAATGAGCTACTTCCATTTCTTTAGCTGCCAGAAACTTTTCAGCATCCAGTGCACCCATACAACCACTGCCAGCTGCGGTAATTGCCTGCCGATAAACTCTATCAGCCACATCGCCTACGGCAAATACACCTTCAACATTTGTTTTGGTTGAACCCGCAATCACTTTTACATAGCCAGCTTCATCCTTGTCCAACTGACCTTCAAAAATATCGGTATTAGGTATATGTCCTATGGCTAAGAAGAATCCATTTATCGAGAGCAACTTCTTCTCACCAGTTTTGTTATTCGAAATCCGAACCCCGGTTACGCCACTATCGTCACCAACAATTTCTTCCGTTTCAGTATTCCAATGAATCTCAATGTTAGGTGTATTCATAACACGTTGCTGCATAATTTTAGAGGCGCGCATTTCCTCTCTGCGAACAATCAAATGCACTTTGGTACAGAGTTTAGAAAGATAGGTTGCTTCTTCGGCTGCTGAATCTCCAGCACCAACCACAGCTACATCTTTACCTCGATAAAAATAACCATCGCATACCGCACAAGCAGATACGCCTTTGTTGGCATACGTATCTTCGGATGGGATGCCTAAATATTTTGCAGAAGCACCGGTAGATACAATAACACTTTCAGCTATATAAGTATCTTTTTCGTCAACCGTAACTTTTAAAGGATACGTTGAGAAGTCAACCGAAGTCACCAATCCATAAATTACTTTGGTGCCAAAACGTTCGGCCTGCTTTTGCAGATCCATCATCATTTGCGGGCCATTTACACCTTCCGGGTAGCCGGGAAAGTTCTCGACATCATTAGTAATGGTAAGCTGACCACCGGGCTGCCCACCTGTAAATAGCACGGGGCTTAGACCTGCCCGTGCGGCATAGATTGCAGCTGTATAACCAGCTGGGCCCGAGCCAATAATTAGAACTTTAACGTTTTCCTGCTTCTCCATATCATCGATTTAAAAATTTTAATAAAAAGGGTCTCAATGTGTTGAGACCCTCACATTAAGTATTAATTGAACATTACTAACCCAAGTAAGGCTTTAATGCTTTGCTTCTTGAGGTGTGGCGCAGTCGCCTGATAGCCTTTTCCTTTATCTGGCGAACACGTTCGCGTGTCAGGTTGAACTTCTCACCTATCTCCTCCAGTGTCATGGCTTGCTCTCCATTCAATCCAAAGTATAACGCAATTACATCTGATTCGCGTTGGGTTAATGTAGACAAAGCCCGTTGAACTTCTCGCCTAAGTGAATCCGTCATTAAAGCAGAATCCGGAGTTTCCTCACCCCCATTTTCCAGCACATCTAAAAGACTATTCTCTTCACCTTGAACAAACGGTGCATCCATGGAAACATGGCGGCCAGAAATCTTCATGGTATCAACAACTTCGGCTGTTGTAACCTGAAGCACTTCCGCTAATTCATCCGGTGATGGTTCCCGTTCGAATTTTTGTTCCAGTTCTGAAAATGTCTTTGAGATTTTATTCAAAGAACCAACTCGATTCAACGGAAGTCGAACGATGCGAGATTGTTCTGCCAACGCTTGTAGAATGGATTGACGAATCCACCACACCGCATACGAAATAAATTTAAAACCGCGAGTTTCATCAAAGCGCTGTGCAGCTTTTATCAAACCAAGGTTTCCTTCGTTGATCAAATCACCTAAGGATAATCCTTGATTTTGATATTGCTTGGCTACGGATACAACAAATCGCAGGTTTGCTTTAGTAAGCTTTTCCAATGCAATCTGATCACCAGCCTTAATCTGTTTGGCCAGTTTTACTTCCTCATCGGCCGTAATCAAATCAACTTTACCAATCTCTTGAAGATACTTATCGAGAGATTGACTCTCTCGATTTGTAATCTGCTTGCTGATCTTTAACTGTCTCATCGAACTTCGTTGCGTTTAAATCAAACACTAAAAAGCGAAAAATTAGTTCCAAAATCCACTATAAGCAAAAAATCTTATGCACTCGGAGCTTCGTCTTTTCTTGGGGGTTTAGGTAGCAACACTTTGCGTGATAATCTGAATTTACCCGTTTTTTTATCTACTTCTACGAGTTTTACTTTCACCTGCTCTCCTACTTCCATTACGCCATCCATTGTTTCAAGGCGTTCCCACTTAATTTCCGAAATATGAAGTAAGCCATCTTTCCCTGGCATAAACTCTACAAAAGCACCAAACGGCATGATTGATTTTACAACGCCATCATAAACCTGATCTACTTCAGGAACTGCCACAATATTTTTAACGCGCCTCACAGCGGCATCCATAACCTCTTGGTTATTGGCGAAGATGTTAACAATACCTTTGTTACCAACCTCTTCAATAACGATGGTTGCACCAGTTGTCTTCTGAATCTCTTGAACAACTTTACCACCGGGCCCGATAACCGCGCCAATCAAATCTTTTTCAATTACAATTGTTACCGCGCGTGGAGCATGTGGTTTCAAGTCGGCATTAGGAGTTGTGATCGTCTTCTTCATTTCATTTAAGATATGAAGACGGCCTTCTTTGGCTTGATCCAAGGCTTCTTTTAAAACATCATAAGTCAATCCATCAACTTTTAAATCCATCTGGCAAGCAGTAATACCTTTTTCAGTACCTGTTACCTTGAAGTCCATATCTCCTAGATGATCTTCATCACCAAGGATATCTGAAAGGATTGCATACTTCTTTGTCTTACTATCTGAAATCATACCCATGGCAATACCAGATACCGGGGCTGAAATTTTAATACCTGCATCCATAAGTGCTAATGAACCAGCACATACAGTTGCCATCGATGAAGAGCCATTCGATTCCAAAATATCGGAAACAATACGAATAGTATAAGGTCCTTCTTGAAGGTTAGGAAGGACTTGCTTCAATGCACGCATAGCAAGGTTTCCATGACCAACTTCTCTGCGGCCCGGGCCACGATTAGGCTTCACCTCACCGGTAGAAAATCCTGGGAAGTTATAATGAAGAATAAATTTACTGCTACCCTCAAACATGGCACCATCAATCATTTGTTCATCAAGCTTTGTACCTAATGTTACACTGGTCAAAGATTGAGTTTCACCACGCGTGAAAACAGCTGAACCGTGTGCTGAAGGAAGGTAATCAACCTCGGACCAGATAGAGCGAATCTCATTTGTCTTGCGCCCGTCCAAACGAACTTTCTCATTCAACACCAAATTACGGCAGGCTGCTTTTTGAATGTCCTTATAATATTTCTTTACTAAGTCTTTATTAACGGTTGTGTCTTCTGGAAGTGCTTCAATATAGTCGTCATAGATTTTTCCGAAGAGTTCTGAGCGGCTATGCTTGTTGGCTAATTGCTGAAGGGCAACGCCATAAACTTTATCATATAAAAGTTTGAAAAGTTCTTCCTTGAAAGCCTCATCTTTTACTTCATGCTGATAGGTTCTCTTTTCAGTTTTACCTGCAGCCTGCATCAATTCAATTTGAACCTGGCACTGAGTCTTGATTACGTCATGCGCAAGCTTCAATGCAGTAAGCATATCTTCTTCATTGATCTCCTTGCATTCGCCTTCCACCATCAAAATGTTTTCGATGGATGCGGCTACAATAAAGTCAAGATCAGCTTTCTCTTTTTGCTCGAGTGTTGGGCTTATAATGAACTGACCATCAAGCCTAATAACACGTACCTCTGAAATTGGTCCTTGAAAAGGAATATCAGAAACAGCGAGTGCTGCAGAAGCTGCAAAAGCAGCCAATGAATCAGGTAGCGCAGCAGGGTCGCCAGAAATTAATTGGATGTTAACTTGTGTTTCAGCATGATAATCATCTGGAAACAAAGGACGAATAGCACGATCTACTAACCGGCTAATTAAGATTTCGTAGTCGGAAAGCCGGCCTTCACGTTTTAAGAAGCCGCCTGGAATTTTTCCTGTAGATGCAAATTTCTCTTGATAATCTACTGATAAGGGTAAGAAGTCAATTCCTTCTTTTGCGTTAACGCTTGCTACTACTGTAGCTAGCAACATGGTATTGCCCATGCGCAATACAACTGCACCATCGGCCTGGCGAGCAAGTTTTCCTGTCTCGAGTGTGATTTGACGGCCATCAGGCAGCGTGCATGTTTTTGAAATAATAGTTGGTTTCATTAGGTAGGATTTTTGGAATGACCTACAATTCACAGCCATTCCTTGGTTTAATTATAAATGCGAAAAGGGAACCGATTGGTCCCCTATCTTTAGTTATCTAAATCTTATTAGCGTATCGCAAGATCTGCTTTGATTGCTCTGAATCTTTCGATATTAGTATTCTCAAGGTAGCCTAGCAACTTCTTACGCTTTCCAACCAATCTCAAAAGACCAGTTTGCGTTGAGAAATCCTTTTTCTGACCTTGTAAATGTTGAGTCAAATGATTGATTCTGTGAGTAAATAAAGCAATTTGAGACTCAGGAGAGCCTGTGTCTGTCTTCTTCTTAGCAAAACCATGTTTGCTGAACAATTCTTGTTTCTTTTCTGAATTGAGGTACATCTGTTCTTAAATTTTTAGCTTTCTTATATTTTCAACGCGCAAAAATATGCGAATGCGTTCATAATACCAAAACTAACTAGTGTTTTTAGGCTGTTTTCTAAACCTTCTGTACAACTTATCCCAAATCACTGAATAGAAATCGGAATCAAACAACCGCGCATCGGCTCGGGCTTGCCTTAAAAACAGAATTCCAATGGACATCAAAACCAGATTTGCCAACCACATTCCACCAGCCACGGACATTGTACCTTGCTTGGCCCATTTTTCGCCCATGAGCGAAAGCACATAAAATATTATAAAGAAGACAATTGACATCAGCACTGGCACACCAAGCCCGCCCTTCTTAATAATTGCACCCAATGGTGCCCCTATTAAAAACATAGCAATACAGGCTATGGATTGAGCGAGAATTTTGTGCCATTGAATTTCAAACGTACGATATTCCAATTCATACGAATTAAGGTTTACGTTGTGCGACAGGAACTGAGCTTTTAACATGCGCGCGGTTGACAATGAGGTGGTAATTTCACTTATCATA
>Ga0154020_10009712_pt1 | contig 11064 bp, 11 predicted proteins | sample Klosneuvirus_201_FD_109709 | JGI IMG/M metagenome (GOLD analysis project Ga0154020, IMG submission 109709) | Active sludge microbial communities from wastewater, Klosterneuburg, Austria - Klosneuvirus_20160825_MG | ecosystem: Engineered > WWTP > Aerobic digester > Activated sludge | place...
ATGCTTATGCATCATACTCATTCTCTTTCTAGATGCAATCTCGCAGGCCCTGACGATCGGCGAGGGCAGCACCGCAAATGTCGTCGCAACTTTGAAAGCTCTTCGGTCGTTCACGCGGGCAGAGCTCTACAAGCAACTCCATCTCTCTTCCTTCTTCTCTGTGACCTCGCTCATCCCTTTCATGGCAGATCCAAGACCCAAGGTTCCCGCGAATTCGCCTTCCACCCTTCGATTTACAAAGCCCTAGAACAGCTTGAGAAAGCCTCCGCCGAATCACTTATGCCAAAACCCTCGTACCTCCTTCCAGTATTGGACAAGGCTGAGGAGGAGCTCGTGGAGGTTTCCGAGGAGATTGTGTTGGATTTGTCCGATTGTGGATTGCGTCCAGAAGCTCTCAAGTCCCTTCCAGCTTTGCCAGTACTCTCCATTTCTTCTAACTTTGTTGACCCACCTCATTTTTCCTCCTTAAGGTGGCCAACATTCCCGCATCCCTCAACTTGGCTGGCAATGCTCTTGGCATGGATAAGTGCCTCCACCTTTCCTCCTTCTTGGCCTTGAAAGATCTTCGGCTCACTTCGATATCCCTCCGGGAAAATTCACTTTCCCAAGTCGAAAATCTGTTCCAGGTACTCTCCTCCCCTCGAAGATTCTCACCGGTTTTGAGTTCAAAGCCAACCGTGCAGGCATTGGCACCGCATTCCCCCACCCTCGCTTCCCTGGACCTCTCTGGGAATCACTTTGGACGATCTGGCCTTGGAAGGCTGCTCGCAGTGCATCTCAGCTTGCCCTCTTGCCAGCTGCGACGCGTTAACCTCAGCAAGTGCTACCTCACCGAAAGCTTCGCTTCAGATTTTGCTCACCATGTGCGTTGGTTCCCTCTACATTTCACAGTTGTGCTTTGCATTGATCAAGGAATATCTTTTCTTTAGCTGTCTCCGACGGCGATGTCGCTGAAGACTCTCTGTCTCAGCTACAATGCTTTGAAGACCCAAGGAGCGACCGAGGTCTTCCGTGCTCTTGCTAAGGTTGTTCTCTTGCTTATCATTCGCTCTATTTCGTCTCCTCATGTTCCCTTAGCTTGAGAGCTCTATCGCGGAGCTGAGCCTCGAAGCTGTTTCCCTCGATCTAGCAAACGATCCCGCTGCAATCTCGTTCGAAGCCGCTTTGTCAGCTCATCTCTCGAAGGTATTTCAACATGTCGTGCTCGAATGACATGACGACTCAACTGAACCTTTCTTACAGTTCAAGCTCTTGAAACTCGACCTCAGTCGCAATAACTTGAATGAGGCCGTCATTCACACTCTCTCCAAATCCAACGCAGTCGCTCACCTCCAGCTCAATCGCGTCAACTTGACATCTAGGCAATTCGAAATATTGGTGTCGAACACGGTAGGCAGCGTGCGGTTCGAGACCTTCTCCAAGAGCATCTCTATTGCTGGGAACAGTTCAATCGGAGCAGCCTGCTTCAAGGAGACGTTCTCGAAGCTTGCGGCCACCACGATGGAGGTCCCTTCTTCACGGACATCTCGTTCTCTTCTTCCGCTGACTGGTCATGTTGCAGCAATTGGACGCGTCGTCATTGAGCTTTGGCGTGGAGCCGCTCTTGACGACATTGGAGTCCCTCGAGTCCTCGCTCCATTTCAAGCGCATCGACCTGCGCTTCATGGCGATTGGCTCGCTTTGGGTGCGCTTCTCTTGTCATGTTGTGTCGAGTCGTTGCTGAGTTGACTCCTATAGAGACCAGAGCAGATTGACCGATTGGTCAAGGCCGTGGTGCGCCTTAAGAATCTCACGCTGTTGAATCTGTCCGGCAATGGCATCGATGAGGTGGCCGCCCATAAAGTTCGCCTCTCCTTCTACGGCAGCAACAAGAAGGCGACGGAGATGCAGCACCTTCTGCAGCATCTTGACTACATTAAGGAGATACTCCTCCTTACGAATACCACGGAGCAATGATATCATTTTGAAGGCTACACAATTAGTGTTCGTGTAAATTGAGAGTCGATACACCCTGACGATTACACTTCCCCAATATCAAGCGAACTCGCTCACCTATCAAAGCCATTTAATCGGCTTTGGGCTTCTTGGCCGCCTTGGGCAACGTGGTCAACGAGAAGAGCAAGTAAGCGCTTGTTGACAACGTGAGGAAAGAGACTACAAATATTTGTAAGTTTCCATTTTCGCCCCCTTCGAAGGGATGATGGAGATGGAATGCCGCACAGAGGATGATGAAGGTCGACGGGAAGAAGAGGTCGCGGGCGGCGAGGGTGCAATAGAGCAGCACGGCATGGCCGACCAAAAGCGCACGGGACATCGTCATCCTGTTAAATTGCAATATAACAGTTAACACAATGTTTCAAGCGGAATGGGATGAGAAGCGGGGCGGATGGGACAGAGGGAGAAATTAATACTTATCCGCCGAGTTCTCGAAGGCGGCGACAACTGCGGCGAGGATGCCGAGGAAGAAGATAATCGCGCCAAAAAGATTTTGAGTGAACGAAGTCGCTTCAGTGGCAACCGTTACATTCCTACAAAACAAAAAATATGAGCAATCGGCAGGTGGAAGAGGGAGAGGCCCTCAACGACCTCGGCGACGAGAGCGTGAACGAGGTTCGGATCTCGAAGGGATTCAAGAACTCGCAGATCGAAGCCTCGTCACCATTCGAAAATTATTCGGCATATTAAGATTTTGAAAGAATTGCCGAGAACCATCCCGAGAGCAGCAGAGACGGATAAGTGCTGTCAGGAGCGCGGAGCCCGCCATACGAGCGACCGTTAGACCGGATCTCCCAAGGGCCCACGCCTGGCTGCCGTCTCGGTGTCGACGGCGATAAAAATATAATATTCAACTAATTTATAATATCAGGAAGATCGCACCAGAGATAACGCTCAGCAGGCGCGAGCGAGTTGTCCGAGAAGAACCAGAAGCCCAGCGAGAGCTCGATGAGAGAGAGCGCCTGAATGATCTTGCTACGCATTTTCTCGCGATTCTAAAGCAAAATAATAGCAAGAGAATGAGAGGGGAAATACAGTAAAGCCTTAAAATACAGGCTCTATAAATCTAATAATCTGTGTCAGAGGTTGGCGGACTGAACCGTCAGTTGACACCATCTTCCAAAGAATCGTGTCTGGATGTTTGAATCGACAACTAGTCAACTAACCATCATATATTTCATATCTCCTGATATCTGTCATTTTTGCTTGACACTTGCTCTGCGAAGCCAGGAGATCGTTCACGCTGTCTTGTCAGTGCAACTCCTCTCCTCAAGCACTCGTCGCCGAGCGTGGTGGAGCCTATTAATACGAGTGCCCCTTTGGAAACAGACGCCCATTTTCGCTAATGAGCGATTTCGTTGGTGATTCGGTACGGAGGGTCCTTTGGTGTGATGCTGTGTTCCTCCACGTATCGTTGTGTGTTTCCGCTCTGGAGCTCAATCTCCCCGCGCCTTGAAGTGTGCCACGCCTTCTTGTCACTTCTAGATTCCTGGATATTGAACGAATAAATTTCTTATAATTTTCTTTCTCCGTGTGTATTTTTTCCCGATCCGTTGGTTGGTGAATTTGTTCCCTTTCGTGGTGTGGCTTTTGCCGTTACAACTGTGCTGGAGGTCGACCATCAAACGCTGTGATATTGGGATATTCGGCTCTTGGAATCGAAAATGACCTTTCTTTTCGCTCTTGCTTCTTCATACTTTCTATTCTAATTGGTTTTATTTGAATTATAGAATGCGGGCTGGAGGACTTCCGGAGGAACCGCTTTTAGTCGTCCGCGCGCAGGTCCCTCCTTCTCTGCATTCGTTTTCACCTTCTCCTTGCAATCTTTGTTTCATCTTGTTTGACCACTGCAGAAGATCGTAAGGATGGTGAATCTCTTGAATATTGGAAGGGCAAGGCCCTCGAGCTTCAGCGGCACCTCGCTGACACCGAGAGGCAGCTTCGAGAAATTAGTTCGTCTTGTTGCCTTCGCCGGTTCTCTTTGGGGGCTTATAATGTGATTTTTTTCAGCTCTCGAGTATGAACGGTTCAAGGATGAAACGCTGAGCGCTAGCTGGAAGTCTAGCAATGTTCTGGCCGCGTCGGCAGCTGTTCCTCGGCCGGTAACATCGCGCTTGGCTTCTCTTAATTCACCACCATCTGACGTATTACCAGGACCAGGGATCGATTCTGTCGACATCTTTGTCAACCGCGGTGTCCCAGATTTTGCTACTGGGTTTCCAAGGATGTGGTCGCACATCGCTCTTGGTGAGGCTCTGTTGCGACGAGTTGTTGCCCGTCACTTCCACGTATGTCGTCATCCGTTGCGACCTATAGAATTGCGAGACTCATTGTTTTCATTTGAATAGCGGCGAGCACGATGAGATTAGCCCTGTCTTCACTTATGAGCATCAGTACTTAATCCTTCTACATCGTATTTCCGAATCTCAAATGTGTTCCCATTTTCTCCAGGACGTTTCAAATTGTCAGCCCGCGCATGTCAGCCTTCGAATCGGTTCAACATTACACGGCACCTTGCGCTGTCGTCTACTTGTTCGACATACGCGACGACTCGTCTTTCCAGGACCTTAAGGATTTCTACATGGTTCACTTACCTTTCCTGTCCGTGTGTTCTTTTGATTGAGGTCATGACATCTTTTCTCATGAAGGAGTACACGAAGCCACCTGGTAATCTTCTCGAGATAGTTGTCGGCAACTTCTCGGATGAAATGAGCGAGCGTGAAGTCGAAGCAAGCGAGGCTCTTTCTTGGGCTGCCAACAATAACCTCTGTACTACCTTTTTGGAGCTCTCGAAAACGAAGCACTACTGAAGGTCTTTCTAGTCTATGTGGAATGCTCTTGCAAGACCGGCCACAAAGTCGATATGATTCTCTCACAGTTGATTGCTTCGGGCGTTCCGGAAGGTCGACACACCCGCCCACTATCGACTCACATGCTTGCATGCCCAATGCTAGCTGAGGTTCTTGCCGTCAAAGAAGAGCTCGTTCGCCATCGGTAGGCTTTGTTGAGTTTCCGTTGCGTACTTTGCTTTCAATTCCAATAATTTCAATTAGTGTCATTCCGGCCCTACACATGAGCTCGAAAATGATTCTCCGGCTCAGTTCATCCAGCGTACTCTTGAATATTTGCCGTGAATATTATCTAACAAGTTTTGATGTATTTCTTGTAGAGTGCGACTGATGATGTGATGACTGATGATGAAATGGCTAAGTGGGAAAGCTCCTTGTTGGAGGGATTACCGGAGGAGCCAGAGCTGAATGGCTCTGACCAGACCCCTCTCCCCATTATTAGCACCCCTGATGGAGAAGTGGGCGCCATCACCAGCGGTATCGGCCTGAGTGCGTCTGAGCTCGGCCTTTCTCCAATCATCTTGGGCCCGAGAGCTGTAGGGGGTCCTCTCAGCCCGATTGCAGAAATGAAAACTCCCGTGGTCGACAGCTTCCCACCATTGCCAGTCACACCGATTGCTGGCAGTTTCGGAGAGCCCTTGGCGACCTTGGATAGCGCATTTGCTCAGAATCCTCCGATATTGAAGCCGCTGACTCGCACGGGAGCGCCCATTCGCCCCAAGTCACCCGCCCCTTTGCGCCCTACTCCAGTGCTTGTCGCCGAAGAAGCCGAAGAGCACCAATTGAGTCAGCGGCCACAGAAACAGATTGGCCAAGAAGCTGGCCCTCTTCCATTGCGCTCGATCAGTATGGTCGCCCAAGTTCTCCCGGACGCGAATGGCACCATTCTGGTTCCCGTCATTGACAAGCAAGAGTGGTCAGCTCTTCTCAGCGCTGGCGATGGATCGCCTTCTACGAGTGGTCCAGGAAGCCTCGCCAAATCTCGTTCAGGAGCAATGGTATTGGCTCGCGTGGCTCAGCGCTACCGATCAATCGGCGAAGCTGTCAAGGTCCAGGCGCAACAGCAACAGCAATCCGATCAGCCCGCCATGGGCAATCGCCGTGGGAGCATGAGCCGTTCGGACACGATAAACGAGCGGAAGATTAGCGCCAACAGTTCGCCTCGGATCACAGCTCCGTCGGCTTCATCACTCCCACCAACATCGCCCGAGTCGAATCGCCCTGCGAGTAATTCCAAGGGGAGTTCACTGGCCCCTGCTGCGCAGATTCCAGGCGACGTCGTTCTTGACACGGATGGCCGCGTGAAGCAGGCGACACCTCAACAGTTGGTCGATCTTCTCGCTACTGGCATGCATCTGAGTGCGTCCTGATTCAGCCGCATTCTTTATTGCACCCTTGTAATGGCACCCTTTTGCAGAGGTTGGAGAGTTCCTCCTGACATATCGCTCCTTCTTGACGCCGTCCAAGTTATTGTCGATGCTCAAGGATAAGTTCTCCTCTGCCTCCCATGATTCATTTGTCTCTGGAAAGTACGTGGTCCATCCCTCGTTTGGATATTGCTTTTCCTTTTGATGGACGATCTTGTAGGATCCTTGCGGTGGTGCGGACTTGGGTCGAGCACTTCTTTTGGGATTTCCTCGATCCTTCCTTAAGCGACGAGTTTCTCGCCTTTTTGCGGTCGGTGCGTGCCTAATTACATCCTCCAACGTCTGTCATTATTTCATCTCGCTCTCTGCAGGTGCGCTCACATGATCCTTCGATCGATCAGGGTTTCAAGAAGACGGAAGGGATTCTCCTTGCCAAGGTCTAGCATCCATCATCGATCATTCGAATCGTTTGCCTGGGCTTCATTTACTTTCTAATTCCTCATGTAGAAAGCGGAGTGGATTCCTCCTACTTTCCCTCTCGTCGTTGCAGCTTCGGTCCCATTGGACTATTTCGACCTTGATTGCCTGGCATTTTCGTCCATCTCTTCTTCCTCGAGCCCACACTGTGCTGGTGAAGTGATCTCCTATGTAGGCCTGTCGAGATCGCCCAACAGATATGTTTGAGGGATTGGAAAGTGTTCACTGTTGTACCTGCGAGCGAGATCATCGGACGCGCTTGGATGAAAGGCAAAGCGCCTACCAGTGCGCTCTACCTCCTCCAATCCCCTGAGCTCGCTCCTGTGATTTTGTTGTGATTTAGTCGAGCGATTCACTGCGATGTTCAACGCCCTGAGCGGCTGGGTGACTATGTCTCTCATGCTTCGAGAGAAGGCAAAGGCACAACGAATTCTGATCCTATTTGGTGAAATTGATCATTATTATCCTCAACCTCTATGATTAGGATCGCGTCCGCGCTTTCAAGAGGATCCTTGCCGTCGCCGAGAAGCTCAAATCACTCGGTACTCCTCAATAATAGCTTCTTAACTAATCTCGTCGTGCTCATTGTTTTTATTCCCAGGCAATTTTCACTCGCTCATGGCGATTCTCGCGGGCCTCAACTCGACGCCTATCTACCGCCTGAAGGCCACCATGGAAGTTCGTCAGCATCTTACAATTGGAAATACTTTGCTTTCGTCACCGTTTTCCACAGGAAATCCAAGCGAATAAGAAGATGGCAGTCACTTTAGCAGAAATGATGAGCCTCACCAGCATCAAGGGCAGCTACGCCAACTTGCGCCAAGCGCTCAAGGATCGCTCGCCACCTTTGATTCCTTACTTGGGTAACACGCATTGTCCATGTTGATGATATTCATGAGGCCTTTCTCACCATCACATTAGGAATGCTGCTCCAAGACTACAACTTCATCGAAGAAGGAAACAAGGACTTTGTAGGAGGTGCGACCGAGCTTTTTCCCCGTAGTCACTCAACTCTTATTAAGTGGTCAATTGTATAGATAAGGTTAACTTCATCAAATGTCGTTTTTTTGCCGACACGATTCGTGGTATTCAAACTGCGCAGATGACGGGGTACAATTTCGAGCCGATGGCTGACGTGCAGAATGCCTTGGAGAGTGCGCCAGCCCCATGGAGTTTCTTTCGCGAAATGTTTTTTATATTTACCATGCTATTGTCCAGATCTTCCCCTATTTGACGAAGGTCTTGCTGACTCCTTGTCACTTTACCTTGAGCCGAGGACAGGAAGCGTTCAGGGCCCGCGCCCTTCCATCTATGACTACAAGTTTGCCTCGGGAAGTTTTTGGGTACGTTGTTACTTTTTTCTCCGACTTGGAGTGGACATTAAGATTTCGTTTTGTAGAACGATATTTTATCTCCAAAGAAGGAATCTCGGAGGAATGTGAGGTCTGTCAATGCGAAGGACCAAAAATTGGTACATCTCAGATCCCATTCCTACGCGCATTTTCATCACTGAGTGATTTCTTTCTAGGAACTAGATACGGGAGAAGGCCCGCAAGAAGGTACTCTCGCTGAAGGCCTTGCCGTTGCGAAGGCACGAGCTGGAACCCGTTCAAGCTCGCAAGCACAGCTTTCTCTCGGCGTCATCAACTCTATTGCCGCTCTGACATCCGCTCCCGTAACCACTTCATTTTCGTCGACCCTGTTTTCTGCTTCATCTCCTGCGACGGACTCCGCGCCACTCAATCCGAACAGTTCGGCTTCCCCAAAGCCGCCTCGCCCAGCGGCGCCTCCTCCCGACCGACAGCAATTGGCCCCTACTCTCGACTTGCCCCCGATCGCAACGACGACTCCCTCATCTGCTAGTAGCGGTGGTGCGAGCCCCCATTCTGTCGACGATGTGGTCCAAAGTAAGCGCTTCGTGGCCGCCCACCAACACACGGGAGGCGGACGCGCTGTTGCTATCGGCGTGCGGGGTATGAGCAATCCCAACCTGATCATCCCCCCACCACAACAGCAGCAGCCAGGCGAGGAGAAGAAGTAGATTAGAATGTTTGAAACTATTGTAGTGATTGTGAAATCGACAGGAAAGACGGAGACGAGAGGCAAGAATCAAAATGTATTGTGAGGGTCAGCCATCTAAAGAGCGATCGGCTCTATGTGGACGCCGAGCAGCACAACACTTCTTCCAACGGAGGTGGATAGAGTTCATGAGAGAGGAGAGGGGGGAATTCGGAACAGATACAGACAAGACTTAAATAAACGCATCGCCGGCTTAGGCGGTGGTGTCCATCTCGTCATCGTCGCCCTCGTCGTCCTTGCCACCAGCGGCGCCAGCGGGCTTCTTGGCTTTCTTCTTCTTGTTGGAGCGCTTTGTCGACATGGCGAGGATGGCCTTGATCGCGGGGTCGCTCTCGACAGCGAACTGCGAGGTGACGTGGGGCAGAGGGAAGGCATTCATGCGCAGAGTCGAATTGGGGAGGATGAGAGCAGTGAACTTGAACTGGGCAACAATCTCGCCGTCCTTCTCGAAGAGAACGGGGTAGGCCTGAAGCAAGTCGTGCTTAACGAGCTCAACGACACCAAGGCGGCGCTTCTTCTCGTCGAGCGAGCGGAGCGAGAAGGGGTGCACGGGGAAGCGCTTCTGGATCTCCGAGAAGAGCTGGCGAGAAGCCTGGAGCTTAAGCTGGTAGCTGCGGTCAATGGCGCGCTTGTAGACAGTGGTGCGAGAAGCCTCCTCACGGCTCTTGCCCTCGCCAGTGGTCATCACGATATCGAAGGCGTAGACCTGGTTGGTCTCGAAGGTGAACTCCTCAACCTGCTGATCAGGCTCAGCACGGTTCAAGATGACCTCATTGCCGTCAATGACGTCCTGCTTCATGCGGTGCGAGAGGACGGCCTCAACGGGGTTAACCTTGAAGACGTTGGCAACCTTGCGGATGGCATCGGTCACATCGGTGTTCTTCTTGCCAGGGCGGGCAAGACGGATGGCGCACTCCGAGGCAAAGTAAGCAGCGCAAATGACATCGGCAATGCGACCTAAACGACAAAAAATTGAGGGCACAGAACAGAGAGAGAGAGAGAAAGGGCAAACGCCTTCGCCATCAGGAAACGTTACTATGAAACGTTGCCCAACACTGATGAAGTGCCGTGAGTCCCCTCACAGTGTGTATTATAGACGCCCCTTATGACTGAACATATGTTAAGCGTGTATCTATGCCATGTGCTAGCAAAATGTGAGAGAGAGATAAATTTCGCCAAAATGGAGTACCAGTCATGGGGCCACCCTCGCCCTTCTGGCCGAGGATGAAGGTGTGCGCGCAGGTCGATACGTATCCATCGATGTGAGCACCAAGGTCACTAAAAAGGGATGATCAAAATGAGCCAAGGAGAGCCAAACTATGAACAGGATCGGAGGATGCAGAAGGCGCTAATGAACGTGGGGGGACGAGATTCGCGCGGAAATCACGGGAAGTCAAGGCGAATTGCCACAGCACAAATAAGAACCAAAGAAAAACTAAGAAAAACAAACATGTTTACAAGCAACCAGAGCAGGAAAAATGAGCAAAGGAGGACAATAGACTTGAGCGTGAGGGAATTTATGAAAAAGCGGGAGCTCGAGGCTCAGCGGCCAAGGGGGCCAAGAAATTGCAGCGCACATTTTAACAACATCGCCATCCTTGAGGACAATCGCGGGGTCCTCGGGGAGAGGCGAGCAGTGGCCGACGCAGTTATTGACGGAGACGCAAGTGGGGAAGGCGATGCCCTTCTCGCCCTCCTTGAGCTTCTTGTAGGTGGCGTTGGCGCCCTCGGTCAAGAATTTATCACCCATCTCGCAAACCTCAACGACATTCTGGCCAGCCTTGATCTGCTGGAGAAGCTGGAGCATCGCATCTACAGCAAGATAAGCGCGTGCACGTGGAACGGATGGGGGGACAGGGGCCACGGCAGGCCCGGATCTTGATAGTATATTAATCAACATATTTATGTAATAATATTAAGAAGACCAGAGGGGCCAGGAAAAGAGCAGGAGGCCGGAAAAAGAAGAGCGAAAGTGTTCTCGCAGGATCCTCGACAAGTCATCGGCTCCAACGAATCGCCCCGGAGCGCAATACTATAGTAGCCATCAAATAGAACTAAGACAGTACTGTTGGCGATCTCAGCAGCGGCTTTGTATTTGTCCACAACGTCGGGAGATTCGATGTCCTTCTCACCGCGCTGCTCCTCGTCCTCGTACTCCATGATGTTACCTTATTGGCCTCAAATAAAAGAGGCTAAGAGAGCCAGCATTAACTCGGGGTGGTCAAAGCTGTCGCTTGTCCAAGTTCCTCGATAGACGAGGCCGCTCGCGGCCCGACGAGCACCGAAAACTGCCCGAA
>Ga0154020_10009713_pt1 | contig 11064 bp, 7 predicted proteins | sample Klosneuvirus_201_FD_109709 | JGI IMG/M metagenome (GOLD analysis project Ga0154020, IMG submission 109709) | Active sludge microbial communities from wastewater, Klosterneuburg, Austria - Klosneuvirus_20160825_MG | ecosystem: Engineered > WWTP > Aerobic digester > Activated sludge | place...
AGAAGCTTAAGCAATTTCGCCGAATTGCAACACGGTATGAACGATTAAAACGAAACTATCAAGCCATGCTATATTTGGCTAGCTCGATGATATGGCTGGCTTAATTGTTAACGCCCCCTAGTAGTACACCTACAGATGATGCTACCGGCTTTGCAGTCGATAGTAATATTGCTCTAAATTTCAGTGAAGCGATAATACCAGCTAGCGGCAATATTGTTATCAGCAATGGCTTTGACACTCGAACGATTTCAATCAACGATACTAACCAAGTGACATTCAGCGGTAGTAAGTATGGTAACAATCAAATCATCATAAACCCTTCACAAAACTTGATCCCTAATACAACGTATCATATCCGGATTGATGAAAGTGCCATCACTGACACGGCCGGAAACGGATATGCGGGTATTAGCGATGATACAATGCTTAATTTTACAACTACTGATTACCCGGGGTCTCATCCAATTAATCCGGACAGCGTCGACTCACTAATCGCCACAGTGACTGGAGTTGTTGAACCGCATTTTACAATTCTATAACTTAAAAACTGATTACTTGTAAGCGGTGTTATTGACGCTTGATTACACCGCTTACTGCATCAAGTATAGTTATACTCTGATCAGAAACGATATATTGGCGCTATTTGTGTAAAAATGAGATACAACCACATGTACTGACATGCAACAAATTTCCGAGAGTTTTCAAAGCGCCATTCGTTATCAGCAGTCCGGACAATATCATGAAGCGGAAGCAGTTTGTCTCAAAATTTGTGCAGCGATACCGGATCAACCCGATACCCTCCATTTACTCGCCATCATATACGCACAAACCAAGCGTTATCAGTTAGCCAATGATTATTTTCTAAAAGCGATTGCAAAGGCACCTGCACGTGCAGATTTTTTAGGTAATTATGCCAATGCCCTACTGGAGCAAGGTTTAGCTGAGGAAGCTGTTTCTTACTGCGACCGATCGCTTGCATTCAATGCTAATCAGGCAGAAGTGCTCAATATACTTGGCAACGCGTATATGATACAAAATCGTAATGAAATAGCCGCCGAGAGTTTTCGCCGGGCCTTGCTGCTACGCCCTAACTACCCGCATGCGCTCAATAACCTTGGAAATGCATTGCAGAAAATGAACAACTCTGCTGAGGCCATTACTTTTTATCAACGCGCGCTTGAACTGCAAGATGATTACGTCGAAGCATGCAATAATCTAGGTCAGGCTTTAAAAAATCTCGGCAGGATCACTGAAGCAAGAGCATATTTCCGCCATGCGATACAGCTGAATCCCAATTTCTCTCAAGCCATCCGCAATCATGCTGAAGTAGATGAAAATTGGTTGGAACCACTCGAAGGCAAAAAGTTATATTTGCGACGCTACGAAGCCCAAGATGCGGCTTATCTTCATTGCTGCTTTCAAAATGATGTTTTCATGACGCAATACAATCAATATATTCCTAAAAACCAGCGCCAAAGCGAATTAGAAGCAAAGTTACGGCAAACGAAAGACATGCATCCTTGCGAAACAAGATCCGTTGACTGGATCATCATCATGAGAGATAGCGGTCAATCTGCCGGTATTGCTAATCTTGTTGATATCAACTTATCCCACCGCCGAGCCGAATTTTTGATTGGATTGCCTAATCGCGAAGATCACACCCGAGGCATTGCACTCGAAGCAACATTATTAATCCTTGACTATGTATTTAATCGCATCCAGTTAAATAAGTTAAGTGCAAATGTTTATGCCGAAAATTCCTTTTCTCAGAAAAATACCTTAGCACTCGGTTTTGTAGAGGAAAGCTATTTGCGCGAACACATCGTGGATCCAGCAAGCGGAAGATTCTTAAACATCCACGGGAATGGTATGACGCTGCGGGATTTTCGCACCAATAATAGAATCTCCAAGTTATCCAAGCGAATGCTCGGTAGTGATATAACCGCGGCATAACCTAACAAGCCGTTGAAAAACGTATTCGAGGCAGCCGATGTAAGGCAAAAACAGGCGAGAAAGCGCAGTTTATGTGTGATAAATGAAAATTTTAAGTCTGTTTTTAACACGCAGCAGCAACGCAGATAATTTTTCGACGGCCTGCTAATAATCCATCATAGTTACTCTATTGTTATTGCCGGTTTGTTAATAGACTTTACAAACCCCAAAACACATCAAATTTAATCCAGCAATCTGTCATTTTTCTGTCATAACAGATTGATAGACTCCTCGTATCGCATCGAAATACCGATGTATTCAGATTTAGTATCCATCGCACACTATCCGGTAAGAATAATTATGAAAATATTTTACGGCATACAAGGAACAGGCAACGGTCATATTACACGTGGCCGGATTATGGCCAGGGAATTCCAAGCGGCAAATTTTGAAGTAACTTATCAGTTTACCGGCAGGCCACAAGATAAATTTTTTGATATGGAAGTCTTTAATGACTATCAATGGCGGGATGGTCTGACTTTCAGTACAAAGAACGGAAAAATCAATCACCTGAATACCGTATTACAATCAAAACCACTGCGTTTTCTCAAGGACATCAAGCAGCTGGATTTAAGCAGCTACGATCTGGTTATTTGTGACTACGAACCGATAACCGCTTGGGCAGGGCGCCAGCAAAACAAAAAAACCATCGGCATCAGCCATCAATATGCTTTTCATCACAATATACCGCGCGCGGGCAATGATCCGCTGTCTGAAGCGGTTATGAAAAATTTTGCACCGGTAGATATTCGTATCGGTCTGCATTGGCATCATTTCAATCAGCCTATTTTGCCGCCGGTTATTGAAACTCCAATCATTTCGCAGCAGACAAAAAAAATAAAATTATTGTCTACCTGCCATTCGAGGATCAACATCGCTTAATTGAACTGTTTGCGCCATTCAAGGAATTCGAGTTTTTTAACTATTCTCCGGAAATCACACCTTCACCTTATGCGCACATACATTGCAAGTCGTTATCTCTAAAAGGATTTCAGAGCGATTTGTCGGATTGCGCCGGCATTATCTGCAATGCTGGCTTTGAACTGGCTGGTGAATCATTGCAATTAGGCAAGAAAATCCTGGTAAAACCAGTGCATGCGCAAATGGAGCAAGCTTCTAATGCAGTAGCACTGCAAACATTAGGCTACGGGCAAATGATGCACAAAGTCGATTCAAGGATTATTGAACAATGGCTGTATGAAACCAAGGCCGTTCGTGTTACCTATCCCAACACCGCCAAGTATCTGGTGCAATGGATAAAGGATGGCATGCCGCCGATTGAGCAGTCTTGGTGTAATCAGATCTGGGCGGATGTCAAAGTAATACCGGTTGAATCTTAATCGGAGCCATCATGCGCTTACTAAAAATTGCTTATTCAATCTAAGATCTTACAAGTACCCAACACCATTCATGAAAGACGACCACTTATTTCAAACCAGTCACTTGGTTATTAAAATACCGCCTCCGGAAAAAATAATTATTATTTATAACCCGATATCCAGCGCAGGCAACACAGAAACGCTCGCCTGCAAACTGGAAACGGAACTCACCCTCCATGGGAAAAATGTTGAAGTATGTGCATCTGAAAAAAAGATGAAGGGGTATACGCGCCTCACGGATAACATCGCCGCGAGTGATCTCGTTGTCGTAGTTGGTGGAGATGGAACGATAAGAAAATTGCTGGATGGCATAAACAAAACGGACACGCCTATTTATGCTATCCCAGGTGGAAATGAATCGCTGTTTGCACGTTCCTATGAAATGAGTCTCCATGCAGATGATTTACTCCAGGCAATAGCCTCAGGGACATGCCTGCAGCAATTTTATGGTCTGATCAGCGGTAAAGGAATTAAAGGGGGCAAACCTTTTTTTCATATGGCTTCGATGGGCTTGGATTCACTAACCGTGAGAAATATTGGCAAAAGAAAAGGGCCGCTCAATGACTCGATCTATATTTGGCACGGACTAAAAGCCTTGTGCGCATTACATCACCCCACTGTTTCTGCAAGCGTTGATGGACAACAAGTTATTGATCACGAATCCGGATATATCATCGTGGCCAACAATTCAGCGTATGCAAGAAATTTACAGCTTGTTCCTGCGGCAAATCCATCAAATAACGAGCTTGTTCTTGGTTTCCTGCCAGGTGCACGGCATCAGCATGAACTGATCAAAGCCATGAGAATTCTGCAACGTAAGCCAGCAAATTTACCCATGCAGTATTTTTCCGGCAAAAACATTGCATGTACATTGCATGATCGGGCTTATCCGCTGCAAGTTGATGGGGATTATTTCCGCAATCGCGATATCGAGGCAGAAAGCACAGTTGCGTTCAGTGTCAGCCCTAGACCAATCCGTGTGTTAATTCCTCCCTCCTTGAACACAAAAGGGCATGCTCAAGAACAAACTACTAACAAATAATTGAAATTTGTCTTTTCATTCATTAAAGATTAATTGCACATGGATTGCTATTAATACTTGGAACTGAGCTTGCCTGATCCGAATAGCGCAAGTAGTGCTCTCGCCGTTCAATAAACAGACTGTTACCAGGTATGCGTTTTGCCTGATGCTTGGCAATTGTTGCGATAGTAGAAATTTCATGGTGTGTGCTAAATATACCTAGGGCCACCACGACCGCGCCGATAGAAAGTGTAATCAGTGAATGAAACACGCGCTGCCCCTTACGGTCTATCGAAAAATATCCGCCTTGATCGCAATGCTCCGATTTAAAGAAGCGCATGATCTCACGCGTGAAGTTTGCCAAAACATGCCGACAGCGAATTTCCCAGTCAAAACTTTGAAACAGAATGATGAAATCATCTCCACCAATGTGTCCGATAAAATCCCGCTCCAAGTCACACGCTTGAGACAGCATGTTGCCCGTAGTCTGAATGACTTCATCACCTTTGCGATAACCATAATTATCATTGAATGGTTTGAATGCATCCAGGTCACAATAGCAAACACAGAATCCGACCTGGCTTTCCAGCAAACGATCAATATGTTCGTCAATGGGCACATTCCCCGGTAACAAGGTAAGTGGATTGGCGTAGCGCGCTGCCGTAATCTGCAACTGAGTAATTTCCCGCATTAAATCATGACCGGTACCGACACCGAGATATTGGCCCCGGTCAGTAATAATGAAACCATTCGACAAATGACGCTGCCCGGCGGCTACTACTGCATTACTTAACTCTTGTAAACTAATGTTTTTATCCACTACTAACGGTGCCGGGTCCATAAATAAGGAGCAGGATTTCTTGCCATACAGCTCGCGCCAATAAGGTCGCGCGAAAGCGTCAATTAACCGGTTGCGGGTAATTATTCCAACTGGAATATCCTGTTTGACCACAGGCAGTGACTCCAGAGTTAGCTGCTTATTAAAGCGGTTATATACTTCATCGTTATCCATTTCAGGTGTCACAGGCGGCACCGAAATCAACAGTTTCATGGTCGACAAGGTTTTCTGTATAACGATATTCTTCCTGGGGAAAACTAAAATCCCATTTTGATGCACGCTGTTGGCAGCATTTGTCGATATGATGGTGGCTGGAATCACATTGGGGCGTGCAATGAAATATCCTTGTCCAAGTAAGATACCCAGATCCTTGACAATCATAAATTCAGCATGGGTTTCGATACCCTCCGCAATAATCTGCGTACTCGAATTTTCCGCGATTTGCTGGATAGACCTTACGAATTGTAGTTTGATGGGATCCTGATTGATGTTCTGGATGAAGTGCTGATCGATTTTGACATATTCAGGCCTGAGTTCGAACCACAGACGCAGGCTGGAGAATCCTTCACCCAGATCATCGATGGCAATTTCCAATCCCATCGAGCGATAATGCCGCACAGCCTCGAGCAGCAGAGGATAATCATAGGTTGGCTGGTTCTCAGTTAATTCGATAACCACACGATGCGGCTCTAAACCAAGCGATCGCATGTAATCCAGCGTTTCGCCATTCTTAAAATTTTCATCAAGCAAGCATTCGGGACTTACGTTCAAGAAAAGCTTTCCCATAAGTTTCTGTTGAACAAAAGCTTCTAGGGTAATTTGGCGAGACAGCCGTTCTACTTCCAGCAACAATCCAAATTGCCCAGCCGCTCTGAACAAACTGAGCGGTGAATGTAACGGACTGTTGGATGGCCCGCGAATTAATCCTTCATAGGCGTAAATCTCGCCTGTAGCCATAGAAATGATGGGTTGGAAGTTTGGCGTTAACTGACGCTGCTCGATTATTTTGATAAGCCGCAAGAATATCTCGCTACGACTGGATTCATGGGTTGCAGCAGAATCAATTACCCTGCCGGGTAAAAAACTTTTTACATTTATATCCATACAATAATCCCGCAAACAAATTGGCAGGATCAACTTTAGCAAAGTGATATGAAATAATTATTACAAAACTGTTATGCAATCAATGTACAACCATAGATTGATGAGAAATTGGATTTAAATGATGATTCACTCGTAAAAACAATAAACGATATATACTATATAAATGGTTTATACTGTTTTTTGCTATTTAAGATGTTCAATTCTCAATTCATTACTTCAAAGAGGACAATCATGACAAAAAAAGCCAAATTAAATGAAAAAATAAAATCTATATCAGCTACTGAAAATACTGTCGCAAAAACGCCTGTCGCAGCAGTGAAAAAAACAGCCATCCCCAGCAATACTGCAAACAATGAAGTTAAGACAGTGCCTCCTGTAACCAAGGATGGTACAAAGAAGCAAGAAAAGAAAGATAAACCAAAGAAAATTAAAATGATCCGCGATAGTTTTACTCTACCGGAAGGTGATTACGCTATGCTGGCTGAACTGAAAAAGAAATGCCTTGAAGCAGGGGTGCATGTGAAAAAAAGTGAACTGATGCGGGCAGGATTATTACACTTATCCAAACTTAATCAATCGGTATTGCTCCAAGCGGTTGCCCAAGTGGAGATAATCAAAACAGGGCGGCCTGCAAAAGGGTAATTTGTAATAGCGGATGCTGCCGCGTTCTGTATTCTTGCCATAGGGATGAACAACGCAGGACGCGGCGCATTTATTTAAACTACTGATTCTTTTCTGCGGCGTGTTATGAATCCCAGTAAGCCTATTCCGGTTAGCAACATGGCATAGGTTTCTGGCTCTGGAACTGCCGCTACCGCTTGAGGAAGATAAACAGAACCTCCAAGATCGGCATCTTTGAAACCGATTACGAAGAACTGATTATCTCCCGCGACGGTTGTAAAATCATTGTCATTGGCTAATATGAGTGTGTGATAAGTATCAGTACCAACAATTACATCATCACCAAAAGCCGCGCCTTCCAGCTTGGCCGGAATGTTTGCATCAGTAATTCCGTTTGCGTTAAGCAATGCCCTGATATCAAGAAATAAACTCTTATCCGGATGCCCTTGATTAGCTAACAGATTTGCCTGGCCACTGATGCTCGTTATGTCGATTGCGCCATCCAGATCAACCTTCCACAATTGCTTGATCGCCGCATTTGAGCCATCACCCAACCCCTTACCATCCCGTTCGAGAACCAGGAATTCATGATTATTAATGGCGAGTATTTCACTGCTGTTGTAATTTTTGATACCAATCTGGTTGTCATATGCGAACTCATGCGTTGCGCCGGTAGCAATGTCTATCGAGATTATGCGATTGGCTCGTCCACCATCGCCACCATCCTGCAACAATGGGCTTTGCATAAAACCGAATAGAGTTTTGCCATCCGGGGAAATAGCGAGTCCTTCCATGCCTTTGTTGGCAACCCGGCCAGCGGTATTGCCGCTGATCTCTGTGGCACCATTTGAACTCAGGTTCGCTACGGCTAAATTAGCTGATAAAGCGAAGGAATTAATACGCTCGCCAGTCTGGCGATCAAACTGGTAAACATAAGGCCCGTATTCATCTGAAATAAAAACGCTTTTGCCATCGTTTGAAACACGAATGGCTTCAGGGTCAAGGCGTCCGTTATTGGGATTGAGTGAATCGCCTGCTCCAAAATTATCCGAGCGTCCGCTGAAATAATTATTCGTCGCAGTATTTAAAGCAGGTGCAGCGCCAGCTGCGTATGTCAACGGTGTAGTGCTTGAAAGCAAAGTGGTGCCGTTTAAGGTAGCTGTAACTGTGAGAGGTAGTGTGGTACCCGCCGAATAGCTTAAACCAATTGTATGAAAGCGGGAGATATAGGAAGTGGTGTTATCCACAGCGCTTCCTCCGGTATAGGCGAGGGCGTTCGGACCCCTATCCGGCAGTGCCAGGAAAGTATTGTTGCCAGCATACGCAAAACCAGAGCCCATTCCACCCAGAAGATTGGCGGAGATTCCACTTTCGAGTGTGCCTGTCAAACCTGACAAATCGCTTCCGCTACCTGGAAGACTGCCGATACCAAGCAATACTGGTGTTGCATTTGCAACCGGTACTAGCAATGAGATTGCCAGAAGTACTGGTAGAATTATTTTTGATTTTTGTTCAAAAGTTTTCATGTTTATTTCCTTCGAGGTTTAAAGAAATACTGCCATTCGATCAATACCGACACTGGACAGTCATGAAATTTTTGCATGATGGGATGACAGCATCATGACAAGAATATAAATCGAATGAGTCGTGAGCAGCAGAAAGATGGCCAAGAACATGTGTTGATAGTTTTAAATCTGCCATTTCGCGCAATCTTGACCAATACAGACAGAACCCGAGGAGGTTGATCTTTCGAGTTTTTTGAGGGAACTCCGAATTCTTAAAAGTTCCTTGTGAATGAGAAGAAAAACTTACTTACTCTCAGCGATGGCTTACCAATGAAGGCGCCGCAACAGTGATATCTTCTTATTCTGGTGGGATTGCATGCGATGCAGGATGTCATCCAATGACTGGATTGCCTCGATAATATGCGACCCTTTGTTCAGCATAACGCATTCGGCACGCACCCCCATCGCGGCATCGGTAATTTCAGCGCGGCTGGGCTTTCCGCTCTTGGATAATCCTTCCAGTACTTGAGTCGCCCATATCACCGGCAAATGTGCGCCTTCGGCCAGCCAAAGAATTTCTTCTTGTAACTCCGCCAATCTTTCGTAACCACATTCCACTGCCAGATCACCACGCGCAATCATTACACCGATATTTGCTGATCGCAGCAAAGTCAACAACAGTTCCGGTAAATTCTCGAATGCGGCACGCGTTTCGATTTTCAGCACGATCCCAAGATTTTCAGCTTTCAGTCGCTTCAAATGCTTTTGCAGTAACAGAATGTCTGTGGGTTTTCTAACAAATGAAAGTCCGACCATATCTGCATGTTTCACGATAAATTCCAGATGCTCGATGTCCTGTGCCGTCAGTCCATTCAACTCAAGCCGGCTATCCGGTAAGTTGATGCCTTTATTCGCAAGCAGTTTCTCTCCACCTTCGCGAGCTTGCGTGATTTCAACGACTAATTTATTTTTACAGACACTGCGAATTACGCCGCCGATTCTACCATCATCAATCAGGATGCGTTCGCCTGGCTGGACGTTCGAAAATACTTCCGGCAGGGAACAGGCAATACTGGCTGCATGGAGCAATCGCCTGCCAGCATCGAATTGGGATGGCTTGCCCGGCAAAGGTTCGCGCGTGATATTCAGATTGTCTCCAATGTGCAGGCGGATCAATTCGGGTGCTTGAGATAGTGTCCCGACTATGCCGACACAACCAGTCCGACGTGGATGTCCGGATACAGGTACCCGCAGGTGATTGAGTTCTATACCAGGGGTGATATAAGTGGTTTGGCTGGATTCGCCCCAATAGCTCGTCCCGATTTGATCAACCAGTTGCACGATACGGGAGGAACCCCTCGCGTCAGTAAATTCAATAATATCGCGCGATGCCACTTTTGTCAGCCAATCTCCCTGTACAGGCAGGCTGGCATCGGCAGGAGCCGGGGTGGGAGAAGTGTCGCTTTCGGGATGCAACCATATTCGCGCGGGGGCAATCACGTTGCCATAGAGATCTCTCTGTGGTTTCCATTTGAGTACGGCAGGACCGGGGGCAATTTCGCCGGTGCGCAACTTTGGGCCGCCCAAGTCCATCAGGATACGACAAGGCCTGCCGGTTTCACGGCGCGCCAAACTGATTTGCTCAATCATGCGTGCCCATATTTCAGGTGTGTCATGCGCACAATTGATTCGAGCGCAATCCATACCATGGATGAGCATGTCTTTGACCAGTGAATAATCGCCTGCAGCTTCACTGGATAGAGTGACCATGATACGCACTCGGCGATGAGAGGATGGCTTGCCAAATAAATTATTGGTATTGTTTTCAAGTTGAGTCACAGCCATCGTCTTTGGAACCGGAAAACATATTTCGTCTACTGATTTCTTGCCTAGCACACAACTCAAAAGATTAGTGATGGCACTCAGATGAGCGAAAACATGCGATTCCATTCGTCCTAACGATGAAAGTCCCACTGCCGCCAATCTCTTCTGTAACGATCGCACATCCCGGCGCCTCAGGCCAAGGTAGTGCACCAGATTGATAGCATCGGCTTGATGAATTGGATTTACACGTTGCAGTTTTGGTGCGAAGAGCTGTTCAAGCTCTTTTAGCGCATTTTTCAGCTCCTCGAGTTCATATAACAAGCTGGCATAGGGGTTAGGCTCTGCAGAATTTGATGAACTTGATTGCTGCTTGATCATGTCAATTAATTTATTTCCAGCTAATTAAATACAGCATTCATATGATTAATAAGTATGTTGGATTGCCTGAATAGAATAAAGTGAGCCAAATCGTACTAACCAAATTTGCCAGTAATATAATCTTCTGTAGCTTTCTGCCTGGGTTTCGTAAAAATCGTATCGGTATCACCAAACTCAATCAATTCACCCAGGTACATGTAGGCGGTGTAGTCGGAAACGCGCGCTGCTTGTTGCATATTGTGCGTAACAATAACTATGGTGTAATCCTCTTTGAGCGTAAAGATCAAGTCTTCAATCCGCGCAGTAGAAATTGGATCAAGCGCTGAAGTCGGTTCATCCAGCAGCACTACATCGGGTTTTACCGCGATCGTGCGCGCAATACACAGGCGTTGTTGCTGGCCG
>Ga0154020_10009714_pt1 | contig 11063 bp, 9 predicted proteins | sample Klosneuvirus_201_FD_109709 | JGI IMG/M metagenome (GOLD analysis project Ga0154020, IMG submission 109709) | Active sludge microbial communities from wastewater, Klosterneuburg, Austria - Klosneuvirus_20160825_MG | ecosystem: Engineered > WWTP > Aerobic digester > Activated sludge | place...
CTTTCTGCTTTCATTTTTACAGCAATGCTGTTTTCTGCAAGCGCAAATGCACAAATTGTTTACACGGATGTAACTCCCGATCAGGTAATTTCGGCTACCACTGTTCCAAGTATGGAAGATTATAACATTGATCTGAACAATGATGGTATCAGCGATTATAAAATTTCGTGCAGTCGTAGTGGTGGGACCTGTCCTTTGGATCCGAGTAGTCGCTTGTATATAAATTTTATTTCGGATTCTGCTCTCAACTCAAATGCTGTAGTTACGGGTACAAGTATAACTTATCCGCTTGCAATGAATTTCAATGATAGTATTTCATCAGGGCTTAGTTTTTCCTCCTTCGGATATTTACGTCGTAACACAAGTGGAGGACCTTGCACTGGTACATTCGGAGTTTGGTCATACTCAATTGACCGTTACCTGGGGCTAAAATTAATTGTCGGAGCAAATACTTATTACGGATGGGCGCGAATGCAAATAGATGTAGTAACTGGAATCCCATCTTGCACGATTAAAGATTACGCTTACAATTCCATTCCCAACCAACCCATCCTTGCCGGAGATACTGGAACAGTACCGACAGGAATATTTGAAAATTCTTTTTCTTCATCAATAAATCTTTTTCCCAATCCTGCCAACAATCATCTCACCATCGCTTTGGGAAGCAACAACAAAAATGTTGAAGTAGCCATTGCTGATATGACCGGAAAAATAATTTATACAACAATTGCGTATGAAACAAATAGGATTGAGGTGAATACCAGTGAATTTGCAGAGGGGATTTATATTGTTCAAATTGGTACAGAAAAATATATTGAAACGAAAAAATTTATCGTAAAAAAATGACCCCTCTTTCGTTATCAATGAGAATTAAGCACCGAATTACAAATCAACCATAATACCCATAATAATTCCCATCATCCGAAGTTCTCTTTCGGTTTTTGCCTTCTTTTCTATTTAGTCCACCTTTTACAGGCGTCCGGTCAGGAAATTCCCAAGCTTCATTATTGGTAGCTTCCCTTTCCGGAACGTCTTTTAGTTTTTCCAGTGATTTATTATGGTCGTCGGCTAATTCTTCTAGGATATCTTTCATGGTTGTATTAGTGTCAAATGGTATTTTATATAATAGCATAATAAAACCTTCGTGGCGGACTGCATTATGACCTTAACACAATTGAGCGGGAAATAAACTGAGGCTCAGAATCTAAAATTTTCACAGCTGTTTTAAGCCGTGGATTGGTAATTAATTATTTGAGAATATTGGATATTTCCTCATCGTAACTTTAATTACTAAAGAGTGGAGAAATTGCATATTTTTATTATACTTGTGATGTATTTGATGGTTTTAAAATAAAGAATCATTAGTTCAGATTTTAATTTAAGTGTAACTTGTTTCGGCAAGTCGGCAAATTTTAGGGATTGTTAAAGCTGGTTTTTGAAAGGGAATTATAATACGTCATGCTTGGCCACATCGCAAATTCAATCACGTAATGCAAGAAATTAACTTTGACATACTGAATATATACGGGGATGCCAAAAAGCGAATAGAGTAAGCAAAATTAAAAACTAAATAAAATGAAGCAAGTTTCAATTTATTTTCTGGCAATCATATGTGCCGGATTAATTACTGGTTGTGGTAACGATAACAATGCTTCCAAAGACACTAATAAAAATAGTGGAGTTATATTTGATTCAATAGCAATGAAAAAAATTATTGATGAAAAAACTAACAAGTTTACACAAGCACATATTACAAAAGACACCGCGTATCTGAATAACATCTTCACACAGGATGCAAAAACGTATCCACCTAATTCCGATGTTGTGACTGGACGTGTTGCTATTTCAGCGGTTAATTCAGAATGGGTTAATTACGGTATAAAAGAATTTAGCGAAGAATCTACTTCTTTTTATGGTAATGAAGATTACCTCATCGATGAAGGCAAATATTATTTACGATATGGCGAAAATGATATAATTGACAAAGGGAAATACATAAATATTTGGAAAAAGGAAAATGGCGATTGGAAAATATATAGCAATATATGGAATACCAGTTTGCCGGCAGCTCCTACAAAATAAATATTTTTGTTAACATTCGCCGAGCAAGGGTTGATTGATTGCGGAAGTCATGCTACTTCTGATTTTAATATAAGTGCAAATAGTTTCGGAATTCAAATTAACAAAACCTATGGTAGAACAATACTTGACTTTTCAAAAATTCAGTGATCAGGCAATGGCGACAGAGCTTGCCGAACTCTTAAAGGCAAACAACATTGACTATATTATAGAGAACACTTCGGGTTTTGACACAACCTTTATCAATTCAGAAGCGAATAAAGAGTATCGGGTAAAACTGAAGAAGGAGGACTTTGAGAAAGCAAACACCTTGCTTTTACAAATCACCATGAAACAACTTGACAATGTTGAGAAGGACTACTATCTATTTGACTTCACAGACGAAGAACTAATTGAGATTGTAACCAGATCAGACGAGTGGGGCCAGTTTGATTATTTGCTAGCACAGCGACTATTGAAAGAGCGAGGCAAGGAAATAAATCCCGAACTTGCTGAGACATTGCGAAAGCAACGCATTAAAGAGTTAGCAAAACCGGAAGAAAGTCAAATGACCTGGATATATGCCGGCTATGCAATGGCAATTGTAGGTGGGTTACTTTCAGTTTTTATTGGTTGGCATTTAATGACTCATAAAAAAACTTTGCCAACCGGAGATCGTGTTTATGGTTATTCTGCTTCTGATAGAAAGCACGGGAATAGAATTTTTATTCTTGGAATTATTTTCTTCGTAATTTGGGTTGTTGGAAGAGCAATTGTTTCATCAAACGACTAATACAAACTACTCGCTTGTCGGAGTCTCGCTACTGCATGAGTATGGAAAGTGTTGAAGCTAAAGAAATCGACGAGCGGGGCTTCCGCAAGCCAAATGATATAGGGCATTTTAGAACAGACAATGAGACAGACAACATACATATTGACATTTGCATTAGGACTATTGAGTTGTAACAATCAGACTACAAACAAATATGGTGACAATACAAACATTAACTCTTTACAAACAGTGGTTTCGGCAGACAAACAAAAGCAAGACATTTATATTAAAGACAAATCACAATACGACCAAACATTTATTGACGGACTTTCAGACTATGACGAGCCAATAAAATTAATTGACAACTATATTCTTGTAGGTAAAGACACAACATATTTTCCTGAAGACCTTAGTATAAATATAGCAACAACTTTTAAAGCAACTAAGGACAATAATAAATTTGTGCTGACAGTTACAAGGACCAACTTGACCAATTTAACTTACAACTTTCAACTTACTGACAAAGACAATATAAGTATTGACACCAAATCAGGAAAAGCAATTTTAGGTTCAACGTTTTTCTTAGGACCAGAAGGAGATAATGACATTGAAGGTGATTACGGAAGTCAAGAATATAGAGACAATGGAAAGGACAGTTGGTTATCAATTAGAATTGAAATTGGCAAAGCAGACGATAGCAAGCAACGAGCAAAAATTCAATATGGGTTTAGCGACAAGACTAAGAAATCATTAGATTTAAATGAATGCCCAACACTCCGTTCAGAATAAAACGCCCGATAACATCGCATTTACAAAACATTATTTTATTACTCCCCTGCTCGGCGGAATGTTAAGCGGAAATTAGCTTTGCATTCTGAAATTAGTTGCGACCTCAAGCGTCATTCCGTCCGGGAATTAGTAACGACTTCTGAGGTGAATGTTAGTGCGGACGGAATGACGCTTCATGGGTTACGTAATTGAATGCGTGTCGGTAAATCCGCTTAACATTCCGCCGAGCAGGGGTAGGAGGGGCAAAGACATAATGGAATAACGGACAATCCGGATTATATAAATGAAATCCGAAAGGTGTTAAACTGATTGCAAGAATTAAACAATGGACAGAACAGTACTAACATACGGAACACTTTGGCGGCTAGTTAAGCTTGATACGAAAGTCCATAAGACTAGAGAACTTGCTGAATTGTTTTTAAACGCAATGAACGATTACCCAACATTCAATCAAAATGTGATCACTGACTTTGTTGTGGATTTGAAAAAGTATTTCGGTTCACCTTTGACAGTAAATGCAATTGACAATAAGAATCAAGATTTGAAAAAGGAAAACAATTTTTGGCAACATGTATCTGGTAGTTCAATCGCAGAGATGATAGAGCTGTCGACTCAATTCTGTAACGAAAGCGACTTTGATAAAATTGTACGGAACATTTTGACTTATTATGAAGAAGAATTTAGCAAGGTTGATTTTATAGCCGAATTGAAATATCGAACTACAGCAGAAGGCGGCAGAAGAACACCTGCGAATTCAGGCTACAGACCACAAGTGAAATTTGACTTTGCCGAAATGGAAACTTCAGGACAACAAACGTTCATCGATAAAGATTTTGTTCTCCCGGGCGAAACGGTTATAGCAAAAATTAAAATTCTTTCACCCGACTACTTCGCAAACCAATTGACAGAAGGTATGATATATGAATTTAGAGAAGGAGCAACAGTAATTGGGACAGGAAAAATATTGGTCATCGTAAATGACAAGTTAGAAAAGCAGAACGTATAATAATGACAAGAAACTATAACGGGCATATATGAAATGACGCTTGATGGGATGCGTGATTGGAATTGTGTCCTAGTTTCCACTTAACATTTGAAGATTTTGCCAATTAAACTCAAGTGATCCCAATGAGAAATTTCTATATTGTGACAAATTAATTTAAAATTAAAACTACCTTTTGCCTTAAAATTATTCACCGCATGAGATCTCTTTTTGTTTTACTTTTTCTTTTCTTAATGATTTCTGATGTTTCAGGGATTGACAGTCGATTACAAAATGATAGCCTTGCTCGGTTAAAAGCAATAGCAGATGCAAAAGTGAATAAAGACGAAAGAGTTGCAATTGAAATTTTTGAATGTGATAGCTGCTCGTATGGTTATAACTTTAGAGGAAGAACCGAGACAAGAAAATTTTATGATTCGGATGGTTTCCTGATCGCTATGCATTTTTGTTATGGAGATGGCACTTTTGATCGTATCGAAAAATTTTATTTCGATGAATTTAGAAATGAGATCAGGCACGAATATTTGGATCAAAAAACCGGACACAGCGAAGCCAATGGAAAAATTAGGAAAGGTAAAAGCTGGATCTTTTGGCGCTCTAGAAATGCCGACACGAGTTATTTTGAATTGGATGACTCAATTAATAAACTAGAACCTGATGAATATACTAATTCGAAACTAAAGAAGTCGGTAAGAAATAAAGTTGATGCAAATGGAAGAGTAACAGAAAGAATTGAAACTACGTATTTAGAATCTGATACTGTTATGTCGCGCAGTCAATCATATAATAAGTTTGATCCAAATCGCAAAGCATACGATGTTGATTCGATATTTAAACATACAGATAAGGATGAGCTGATCATTAAATATTCCTATGATGGAAACGGAAATTTAGTTAAGGAGTCGAAAGTCAAGCAAAATAAATTGATTACGAAAAAAGTAAATTACATTATTGACGGGGCTACGATGACTGTTATCTCAGAGAAGATTGAATCGGAGATAATTGATACAACTAAGTTTGTCAACATAAAAGACCTCTCATACAGAGATGAAGGTGTTGTAATTCAACGTGATTCAGCAGGAAGTAATTTTAGAGGGTTGTTTTCTTGGCAAGTATCTGAAACGAGAAAGCAATTTAGAAAACACAAAATTGTGAAAGAGGAGTCTCGGACAATTTATCCTGATTCGAATTCAATTCAAGGACAAACAACTTATCGTTATGATCGATTTGGAAATATGATATTTTCAAAGAGCAGAAGAATCGGAAAAAACAATGTTTATGAAATTAGAAGATGGAAATATACGCGAGACACTCTACTTATAAAGGCAATGGCCTTTCATAAATATTTTAACGAGAAAACCCAAAAAAACACTTCGTGTAAAGAGTTTCATTTAGTGAATAAATATTCGAGCTCCGGAAAATTAATTTATTCCATGAATGTAAACCACATGGTTTTAGATAGAATTGGAATGAATGGGAGCGGTTCAAGACTACCATTGAAGGAAAGGGCGAGGATCAGGGAAACAGAAAGATTTTATTATCCTGATTCTATTGTTGAGATCAAAAAAGATTATGGCGTAAAGAAAAAATATATCGGCAAAACGGAGACAATCTTTTCAGAAAAAACGGGATTGATTAAGAGCGAAGAAGTAGATGTGATCCATAACGATCGATATGTAGAAGAGAAAATAGTTGTGAATGAAAATAAATATATGATTACAGGGAAATTAAATGGTGTGCTTTTGAATAGGAATACTTGTGAGGTTTTGAGATATCCTTGATGATATTGGTGTAATACCTAAGGCTTAAAAGTTCGAAATCGATGTCCCTTTAAGTAACTTGTTTTTAGGCGAAGTAAGTTCTATCTTCGATTCGCGAGTTCAAAGTTTCAGGAAACGGGCTGAAAGTATTTTACAACTCTCGAAAGCATAACCCCAGAAGCTAATATGAGATACATATTTTATTTTTTAATACTTGCGACACTTTCTGCCAGTGCACAGAATTTAAAACAGGGAGGTAATCTTAAAGCGGAATTCGAAAAAATTAATAATCCATATTATTTTAAAGCACCAGAATTTTCAGGTTGGGTGGAAAGCAGAAATATGATTTTGATCGGAGACAAACCAAATCCTAATGATTGCGACTTTGTTTTTCTTGCATTACAAGACACGACTGTAATAGGAGCATTTATAAATAAAGAGGCAAAATATTTTCTGTTGGATATGGAAGGTAATTCAACGCTCAGCGTTACTTCAAATTATTTTCTACTTCCTATGTGGACAGTAAAGAGAAACGCAAAGGTAATTTCAAGTGATACTACAATTCTTTTGCTTCTAGATAAAATTTACGAAAAAACTTTACAAGCAAACCAATTAGAACTTGACGAAAAGACCATAAAGGAATATGGGGAATATAAAAGCAATACAACTTTGGCAAACAGGCACATTGCATTACTGTTTGATAATTATCAGACAATAATAAATGAGACATCTGCAAAGGGCGAAAAGGCTCCTGCGGAAATCTGTATTCCACTTATGAAATCGTTGTCAGCTGAATGCCTTTCGCTTTACAATCGAATTCCTGTCATCGTTTGTATTTATATGGGCGAAGCTCTGCAAAGTGCAGGGATGATAGATGAAGCGAGGGAGCATTTTAAATTGTCATTGCAATTTTATCCTAATTCAATTCCATTGTTGGTTAATGAATATAGACTTGAGAAAGATCCGATAAAGCAGAAAGAAAAGTTAGCGAAGTTGAAATCAAAGTATCCGGAGCATTGGATGGTTATGGAATTGTAGGATTTTGGAGGTAGATAAAACCGGTTTGCGAAAAGGCAAAGAAAGATCTATCTTCGATTCAAAAGTACTGCATGCCTGACAGCAAACCTAGCTTTATGCAAAACCAATATGCACACTACTAACTTTTAACTTTCGGAATTCAAATTAAGAAAAAAATACATACATTGACAAGACAACTACTTTATATTTATTTCCTGATTGCAATAAGTGTGAATTGCATTGCACAAAACTGCTCTTGCATTTCCGGAACAAAGAAGAAGAAAGACAGCACCAAAACATGGGGAGGGATTACAAGTTCAAAGGATTTTTATAGTTTGCTTATTAATAGGGTTGTAAATTACGAGGACACAACCATTGCTTCGAAATATTATTTATCACTTAGCGCTGCATCAAGAGTTTTACTTTCGGATAGCATAACAAAGTCAAAAGGGAGTTTTGAACTTCTTCTTGCGGACAGCAGCAAGGTGACATTTGAAGGAGCAGAATGTCTTAATAATCCCGCTGGTTTTGCCGGAGCAATTGGTTTCCAAATTCTTTTGACAGAAGAGCAAATAAAAATTATTTCCACGAATCCAATCGTGACATTAACTGCATTCGGAATCTTACGGACTTCCTTCGATCCCCAAAAGCAAAACGAACAAAAAAGAATTGTAACCTGCCTACTTAAAGCAAAATGATTTTAACTGGCCGATTGGAATGTTAACGGGCAATTAGCCTTACACTCTGAAATTAGTTGTGCCATCAAGCCTCATTCCGTCCGGGAATTAGTAATTCTCTACTCAATCAATGTTAGTGCGGACGGAATGACGCTTGATGGGTTACGGAATTGAAAGGGTGTCGGTAAATTCGCTTAACATTCCACCGAGCTGGGGTGGTTTTTTTGGATATAAACTCCAAAATCAGATTAATCAACAAATCAGCTAAATCAAGGTTCAGACATTTTAGTTGGTATGCTGTAAATTAACCTTCTTTTTATACCTTCGAAAGATGAAACAACTTATAATATTTTTATTCGCCATAATTTATTCAACTATTTCCTTTGCAGATTCAACAACTGTGAAAATCTGTTACAATGGAGAATTTGGTTTTCCGGATTACAGAACAATCGATAAGGAAATAAATCGATTTGATTCAACAGGTAAATTAGTGCAAAACGAAACCTATCTTTTTGAATACCAATCGTGGGGTCAAGTCGATACTACTTTCCATTTGGTCACACGAACGGATTATGGTTATAATGTTTCCGGACTGATCGACACCATGTTGCAAACACAAGTGGATTTCAATGGCACTAATTATTATCGATATAATTATGTGTACGATGTTTCCGGGAATTTGATTATGAAACTTCAATTTTATGGAACCACATTTCCTCTCGACTCGAATTTAAGAACCATAAAGCAATATGATTCGAATAATAATCTCATATCAGAAAGTGAAGAGCAATATGGATTAAGTCAAAATTTTTCGCCATATACTTTACTTACGTGGTCATATGATTCACTGGATCGTAATATCGAATATCGTAAAATAAATTATTATAGCACACCGGATGATTCTTTGATTACTACATATACATATTCTGCATCCGACAAAATTCTATCAAAAATGGAACTGGGAAATACTACTAGTTTAGATTCTGTATATTACGTTTATGTATATGACTCGAATGACAGCCTTATTAAATATACAAATTATCGTAATTCAATTGGTGCAAGCTGGATACCATATGAAACACATGATTATAGCTATACGGGGAATACAACTTTTGAAATGATATCCAATTGTCCTGATACATCTTGCAGCGACACATCGCTCAGATATACGATTATAAATGATTCTTCCGGACATATAATCGACAATCTTTTAGAGTATTATAATTTTGGAAGTTGGCTTTTCAGATGGAGAGAAACTCATGCTTACAATGTTTTAGGGAACATTGTTGACTACTATTCTCGCTCAACCGGATTGGGTTGTTCCACGGAAATTCACACTACCTATGATTATAATACATCTGATGACCTAATTCACGCTTACACGTATAGATATCATTGCAATGAATTTTATTCCGATTGTTATTATTATAATGTGGATTCCGATTCGATTCTAGTACTGATCAATCATATCGACACAACGTGTAGTAATTCATTTGTGCCTTTTGCTATCACTGTTGAAGGCGGTGTTCCTCCTTATCAGTATGACTGGACACCGGGAAATTATTTATCGGATTCGACTGTTCTCTATCCAACCATTACAAATTTTGACACAACATTAACTTATCGATTGGTAGTTACAGATGCGATGGGTAGAACTGCAAGCGATACATTGAAATTATTTGGTTATCCGGATTTATCTGTTCCGCTAAATATTATTTCCTTTGGCCTTCCTTGCGAAAACAATTCATTTCAACTGACAATGGATACGATCCCTCTCAATTATACTATCTATTGGACAGCACCAAATATTTTTCGTATTTATAACGACACAATTGTAGCAGCTACTTCAGGAAATTATAATTTATTTTTAATTGATACTAATGGTTGTCAATATTCTTATCAAACTAACGTAAACCTCTTTTCTCAGCCTGTTGTCTCACTTGGTGCTGATACAACGATTTGTTTAAATGATACGGTGGTTCTCGATGCAGGAAATTTCAATCAATATCTCTGGAATACAGGTGATGTGAGTCAGACGATTGAAGTTAATTCGCAAAGTCCGATGAGCGATACTTTTTTCGTTTACGTAACCGATACAAATGGATGTATCAATAGCGATACAATTTCTGTAAACTATGTTGTTTGTCTTGGTCAAGATGAAATTAATACATCAGGAATAAATGTAACCGCATTCCCAAAACAAATTCTGATTGAATTGCCGTCTGCTATTCCATCTACTGAATTTACATTGATTGATATTACAGGAAGAGTTGTCGTCAATTCGGTTATTCACGATCAACAATTAATTGATATTTCCGATTTGCCGACAGGGGTTTATGTTTATCGCTTGGAAAATTATTCGGGGAAAATTGTGAAAGAATAATTTTTGAAAATTTCTTCTAAGAATATCTCACAACATTCATTTCCTTTCACCCCCTTTCAAATTTCATTTCTCAAAAATAATTTATTACATTTATTCTTTCATTCCGCTTCAAATATTTTCATTTTGTTTCACCAAATAAAAAAATTCTTCGCGCATCAACTTCGCATCATCAGAAAATATTTTCATAGCTAAATATTTTACAAAGAAATAGTTATTTCCCCTATGGTAATCCCACTCTGCCTGTGGGGCTGAGGGGAAGTTTTGCGGTGTTTTGGAAAGATAATTTGAGGAATTAATTTAAATCGCGAGAAAATTCACATGGAGGATGCTTTTTATCGCCTATTATACACAGGGCTTCACCCTGTGGTGGTGGATATCGCCCTTTCAGGGCTACCGAAATGACATCCTTTTTCACAGGGCTTCACCCTGTGCAGACATATCATCGCCCTTTCAGGGCTCAAATGCCAAACTGCTAGCCCTGAAGGGCAATGTCATTAAGTTAAGGGATAACTTTCTAAATATCATAGGGATAAAGAACCAATTTCTTGGTTCTTTATGGTAACCAAACCAATACCCTATGACAGATTCAAATTTAGTAATTCTA
>Ga0154020_10009715_pt1 | contig 11062 bp, 8 predicted proteins | sample Klosneuvirus_201_FD_109709 | JGI IMG/M metagenome (GOLD analysis project Ga0154020, IMG submission 109709) | Active sludge microbial communities from wastewater, Klosterneuburg, Austria - Klosneuvirus_20160825_MG | ecosystem: Engineered > WWTP > Aerobic digester > Activated sludge | place...
ACAATGGCCAGGGTTTGGCAGCCGGCTTTGTTGAGGGCTTTCCAAAAGTCTTGTACGCCGATTTCCGGAGAAATGGTGTCGCTGAGGGATTTGACCAGGGCTTCCTGATAGGCATTGCTGTTGAAAGTATCGGAAGGGAAGGTTTGATTGGCCAAGTCTTCCAAGCTTTTTACCATGTTTTTGGCATTAAACTTGGTTTGGGAGTTGTATTGCTGCCAGACGTTTTGTTTGGCCTGTTCTGCGGCAGTACGTGCAGCGAAAGTCGCTTTTTCGGGGTTTTTGTTTTTGGTCGTGGTCATACCTGCTTGTATAAAATAATCTCTATAGTATACCAAAAAGTTGCGAAATTCGCAAACCGACACATGGCTAAATTCTTCAGTCAATCAAAAGAAGGTGACTTTGCCTGTTGGAGACACTATAATTTGACTAAGATTAACCAAAAAAATATGCAAATAAATTTTCATCAAAAGTCCTTTCATCTCTCTGATAGTCAAAAAGACTATATTTCTGCCAAAATCGAGCAACTTTCCAAGTACAAAATTATGCAAGATGAGTCAGTTTTAGCTAGAGTTGATGTTGAGCATCAGGAACATCTTTCCACTGATAGAAAAATTGTTATGGCAGTCACTGTTCAAATCCCAGGAGAGACTTTGCGGGCTGAATCAGATTGTATAGCTGTGGAGGAGGGGATTGATTTGATAGAAGAAAAACTTCGACATCAATTGGAAAAATACAAAACTTCTCACCAATAATTTTCGCTCATGAAGATATTGGCTGGGTTTGCGCCCAAAAATTTGTTGTATTTGTTGCCACTGATTTTTCCTTTGTATCTGGTCAAATTTGAGTTGAGAGGTATTCCTTTCAATGTCTTGGAGGCGGCTATATTGCTGCTGTTTTTGGGGCAAATGTCGGTTTGGTTTTGGAAGTTGGTGGAAGGTTTGCGTTCTGATGCCAGTTTTTATCTCAGGCATTGGTGGTTTAGAAATAAAGTTTTTTTAGGTTGGAGTTTTGTTTTTTTGGTAATTTCTATGATTGCCGTGATTATAGTTCCGGAAAGCCAATTGCAAATTGATGGAATTTCGGTTTTTGAATCAAAAAAAATAGCTTTGGGAATATTGAAAGGATGGATAATTTTGCCTTATTTATATTTCACCATGCTTTGGTTTGGTGCCAGGGAGAAGAAGGGGCTATTTATTTCTTTATATGCCTATATTTTTTCGGCTTTGCCATTGGTAATTTGGGCTTATTATCAATACATAAGCGGCGATTTTATAACTATGGATGCTCGGGCTTCCGGGCCTTTTGTAAATGCCAATTATTTGGCTATGTACCTGGCTCCTGCGGTTTGTGCGCTGTGGATATTGATTGTTCGCGGTATAGTTTTAGGTTTTAAATTGCCGAGATTTTTGATAGGAGTGTTTTTGGCGGCTTTTTATTCAGTTGCGCTGCTGATGACTCAGTCTTATGGAGCGATGCTGGCGGTGATGTTTTCTCTGTTTTTGTTTTTTATTTCAGCTTTGCGTTTGCATAAAAGATTTCAGAGATTGGAGGAGTTGGATTTATTAAAGAAAATCTCTTATTTTTTGGGAGCTTTTGCTGTGATTGGTGTGCTTTCGGCTGTGGTTTTGTTTGCTCCAACGCAAAAATGGAAATTATTTACTGAATTTCAGCAGAGAAGTTCCAATAGTGTGCGTTTACAGGTTTATCGGGTGTCGGAAGTTTTTTTGGAAGAAAGCCCCTGGCTCGGAATTGGTTTAGGTCAATTTCAGCCATTATATAATCTGCGGGCAGTGGGGATTTTGGGACATGCTCCATATGAATGGTTGATGTTGCATCCTCATAATACTTTTTTGGCAGTTTGGTTGAATTTGGGGGTGATTGGTTTGACTATGTTTTTGGGGTTGTTGTTTTATTGTTTTCGAAATGCACTTTTGAATTATTCTTATGAGGATAAGTTTTTCCGTTTAATCGGATTATCTATGCTTTTGGTAATGCTTTTTCATGGAGTTTTTGATACTTATTTGTTCAAAAATGATTTGGCTATGGTGTTCTGGTTGGTAGTGGCACTGTGTGTTTTGCCTAGAAATTATTTGATTAAAGGTAAAGTGATTCAAGGTGCTCGTATGGGGCAGAAACTAGGCTTTCCGACTGCAAATTTACGGCTGGAGCAAAGCAATTTGTTATTGGAAAAACTAACTTATGGAGTTTATGCAGCAGTGGTGGAATATAAAGGGAAAAAATATTTGGGCGGCTTGAGTTATGGTTTGCGGCCGACTGTGGACGATAAAAGTGAAGTGACTTTTGAAGTGCATTTACTGGATTTTGAGGGTAATTTGTATGATGAAAAGCTTAAAGTTATTGTGTTGGATCGTTTGCGGGATATTTTTAAATTCAAGGATTTGTTGGAATTGATTGCTAATATTGAAAATGATTTGAAACAGGTTCGGCAGAAAGTTATTATTTAATCAATTAACCCTAAAATTTGTGATCAGGTATTTGCGCAAGATTATTCCGGATAGACATCCAGTCAGGCTTTTCTATCATAAGCTGATGGCGATGATTGCAGCTCTCATGTATGGCTTTCCTTCCAGGCAAATTCAGGTGATTGGAGTGACGGGGACAAAAGGAAAGACTACTACAACCAATTTGATTGGCAGTATTTTGACTGAGGCGGGTTTCCGCGTGGGAATTACTTCAACCACTAATTTTCAAGTAGCTGATAGACGTTGGGTAAATGAAAGTAAAATGACTACTTTGAGTCCGTTTTTTTTGCAAAAATTATTGAGAGAAATGGTTTCGTCTCGTTGTCAATTTGCGGTTTTGGAAGTTTCTTCGCATTCATTGGTGCAGAATAGAGTTTGGGGGGTGAATTTCGACACGGCGGTTTTGACCAATATTGGAGAAGATCATTTGGATTATCATGGTGGGTTCAAGGAGTATTTGAGGGCCAAGGGACTGCTTTTTTCTAGATTGAATCGTTCTGTGCGCAAGCCGAAAATTCCCAAAGTTGCTGTGCTCAATCATGATGATAATAATTTTGCTTATTTTGATCAGTTTAATTCAGATAGAAAGTATAGTTTCGGTTTGAAAAGTGGGAATTGTTATGCCAATGAGATTAAATATGAGCAAACTGGTGCGGCTTTTACTTTGCATATGCCCAATAGTCAGATTGAGATTAAATTGAAAATGCCGGGTGAATTTAGTATTTATAATGCCTTGGCGGCGGCGACTGTGGCTTTGTCCAATGGTATTTCCGCGCAAGTGATCAAATCTGCTTTGGAAAAAGCTTCGACTATTGCTGGGCGTTTTGAGCAAATTGAGGCGGGGCAGGATTTTGCGGTGATAGTTGATTATGCCCATACTGCCCAGAGTTTGGGCGGGTTGTTAGAGTTGTATAAGAATAAAACCCCGGGGAAATTATATGCTGTTTTTGGAGCTACCGGTGGTGGGCGGGATAAAGCGAAACGTGCTAAAATGGGAGAATTGGCTGAGCAATTTGCTGACATAGTGATTTTGACTGATGATGATCCTTATGATGAAAATCGTTATGGAATTATTGGAAATATTGCCAGTGGCATGAAACGACGTGAAGGGCAGAGTTTTTGGAAAATACCAACTCGATATGAAGCAATTCGTTTTGCACTAGCTCAGGCAGTGAAGGGTGATACTGTTGTGATTGCTGGAAAAGGCGCTGAGACCGTGCAGGTAATGGCTTATGGGAAAATCGAATGGGATGATCGTCGTATTGTTCGTGAAATTTTAGCAAAGCCACTATCGGTGGAATTATAGTTTAAGCATGAATGGCTTTTTGTTGATTGATAAAGCGAGAGGAATTAACTCTTTTAAGTTGGTTCTGGCTTTGCGAAAAATTGCCGGCCAAAAGCGGGTGGGTTTTGCCGGGACTTTGGATCCTTTGGCTAGTGGCCTGATGATTTTGGCCTTGGGAGAATATACCAAATTATTACAGTATTTGGAGGCCAAAGATAAGGTTTATCATGTGACAATGCGCTTTGGAGTTGTGAGTGATACTTATGATACTGATGGTCAAGTTGTGCCATTTGTAAATCTTTCAGAGGCTCAGGAAGCTCCAACTTTTCAGCAAATTGAAGAGGTTTTATCTCGTGATTTTACTGGGGAAATTAATCAAATTCCGCCTAGATTTTCAGCTTTAAGAATAGATGGAAAGCGCGCTTATGATATGGCTCGTGAGGGGCAGCAATTTGAGATGAAGGCCCGTCCTGTACAAATTTTTTCGTCAAAAATTCTGTCATACAATTTCCCAGAATTGAGTTTGGAGGTGCATTGTTCAAGTGGAACTTATATTCGTAGTTTAGCTCATGATTTAGGGCAAAAGCTGGGGTGTGGCGCGGTGGTTTCTGTCTTGAGAAGGACAAAAGTTGGTCAATTGAAGGTTGAGGATTCGGTGGCTTTGGAGAAATTAAATGAAGCTCCGTTGAGTAGTTTTTTTGTACAACCGGAAAAGGTTTTGGCCAGTGTTTTTGGTGAGGAGTCGATATTGCAGCTGAGTGAGGGAGATTATGAGGTTTTGGCTAGAGGAAATTTTATTGAAAATGGTTTTGGACTTCCGGTGGGTCATGGCGGGGGCGAGGTAAATCACCGCTTAGGCGGGGCAAGCGAGGTTGGTTTGGCTTTTTTTCGAGGAGAGGTGGTGGGCGTGGTGGAAACGACTGAAGGGGGAAGTAAATTGAAATTTAAAAAGAAGTTGCTTATATTCTAGTAGATGAATTATTTATTGATTGCCATTTCGGGTCTGGTTTTAGGATTTATCTTTGTTAGATTGGCTTTGTTGATTTTTCCCAGAATTGGTTTGCTGGATAAGCCCAGTAAATATGGTTTGAAAAGGCTTCCTATCCCTTATTATGGTGGAATTGCTATTGTTTTGGCTTTTCTGATCGGGGTGCTTTTTTGGTTGAAAATTGATCAGAAATTGTTGGTGTTTTTGGGGCTTGGATTGATTGTTTCGGGAGTAAGTTTTATTGATGATAGAAGCGGGGTAAGTCCAATTTCGCGCTTATTAATGCAGATATTGGTGGGAATTGGGCTGTTTGCTGGGGGGATTTTTGTGCAGGCTTTTCCTAATCCTTTTGGAATGGAATTAGTTTTGACTAATTTTAATTTAGGAGGAGTTGCAGTAATTTCGCTTTTGGTAACGGTTTTATGGGTGGTTTTGGTGATGAATACTATTAATTGGATTGATGGTTTGAATGGTTTGCCTTCTGGAGTTGGGGGAATTGCCGCTTTGACGATTTTTTTCCTCAGTATTAAGCCTGGTATCCATGCAATTGACCAATCTGCTGTGGCGGTGATGGCTTTGCTTTTGGCGATGATTTTATTGGCGTTTTGGTTGCATGATTTTTATCCGGCAAAAATTTTGATGGGAGATACAGGAAGTATGTTTTTGGGCTTTGTTTTAGCCGGACTTTCTATTTATTCTGGAGGAAAATTGGCTACGGCTTTTTTGGTTTTGGGGCTGCCGATTTTGGACGCAGTTTGGGTAATATTACGGCGTATGATGGCTGGTAAATCGCCATTTAAAGGGGATTTGGATCATTTGCATCATCGTTTGCTCCGCGTGGGTTTGACTGTTCGACAGGCTTTATTGGTCATATATTTGATCTCATTGGTGTTTGGGATTTTGGCTATATTTTTGGGTGGTGGGCAGAAAATTTGGGCTATAATTGGGTTAATGGCGGTGATGGTCACGATTGGCTTGTCAGTCGTAATTTTAGAGGTTGAAAAGAAGCGAAAAAAGGGCTAAAAGTAGATTGACTTACTTTAAGAATATTTGATGTCTGATTCAGTCAGTGAAATTAAATCCAGGCTGCCAATTGAAAACTTGGTGGCTGAATATGTTTCATTGAAACGTATTGGCAAGAGTATGAAGGGCCTTTGTCCCTTTCATTCTGAAAAAACGCCTAGTTTTATAGTTAGTCCTGACAAGGGAATTGCTTATTGTTTTGGTTGTCATAAAGGTGGGGATATTTTCCGTTTTATGATGGAAATTGAGAATATTGATTTTAATGAAACGCTGAATTTGTTGGCAGAAAAAACCGGGGTTACTTTAGAAAAAACTTCTGGTAAGGACTTTGTTCGCAAAGGAGAAAAGGAAATTTTAATAGATATACATGAGGAAGTAACGGCTTTTTATGTTGATCAATTGGCTAGTGATTATGGGAAGTCGACTAGAGATTATCTGGCGGGAAGAGGGCTGAATGAAGAGACTATTAAGCGTTTTCGTTTGGGCTTGGCTCCGGATAGTTTTGATCAGACTTATACTTATTTATTGAAAAAGAACTTTACTCAAGCTCAGATTATGCAGTCTGGTTTGGCTTTGGCCAAAGACACTTCCATGCAGAAAATTTATGATCGTTTTCGAGGGCGACTGATGTTTCCGGTGGAGGACAGTTTGGGGAGAGTTGTGGGGTTTGGGGGAAGGGCTTTGCATGCTGAACAGGAACCCAAGTATCTGAATTCTCCAGAAACTCCTATTTATCAGAAGAATCAGTTATTGTATGGGTTTTATCAGTCAAAACCTTTTATCAAAGCTTCTAAACAGGCTATTGTTGTGGAGGGGTATATGGATTTTTTGGCGGCCTTTCAGGCTGGAGTGGAAAATGTTGTGGCGGTTAATGGTACGGCTCTGACAAAGAGGCATTTGGTTCATTTGAAGCCATATTTGGAGGAATTGGTCTTTTCTTTTGACATGGATAATGCTGGCAAGGAAGCAGCTCGGCGTAGTTTTGAAATTACTCAGGATTTTGATTTTTTGGTGAAAATTCTGATTTTGCCGTCAGGCAAAGATATTGCTGATTTTGTAAAGGAAAATCCGGGAGAGTTAAAGTCACTGCTTTCCAATATTGAGTTATTTATAGATTATCATTATGCGGAATTATTTAAGCGTTATAATAAAGACTCTCTGGGGGACAAGCGCAAAATTTTGTTGGAATTTTCTGTTTTGATTGGGAAATTGAAAAGTTCAGTGGAGAGAGATGGCTATGTACGGCGAATAGCTGCTGAATTGAATGTTCCGGAGGTGCAGATTTATGATGAAATGAAGATTTTGAAATTAAGCAGAAATCATCCGGCCAAACAGGCTATGGATGAAAAGCTCAAAAAGCTCAACTATCAGCCAGAAGAAATTCTGATTGGTTTAATGTTAAATTTCCCGAAGTATTTCGATGAAATAAAATCCACTCTTTCGCAAGACTATTTTACGGAAAAGGTTAAAGCTATTTACAATCAGTTTTTGTCAAACTATAATCCACAGGGTACTGATCAGGAAGCAGTTTTGGCGATTTTGTCCGGATTGGATGATACGCTCAAATCCCAGGCTAATTTATTGTCTTTGTATGTAGAAGAAAACTACGGAGATATGCCAGAAATCTCAATTAAAAAAGAAATAGAGCATTTAGTTGCTAAAATAAAAATTCACAATCTCACTTTGATACGTCAGGTCTTGCATAAGCGCTTGAAAGAAGCTGAAGCAAGTAAAAACCACAATGAGACTTCGCAAATCCTGACAGAGCTTAGCAAGCTAAGCCAACTTAAATAATTTTAATCATATTCATCTTAATGGCCAGAACTAAAAAGTTTATTACCCAGCCTTCAGATGACAAACTACAGCAGTTCCCCGAAGCTGTACGTGGGCTGGTAAAAAAAGGACGTGAGCATGGATTTGTAACTCATCAAGAGTTAAATAAAGCAATTCCCAATGCCGAAGAAGATTTGGTGCTCCTGGATGAAATTATGGGGCTTTTGATGGATTTGGGTATCGAAATTATCGATGCCAAAGACAAGATGCTTAGTAGTCCAGAAACCGAAGATCCCGCCAAAGAAGTTACTCCTGCAGCAGCGGAAAAAGCCAAAGCCAAGGCCGCAGCTGATAAAAAGCCAACTGTTGAACTTCGTGAAATTGCCAATGATTCAATTCGTCTTTATCTGTGTGAAATTGGGCGTATCTCTTTGCTTTCCGGTAAAGAAGAAATTGATTTGGCCAGACGTATTAAAAAAGGAGATCAGTCCGCTAAATCAAAATTAGCTGAATCCAATCTGCGTTTGGTGGTAAGTATTGCTAAAAAATATATCGGTAGAGGTTTATCCTTTTTGGATTTGATTCAAGAAGGAAATATTGGTCTTTTCCGAGCTGTAGAAAAGTTTGATCCGGATAGAGGTTTCAAGTTTTCAACTTATGCCACTTGGTGGATTCGCCAGGCTATTACTCGTGCTATTGCTGATCAGGCCAGGACAATTCGTATTCCGGTGCATATGGTGGAAACCATCAATAAATTAACTCATGCTCAACGCCGTTTGGTGCAGGAATTGGGACGTGAGCCTGCGGTGGAAGAATTGGCTGCGGAAATGGGGATGGATGTCAAAAAAGTTAAACATATTTTAAAAATTTCTCAGGATATAGTTTCTCTGGAAGCTCCGGTTGGTACTGAAGAAGATAGTAAATTGGGAGACTTTATCGAGGATGACGATGCGATTCTTCCCCAGGAAGCGACTAATAGGGTCTTGATTAAAGAAAATATTCATGAGATGCTCCAGTACCTCTCTCCACGTGAAAGAAAGATTATTGAAATGCGTTTTGGTCTAAAAGATGGAGTTGGGCACACATTGGAAGAAGTTGGACAGGAATTCAATGTGACTCGCGAGCGTATTAGACAGATTGAAGCTAAAGTATTACAAAAACTAAAAGAACATCCGACCAGTATCAAAATTAGGCCTAATTAATAATTATTATTTTATAGACTATGACAGCTAAAAAAATTACAGTAAAAAAAGTCAAGAGAACTGCTTCAGGTTTAATAAAAGAATCCTTTGGTACTGCGGTTTCAGCAGATGACAAAGTTACTTTGGTGACCAGAGGTGGTTTGGAGTCTTTGAAAAAAGAATTAACCCTCTTGGAAGGCACTCGTAGAAAAGAAATTGCCGCCAGAATCAAAGAAGCCGTAAGTTATGGAGATATTTCTGAAAATTCTGAATATGAAGAGGCAAAAAATGAACAGGCATTTGTGGAAGGTCGTATTCTTCAATTAAATGAGCAAATCAAATATGCTCAGATTATTGATGACGAATCTGCTCATCAGCAATCCAAAAAGCAGATGTATGTACAGCTTGGCAATAAAGTGAAAATTCGAGCTTTGTCTGGAAAAACTGCCGGAATGATTTTTGAATATAGTATTGTCGGTACAACTGAGGCTGATCCATTGGGTGGTCGTATCTCCAATGAAGCACCTGTTGGCGAAGCATTATTGAATAAGCAGGTTGGCGATAAAGTGGATGTAAAAGTGCCAGCCGGGATGATTAAGTATGAAATTTTGAGTATTTCTTAGTTTTCATGATTAAAGCTTGGAAGACTTGGACTTTTCGGGGGACGCTGTTGATTTTGTTCACAGCGTCATTGGTTTACATACTTTTTTTAGCTAATGGCTATCAGTATGATGTTTTTAGTAATCGGCTGAGGAAGACCGGGATTATTGATGTGACTTATGCAGATCCGCAGGCTAGAGTTTTTTTGGATGGGCAGCGTTTGGAAGGGCGTCTGCCTTTTGTGGCTAGTAATGTTTTGCCTGGAGTTTATAATTTGGTTGTGGGGCGTGAGGGGTACCTGGATTATGCCGTGAAGGTGAATGTTTATGAGGATTTGATCAGTAAAATAAATACAGTTTTTCTTTATCCATTGGATGTTTTGGGAAATAGTTTGTTTTTGATGGATTTTTCGGAAGAGAATAAAGAAGCGGTTTTTTTGAATGGGGAATTTGTTTTTAAGCATAGTAAAAATCAATTAAGTTGGGCTCGTCTGCAGGCGGATTTTGCTAAAGTGGAATTTGTGCAGACAAGTGTTTTGGCTATACCGATTAGATTGGTAGAGGTAATTGATAAAGAGGCTTTGATTGTGTTTCAGGATGGGCAGAAACAGATTGTGGATCTGGTGAGTGGGGTGGTGACTGATGTTAATCTTTCAGAAAAGTATGTTTTTGCCGGAGATAAGTGGCTTTATTTTGATGGGAATTTACTGGCGGCTTTTGACCGTAAATTTTCCAGGGTGTTGTGGGCGAAGTATTTGGAAAAAGGTTTGACGATTAATTCACTGCAATATTTTGCTAGTAGTACGCGTAATTTTGTAAATGTGGACGTTATTGGAGTTGCTGAGTTAGGAAGGCTTTATGAATTGAAAGGAAATCAATTGGAGTTATTGTTGAGCGAGAAAATAGATAATTTACAATTGGACAGCGGTAGTCATTTGTATTTTCTGAAAAATGGGACAGAGATCTGGAAATGGCAATCTGATCTGAAATTACCACGATTGTTAGGACGTTTTCAGAATGGGGTTAAATTGGTTTCTACGGCAATAAAATTGTTTAAAACCACTGGGGTTTTGGTGGTAGAGAGTGGAGATAAATTCTTTATGCTTGATGAGAGTTTTGAAAATGCCAGAGAATTATTTCCGGCACTTAATGTGAGTAAATTGGAGATAACAGATGATGGGCGCTTTTATTTCCTCAATCAGTTTATGTTGGAAGGTCGTGAAAAAAACAGATTGTTGATGCTGAATTTGGAAAAGTAGAAGTTGGAATTAACGCTTTTTCTTTAGTTTTTTAGGGCCTTTATTGCGCAGTATTTTGTATTTTTGTTGAAGACTTTCAATGGCAGGTTTTTGATTTTTGCGTTTTTCAGGTAAATTGATCAGTAAATTTTGATAGAGAGAGTAGAAGCTGAAAATCAGCCAGGCTAGCAGTAAATAGGTGATAAATCTCATAGATAATACTTCAATGCGGTTGAATCTAGAGAAAAGGTTGAGTAGTAATAAGAAGGCTAAAGTGATGAATTTGGCTGGATATTCTAAAATAAATTTTTTTAACAGGCTGTCTTTAGTGGTTTTGAGGAGGAAGATGAGATAAAAAGAGCTAGAAAAGGCGAGGCCAATAGCCAGCCAGATAACCCATTGTAAGCCAAAAGTGGTTGGTGGGCTGAAATTAAAGAAATAGTCGAGCGTATTGATGATTAACGTTGTCATATTATTGATTTTCTTGATGAT
>Ga0154020_10009719_pt1 | contig 11059 bp, 13 predicted proteins | sample Klosneuvirus_201_FD_109709 | JGI IMG/M metagenome (GOLD analysis project Ga0154020, IMG submission 109709) | Active sludge microbial communities from wastewater, Klosterneuburg, Austria - Klosneuvirus_20160825_MG | ecosystem: Engineered > WWTP > Aerobic digester > Activated sludge | place...
GCACTGAGAAGGTTTTATTTATCGTAATTCGTTTCTTCTTTTTCAACACAGTGAATCAGGGTTACTGAGGGCACTGAGAAGGTTTTATTTATCGTAATTCGTTTCTTCTTTTTCAACACAGTGGCTCAGGGTTACTGTGGGCACTGAGAAGGTTTTATTTATCGTAATTCGTTTCTTCTTTTTCAACACAGTGGATCAGGGTTACTGAGGGCACTGAGCATTCAAATTGCCATTAATTCTCCGTCTTATTCCTTCTTTTAATAAAGGAGCATTGAAATTTATTAAGAGCCCTAATTTCTTGTTAGACAATTTCAAATACGTGACTAACTGAGCTTCATGAATTGGTAAAAGAACTTCTATAGCTTTTAATTCAACAACGATTAAATCATTTACTAAAACATCAATTACAAAGTCTTTATCTAGCTCTTCCCCTTTATAAAAAACCGGCAATACCACCTGGTTTTGTACATAAAGCCCTCTATCTTTCATTGCGGATATCAAGCAAACTTCATAAACCGACTCTAATAACCCGGGTCCTAGTTCTTTATGAACTTCAATCGCAGATTCAATTATTTGCGAAGTGATTTTATTATAATCTTCCTCAGTGAACCTCCTCATCTCTGTAACTCTGTGTTGCAAAAATATTACTTTACGAAATCCAATTCTAATGCTTCCTTTAAAAGCACTTCTTTATCGATTGGCACAACGCCTACTTCCTGACAAACAATTCCGCCTGCTAAATTAGCTAATGCCGCTGTGAAAACCGGATTGCAATCTAAAGCCCTGCACAAAGCAGCAACACTTATTACCGTATCACCTGCACCAGACACATCTGCAATATTGCGTACGTGTGCCTCAACATGTTCTTTTACGCTTCTTGAATTTGTAATAACACCTTTATCTGCTAATGTCACCAATGCTGTTTCCAGTTTTTGTTTCACCCTGAAACTACTTACTGCCCTTTGCAATTCATTAATGTTATCGCCATCAATATCCAGTTTTAAACCTTCACGTAATTCCTTAAGATTAGGCTTAAATAATGTAACACCCTTGTAGGCATTAAAGTTTTTCTTTTTAGGATCCACACAAGTTGGGATGCCTTTACTCTTGCAAAGCTCAACCACTTTCTGAATAAGTTTCGGTGTGATTAATCCTTTGTTGTAATCTTCAAAAACAATCACATCAATTTTATCGTGATTAATAATGTAAGAAATTAACGTGAGTAAGTTTTGGGTTTCGTCGGCAGTTATATCTTCTTCTACTTCTTCATCTACCCTCACCAGTTGTGAGTTGTTTCCTATAATACGGGTCTTAACGGTTGTAATCCTGTCGCGTGATTTTAAAATACCTTTCTGACTTAATTTTTGCTGACGCAATAAATCCAGAAATGCCATTCCTTCATAATCAACACCAATCACTGAACATAAAATCGGATTAGCACCAAGTGCCTGCATATTTAATGCAACATTCGCTGCACCGCCTAATCTACGTTCCTTTTTATTAACCGCCACAATTGGCACGGGTGCTTCAGGTGATATACGGCTAACTTTTCCCCATAAATAGCTATCAACCATTACGTCGCCAATAATCAAAACATTCAGGTTATTGAAAGACCTGAAGATCTCACGTATGTGTTCTTTCTTTATAGAAAATTTTCTCATCTATTTAATTTTGCTTTTTGCGGCATTGAATGTGCCATATTTGGATTGTATAAGAAAAGTAGTAACATCATTTTATTTAAGCTTCGCTAAGGCATCCCTCATACGTGTTAAGGCTTTTCTCAGATTTTCTTCTGATGTTGCGTAAGAAAAACGAATATAATTATCGTCACCAAAAGCAGCGCCAGGTACTAATGCTACATGTGCTTCATCCAGAAGATACATTGAAATATCTGTTGCGTTATTTATTGTCCGTCCATTATTTGACTTTCCGAAATAATAACTCACTTCAGGAAACACATAAAAGGCCCCTTGCGGAATGTTGGTTTTAAATCCGGGAATTTCTTTCATTAATTCAAGCACCAGATCCCTGCGTTTTTTAAAGGCATCACGCATCGGTTTAATGTATGTATCAAAATCGAGCTCCATGGCTTTATGCATGGCTTTTTGAGTGATACCGCATGTAGCTGAAGTAAACTGGCCCTGCATTTTATCGCAAGCTTGCGCTAACCATTTTGGTGCAGCCATAATACCTCCGCGCCAACCGGTCATCGCAAAGCCTTTGGAAACGCCATTAATCACAATAACGCGGTCCTTGATAAAATCAAATTGTGCCAAACATTCATGTCCACCCACAAAATTAATGTGCTCATAGATCTCATCACTTATAACGTAGAGGTCGTTGTACTTTACTACAACATCCGCGATACTTTTCAATTCTGCTTTGGTATATACAGAACCTGTGGGATTACAAGGCGTACTGAAAATGATCAATCTCGTTTTTGGCGTAATGTGTTTTTCAAGTTGTGAGGCGGTTACTTTAAAATCGTTGTCAATTGTTGTATTAATAATGATTGGTTTTGCACCGGCCAATTTTAATATTTCGAGATAACTTACCCAATATGGAGAAGGAACTATTACTTCATCTCCTTCGTTTAGCAAACTCAAAACGGCGTTGGCAATACTTTGCTTAGCACCTGTTGAAACAACAATTTCATCCGGAGTGTACACAACATTATTATCACGCTTGAATTTATTGCAAATAGCCTGTCGCAACTCAACATAACCCGATACGTGCGTATAATAACTAAAATTATCGTCGATGGCCTTTTTAGCAGCATCTTTAATAATTTGAGGAGTAGTAAAGTCAGGTTCCCCCAAACTTAAACTGATTATGTCAACACCTTGAGCCTTAAGTTCACGGCTTTTTCTTGCCATTGCAATAGTTTGCGATTCGGCGATGTCTTTTACGCGTTGTGAGAGATATGGCATAAAAATATATTGAGAACAAATCTATAAAATAGTTTTAATGAAAGGGCCATTTTTGACGAATTTTTAGCAATTTATGAGAAAGCAAAAAGCCCCTGTTACGGGGCTTTTTAAATTGAATTTTAAAATTACTGGGTAATAATCAATCTTTGAGCAGCTGCCTGGCCATTTATTGAAAATTTCATCATATAAACGCCTTTGCTAAGGTCTGCAGGTAATGTTGCTTTAACAGTGTGCAGGCCGTTAGTTTGGTTTTCATTAACAAATTCATCGATTTCTTTTCCTTGCAAATCATGTAAAGTCACTTTAACCATACCGCTTTCCATTAAGTTGTAATTGAAACTGAAATCAGACTTAATTGGATTTGGATAAATGTTTATGGCAGAGATATTACTTTTTACTTCAGAAACTGCTGAAAGCGTAGAAGCCGTTAAAACCAATGAAGCGGTACTAACCGCATCTCCAGATGACAAACCGTTATTATTTACAGCATTACCCGCCGCGTAGATTCTAGCTGTGCCGCTATTAGGTGCTACCCACTCAAATTGGAATGTGGTAAAACTTGTACCTGCTTTTTTAACTGTATGTGTGGCGTTTTTCCTACCTGTTGCACCTACAGAAAACTGAACACCAGCCTGAGGGTTTTGCATCACTCCGATATCATTGTTACCAGCACCGATAATTTCACAAGCAAAACCAAAATTACCTAATGTTAAACATCCTACACCTACCTGTATGGTATAGGTTTGACCAGGCACAAATTGGTTACCGGTAAATGCCGGCGTGGCTATAATTGACGTTCCAGAAACAGCAGTACTTGCTGCGTGACATTGGGTACAAGTATTCTCTCCCGGAGATCCAACATAACCTCCAACACCTGCGTTTTTAATGATAAATGCAGAAGCTGAAATAAATACAATTGAGAGACTTAAAATAGTAAGTAGATTTTTTTTCATAGTTTAAATTAATATTGAATGGGCTTAAAATTACTAATTTTTTCTCCTTTTGTCATATTTTTTCCCTAATCCATTGCTTTGATTAACTTTGTGTAGCATTATGCTCACTCGTTTCATATATTTTATACTTATCATTTTCATTGGCAATTCGGTTTTCTGTCAGCAAAAAACCGACTACAAGGGTGAATCTGAATTTGATATTAAAAACTACAAATCCGACCCCCGCGACCGCCTCATTTTCGAAATGAATTACACAAATTGGTTAGGTGCGCCCAAAACCATTAAGTCCGATTGGAAAAGCCTGGGATTTAACTTTTCGACCATGTTCGATAAACCCTTCAGGCATTCGAATTTCAGTTTTGGTTTTGGACTGGGTTTATATGTGCATAATTACAGTTCTAATGCAGATTTTATTTACAAATTAGATAGCATTAACCAAAACGTAACAACTGTTATCCAGGAAAAAACTACACCATATATAGCCAACAGGTATAATGAACGGATTGTTGAAGTTCCCCTAGAATTGCGGTTCAGAACCAAAAGTGCCACTATGTTTAAGGTGATGATTGGCGGTAAAATTGGGTATGTGATCTCGAATTTCAAAAAGACCGACGATGCCGACGGGCGCATCCGCCGTTACAATATTAAAAACGTAAACCATTTAAGATACGGCGTAACATTCCGAATTGGCGTTGAACAATTTTGCCTTACGGCTTGCTACTATTTAAGTGAAGTATTTACGGCTAATGGTCCACAAGGGATTCACCCGTTTTCTATAGGACTCGCAATCATTCCTTACTAATGTTTGGCGACAAAACCATCAATGAAGAGCTCGCTTCCACCAGGAAGAAAATCCGTACCGGTGAAGATGAAATTTTAAATGAAGTAAAAAGCATTTTAAATAACGACTTAGTGAAAGAGAAAAAAGTACTTTCGTATTTGAAAAATTATTTTCAATCTTTCGAAATTATAGACGAGTCTGAAGCAGACAAAAAACAAATTTTTACTGAAGACGAAATAAAAGACATCAGTATAAAATACCGCTTACGCTTCTTAGACAGCAAAAATTATAAAGAAGAATATCCTTACGCCGCCATTCTTAAAATTTCAGATTTAAACAAAGCTTACAGAAAGGATCTGCGTCATTTCAAAATACTCGCTTGCGAAGATAGTTTCAGAAATAAAAACAAAAACACTCAATGTGTATTGTTTGCATTAACCAATAATGGCAATTACTTTTTCGTTCACGAATGGGGTGATAAAATGAAGTGGTATAAAAAATGGCTGCTTTATCCTTTACGGAACTTTGAATCAATGTTTATAAGCATTGCCATGATAAGCCTTGTTATTACCGTTTCATTGCCGGTTTCGTTAGTTACTTATGATAAGTCCGCACCTTATTGGTGTGACTACAGAATAGGTGCGTTTTTTCATTTATTCATTTTCTTTTTTTCCTGTGCAGCATATCTCACCTTTGCATTTAATAAGAACTTCTCTAAGAACCTTTGGAAACGTGAATTATTTTAATTATATTCGATAAAACAATTCATATGAAAAAACTTTTACTTTCACTATTTCTTATATTAATTTTTGTAGATGGCCAAAGTCAATACAATAAGTTATTGGGTAATTCACGAACTGAGTGGGATGTTTTTTTAGGTTTTCTAGGCGTTGGTCAGGGCCAAAAACTAACTGCTCCATTAGCAACACCAGTTATTCACGGTCGATATACTGCCTTAAACGACACAATAGTTCTTTCTAAAACATACAAGAAATTCTATTATGCCCCAACCACTTCTACAGTTGGCACCCATTATGGCTATTTGCGTGAAGACACGATAACTAAAAAAGTTTACTATTTGGATAAAATGGCTTCCGCCGAAGATTTGCTTTATGATTTTTCATTGGCCGTTGGCGATAGTATGTTTTTAAATTTTCCTTCAGCGTTTGGCGTTTTCCCTGTAGGCTATTATAAGGTAAAGTCGATTCAAAACGTAACAATCAAAGCGGGAGTTAGAAAACAATTCAATTTAAAAAAGAGTGTTGGCTTAAGTGATACTTTAAAAATCATTGAAGGCGTTGGAAGTATCATCCATCCGATTTATTTATATAAAAACAATTACTTCAATGGCCTTTTTAGTTTCTCGGGACCATGCAAATACCCTTATGAACTTGGTGTCGCATGTAAATTTTCTGACTTTTATAAATACTTCCAGAGTTGTACTTATACCACCGCACTCGGTTTTGGCTGCGTTTTTAAAATCGACTCATGTAATTACTGGAGTAATTGTGGCGGAGTTAATGAGCTGGATGTTGTAAGGGATTTATCTGTTTCTCCTAATCCTGCCATAACAAAATGTAATATAAATATTGAACTTAGTAATAACAGCCAAACGGTAATAGAACTTTATGACATCAGTGGCAGGAAAATTAAAAACATTTCGAGTGAAATGTTATCTGTAGGAAAAAATGAAATCACTTTTGATATTAGTGAATTAATGAGTGGACTGTATTTTATTAAAGCCCGCAGTGAGAAATTTGAACTGAATTACCCTTTGGTAATTCAACATTAATCTTTTTTTGCTTTATATAGGGGAACAGTACTGCAAGGCTCACCAAACATCATGCTTTTTACGTAGGGCTTCAAACCATTAGCCAGCTTTACATAAGCATCATTTGGTACTGCAATATCGCCACAACCTTTTATAACCACTCTTGCGCCTGCAAATTGTGAGAAGTCAATTTTATCAATTGCTGACTCAAACAAAACAGTTTCCAATAGAAGTAAATCGCCAAAAACTACTTTTTTAGCATATGGCTCAAGAGCTAAACCTAGTAACATATAGGCCCACGTAGGCACAATGGCATCATTGGAACAAGTGATAGCTACCAATTTATCTTGATACTTGCTCCAATCTTCATTCTTAATAAACTCACGGAAATCTTTTTCTTTTAAAATCAACTCCTGAAACAACAATGGTTTAATGTCTAATAAAAAGCGTTCGCCTTTCTGATTATAATCTTCAGGATTAATAGTAATAATTCCACTATCCGCAACTTTATTGGTGATCTCTTCCATTGTAATTACATAAATCCTAATTCCAACTGGGCTACTTCGCTCATCATATCTTTCTCCCACATGGGTTCAAACGAAAGCTTTAGCTCAACAGACTTAATTCCTGTTAGCATTCTGCACTTATGCTCAACTTCTGCAGGCAGGGTTTCTGCAGCCGGACAATTTGGAGATGTAAGTGTCATCACAATTTTTAATTCATTCTCATCGCTCAGATGTAGCTCATAAATTAATCCTAATTCCCAAACGTCAACCGGGATTTCCGGGTCATAGCATGTTTTAATTTCATCTATTACCCTTTGCATTAATTCTGCATCTTTTGAAACAATTATTGCTGCCATATTATTTATTACTTAAAGCTAAAGCGTCTAACTTCATTTGTTTAATCATGCTTACCAACCCGTTTGCCCGCGTTGGTGATAAGTGTTCTTTTAATCCAATCTTTTCTATAAAACTTAATTCAGCATTCACAATATCCTCAGGTTTCTGTCCTGATAATACCCTGATCATCAAAGCCACCATACCTTTTGTAATTATCGCGTCACTATCCGCAGTAAAAATCACTTTCCCGTTTTCTACTTCTGAATTAAGCCAAACTTTACTCTGACATCCTTTAATTATCCGTTCTTCAGTTTTCAATTCTTCTTTTATTTTAGGAAGGGATTTTCCTAAGTCAATCAAATGTTCATACTTCCCTTCCCAATCGTCGCCAAACAATTCAAACTCCTCAATTATTTCTTGTTCAATTTCTTTTATGCTCATGACAACATTTTAATACTTTTCTGCAAAGCTTCTATAAAAATATTAATTTCTTCCAAAGTATTGTACATGCCAAAGGAAGCACGTACGGTTCCCGGTATTTTAAAACGGTTCATTAAAGGTTGGGTGCAGTGATGTCCTGTCCTCACAGCAATACCATATTTATCCAACAAAGTGCCCACATCGAATGGATGTGCCCCCTTTACGTTGAAAGAAATAACTGCAGCCTTCTCTAAATGATTGGCATAAATTTCCACTTCGTTAAATTCATTCAAAAGTTCAGTTGCGTATTTCAATAAAGTATGCTCATGCTTGGCAATTTTATCAATGCCCACATGATTCATGTATTTAATAGCCTCAGCCAATCCAATTACACCTTCGATATTTGGCGTCCCGGGCTCAAAACGTAAAGCGCCTTCAACATACTCTGTTTTTTCGAAGCTCACAGTTTTAATTGTACCTCCGCCCGAACGTGACAGTTGCAGACTATTGATCCATTTTTTACTCATCCATAATACGCCTGTGCCTGTTGGCGCATACATTTTGTGTCCGCTGAAAACAAAAAAATCAGCATCAATGCTTTTTACATCAATTTTCAAATGAGGAACAGATTGCGCACCATCAACCAACACTGTAATGTTATTCAACCTCGCAATTTTAATAATATCTTCAACCGGATTAATTACACCTAATGTATTTGAAACATGTGTTACCGCAATTAATTTGGTATAAGGTGTTATTAATTTTTCAAGTTCACTCACCTGAAGTATTCCTTGCTCATTAATTGGCAATACTTTTAAAGTACCATTGTTTTTCTCACACCACTGCTGCCATGGTAAAATATTTGAGTGGTGTTCGAGCTCTGTTACAATTATTTCGCTGCCTCCGGGTAAATCCAAACCATTTGCCACAATATTTATGCTATCGGTTGTTCCTGCTGTAAACACAATTTCATCATCACCGGCATTTATAAAATCTGCTACCGTTTTTCTAGCCTCTTCAAATAAAATGGTGGCTTCGCGGCTTAAAGTATGCACCCCTCGGTGAATATTGGCGTTTTGTTCAGAATAATATTTTACAATACAGTCGATAACTGCCTTCGGTTTCTGCGTAGTTGCACCGTTATCGAAATACACCAATGGCTTTCCATTAACAGTCCGTTTCAGGATTGGAAAATCGTTCCGTATTTTATTTACATCAAGCATAAGCTTAAATACTATTTATTCAGATTTACAAAACCCCATTAAACATAACCGTGATTCTCTCCCTTAATTCTTCCACCTCAACTTTGTCGATCACTTCCTGGGCAAATGCCTGCAACAATAATTTCCTGGCGCTTTCCTCCCCTATTCCACGTGCTTTTAAATAAAATAAGGCGTTCTCGTCTACTTTTCCGGTAGATGTACCATGCGAACATTTTACATCATCGGCATAAATTTCCAACTGAGGTTTGGTGTTGATGGTAGCGTCATCGCTCATTAAAATATTTTTACTGCTTTGATACGCATTGGTTTTCTGCGCATCTTTCTGCACAAATATTTTCCCATTGAATATTCCGGTTGATTTATCTTTTGCAATACCTTTATAAAGCTCATTACTTTGACAATTCGGAAATTTATGATCCACCAAAGTATGATTATCTATCAGCTGCACACCACCCGCAATAAATAAACCGTTTAAGTGTGCTTCACATAAATCACTGTCGAGTGCCACATTCAAATTATTTCTCACCAGTGAGCCTCCAAATGTGTATGTTCCGGTAGAATAGTTCGCGTATTTTTTAACGCTCACTTGTGTTGTGTTCACCTGATAGGACTTGATATCTTCATTCTGGATTCTGTAAGATTTCAAATTCGAATTTTCTTCCAATATCACTTCACTCAAATGATTCTGGAAGACATTGCCTTTATTATCTATTGAAACGAAAGTTTCTATTATAACCGCGTTGGCATTTTTCTCAAGAACAATTAACTGACGGGGATTAATGAAGGCATTTTCTTTTGAAGAAACAACATTAATAATATGTATTGGTTTATCCGGAACTCCTGCAATTTGCAAAAACAAACCCTTAGAAGAAAATGCCGTATTAATCGCAATCATTACATCCGATTTAACATCAGCCAAGGAGGCGATTTTACTTGATGCATTCTTTGCGTTTTCTAAAGTACCTAATTGAATTCCCGGAATTTTGTCTGATAAGTTTTCATCGTAAATGCCATTTGCTATTACAATATGATAACAGTTATTTAACTTATAAGCATTAATATTACCAATAGGATTAAACTGATTGGTAATCGTTTTAAATTCTTTTCTGATTACTGCTTCCAGATTGCAATACTTATAATCTTCTGCTTTATTATTCGGAATTCCCTCGTCCTCCAATAGCCTGATGGCCTCAACAACTGCCGCATCGGGCATAAAGGCAACTTTGCTTCCTGAAGCAGTTAAGGATTCAATAATATTCTGCGTGATATTTGTTTTTAAATCAATCATGTCTGTATTTCAAATTACACTTCAAATTGTTTTTTAACATCGTCGTATCCTTTAGCTTCCAGTTCCAGTGCTAACTCTTTACCTCCGGATTTTACAATTTTTCCCTGGTAAAGAATATGTACAAAATCAGGCACGATATAATCTAACAAACGTTGGTAGTGAGTGATAACGATGGTAACATTATCCTTACTCTTTAGTTTATTTACGCCATTAGCTACAATACGCAAGGCATCAATATCTAATCCGCTATCCGTTTCATCAAGTATCGCTAATTTCGGTTGTAGCATCGCCATTTGAAAAATTTCATTTCTTTTTTTCTCACCTCCGCTAAAACCTTCGTTCACACTGCGGTTAGTTAATTTAGCATCCAGCTCTACCAGTTTTTGTTTTTCTTTTACCAATGCCAAAAAATCTTTAGCAGAAATTTCTTCCTTACCATGGTAAGTTCTAATTTCATTTAATGCGGTTTTTAAGAAATTGATGTTACTCACACCCGGAATTTCTATAGGATACTGAAATGCCAAAAACAACCCTTCACGGGCACGGTCTTCAGCCGACATATCTAATAAATTTTTTCCGTTAAATATCACTTCACCTTCAGTAATATCATAATCTTCTTTTCCGGCTAACACACCGGATAAAGTTGATTTTCCTGAACCATTAGGCCCCATAATTGCATGAACTTCACCTGCTTTAACCTCAAGATTAATTCCTTTTAATATTTCCTTATCGCCAATAGAGGCATGGAGGTTTTTAATTGTTATCATATTATCCTGTATAATTATAGTTGTAGACTTCTACTTTAAAATCGTCAATAAAAAATTCTTTTTTTTCTTTATTCCAAATATAAA
>Ga0154020_10009721_pt1 | contig 11059 bp, 8 predicted proteins | sample Klosneuvirus_201_FD_109709 | JGI IMG/M metagenome (GOLD analysis project Ga0154020, IMG submission 109709) | Active sludge microbial communities from wastewater, Klosterneuburg, Austria - Klosneuvirus_20160825_MG | ecosystem: Engineered > WWTP > Aerobic digester > Activated sludge | place...
AGGGTTGAATGGACTGGGATATAGTAAGGACCTTTACGTTCTTCAAAGTGGATGGAATTAGGGTAAGTGAATGGGAAAGAGGGTACAAAAATATAGACTTTTTCCCGGAACATCAACACAAGGCACTAGCTTAGCCCCTCCTATCAACCCCTGAAACCCGCGCCGGACGTGGATTTCATACACTCACCCACCACCATTGCAGAATGGTCCGCCAAGGCCCGCCGAGAGGGTGCATTGGTCGGTTTCGTGCCCACTATGGGTGCTTTGCACGAAGGACACCTCCAATTGATCCACCGCGCCAAAAGGGATGGCCATCGCGTGGTTTGCAGCATCTTCGTGAACCCTCTCCAGTTCAACAATTCCGAAGACCTGCAGAATTACCCACGGCAGTTGGAAAAGGACCGTGAACTCTTACTGGATGCAGGCTGTAATGCCCTCTTCGCTCCGGAGAAAGAGGCCATTTTCTCTGATTTCACCCCCACCAAATACGATCTTGGTGGGCTGGACATGTATTGGGAAGGGCCCTCTCGACCAGGGCACTTCAATGGTGTTGTGAACGTTGTGGAGCGCCTATTCCACTATGTAAGGCCGGATCTGACCTACTTCGGGGAGAAGGACCGACAGCAACTTACCATCCTTGAATTCATAGGCCGGGCTTATCGTTGGCCCGAGCGGATCGTGCCCTGTTCCACGGTGCGTGCTGCAGGCGGCTTGGCCCTCAGTTCGCGCAATGCTCGCCTTAACGCTGCGGAAACCGAACAAGCCAAGATCCTTTACCGGGCCCTCCAATATGTATCGGTATCCGCATTCAAAGTTCCTGTGGACAAGCTGTTGGCCAAGGCTTTGGACATCCTGGCCACCGAACCGGAGATAAAAGTGGACTACTTCGGGATCGCCGACCGCCAAACATTGGCACCTCTAACGGATTGGCAAGATCGCACGGAGGCCATTGCTTTAGTAGCTGCTTTTGTTGGCCCGGTGCGGCTGATCGATAACATCATACTTCGGCGCTGAACATCGCTTATTCCGTTGGCACATACATTCGCAACCGTCCCTATCCAATGAACACGGAAGCCTTTCGATCAAAGAACCGCCGCATTATTCCTGCGATGGCCATGGAAGAAAACCGGGATCGATCACGCCCATGAAGAAAGCCATCATCGGTGTGTTGAAAATGGCGATCCCCATTGCGCTAGGGGTATGGCTGGTGCTGTACTTCTATCGCCAACTGGATGAAGGCCAGCGTGTAGAACTCTTCGATGCCTTCGGCCGTGCAAATTGGTGGTGGCTTTTACTGAGCATCGTGTTCGGTTGGATGAGCCACATGAGCCGGGCATGGCGGTGGCGCTATTTGCTCGATAGCATGGGCTATCGGCCGGGCTTCTGGAATTGCTACCACGCCACCATGAGCGGCTACTTCATGAATCTTTTGATCCAACGCGCGGGTGAGGCGAGCCGGGCAGCATTGCTATACCGCCGCGAAAAGGTCCCGTTCGCGAAAGGATTCGGATCCATCATGGCCGAACGAGCCGTGGACATGATCCTGCTGATGGGGTTGTTCGGCCTCACCATGCTCTTGCAGTTTGACAAGGTGGACCTCTTCAAGGAGCGAATCGCTTCGTTCCGAGCAACCCAAGGTCCGGCAGAACCAGGAGGAGGATTCCCTTGGCTGTGGATCATCGCTGGTGTTTTGGTCATGGGCGCAGCAGCCGGTACGTACTTCATGGTCACACGACCCGTATTCCATTCCAGGGTGATGGAGATCCTGCGCGGACTTGGCGAAGGCCTGCGTTCCGTTACACGAACAAAGCACCCTTGGGGCTTCGTCTTCCATACCTTCCTCATCTGGTTCCTGTATGTGCTCATGTTCGCAGTGGGCTTTTATTGCTTGCCTGAAACAAGCCATGTTCCTTGGGCAGGGATCATGGCCGGGTTCGTGGCTGGAGCCATCGGGATCGTTCTGGTGCAAGGTGGCATCGGCGTATACCCGGCATTCGTAGCATTGATCGTAAGCATGTACATGCCAACACCCGAAGGCGGTGGTCTACTAAGTCCAGAAGCACTCGCCATGGGTTGGTTGATCTGGGTGGCCCAAACGCTGATGACGATCGTACTGGGCGGCATATCCCTACTTTTGATCTCCCGAGCGAAGAAACCAGCCGTTTAGATGACCACCGAAGTCGCAGAAAGTACCAAGGACCATCGTGTAATGGAACTTTTATTGGCGCAACGAGCGGTGAACGTTTGGCGAATGAAAGGTGATCGCATCGTGTTCACCAACGGCTGTTTCGACATTCTGCACCGCGGCCATGTGGAGTACTTGCAGGAAGCTGCGGCCCTCGGCGAGCGCTTGATCATTGGCCTGAACAGCGATGCAAGCGTGCGTCGTTTGGACAAGGCCACCGACCGACCCTTCAACGACCAGGACAGTCGCGCCAAAGTGATCGCAGGCCTGCGTTTCGTTGACGCGGTGGTGATCTTCGACCAAGACACGCCCTTGGAATTGATCCAAGCCCTAGGACCAGATGTGCTGGTGAAAGGTGGTGACTGGAAACCAGAACAGATCGTGGGCGCCGATGTGGTCAAAGCTCGCGGGGGCGAAGTGCGCTCGCTAAAACTAGTGGATGGTTTCTCCACGACGAAGCTGGTCGAGAAGATCCGCAATGGCGGCTAAACTCCGCTCCAAATACGTTTGTCAAAGCTGCGGTACCAGCTACCCACAGTGGCTTGGGCAGTGCATGCAATGCAAGGAGTGGAACACCTTGGTGGAAGAAGTGGTGGATCGTGGAGTAGAAAAGCGCGGCACACCGCAAAGCATCAAGAGCCGAAGCCCGATCCCGGTCGCGATCGATGATATTCCCGCACAGGACGGACCGCGCATCGCCTTGAGCGACAATGAACTTTCGCGTGTGCTGGGTGGCGGCCTTGTTCCGGGAAGTATCACCCTGTTGGGTGGCGAACCGGGGATCGGTAAAAGCACACTGCTACTCCAAACCGCACTTCGGAATCCGCATTTGAAGACGCTCTATGTTTCCGGCGAAGAGAGCGAGCATCAAGTGAAGATGCGCGCCGAACGCCTGCAAGCGGATGCTCCGGCTCGTGCAAATGGTTCGGTTGGAAGCAATTGCTTCGTGCTCACAGAAACGAATACACAGAACATCTTCAAGCACATCGAGGTGCTGGATCCCGGCTTGGTGGTGATCGATAGTGTGCAGACGTTGCATACCGCCGTGCTCGATGCCAGCCCCGGATCCGTGGGCCAAGTGCGTGAATGCACCGCCGAGCTGATGCGCTACGCGAAGACCACCGGTGTACCGATGGTGTTGATCGGCCATATAACGAAAGATGGCTTCATCGCTGGACCGAAGGTGTTGGAGCACATGGTGGATTGCGTGTTGCAGTTCGAAGGGGATCGTGATCACGCTTACCGTTTGTTGCGACCGTTGAAGAATCGTTTCGGTAGCACGAACGAGTTGGGCATCTACGAGATGCGTGGAAGTGGCCTAGCGGAAGTGGAAGACCCGAGCCAAGTGTTGCTGGGTCGGCGCGAAGAACGGCCGAGCGGTGTTGTCGTCGCCGCAACGATGGAAGGTATGCGGCCACTGTTGATCGAGGTGCAGGCTTTGGTGAGCTCTGCGGTCTATGGCACTCCACAACGCAGTTCCACCGGTTTCGACCTACGCCGGTTGAACATGTTGCTCGCCGTCATGGAGAAACGTTGCGGCTTCCGGCTCGGCCAGAAAGATGTGTTCCTGAACCTCGCTGGTGGCTTCCGTGTGGAAGAACCCGCGATCGATCTGGCCGTAGTGTGTGCAGTGCTCAGCAGCAATGCCGACATCGCTGTGCCGATGGATGTGTGTTTCGCCGGTGAAGTAGGATTGACCGGTGAGATCCGGCCGGTCACGCGTACCGAACAGCGCGTCGCGGAAGCAGCCAAACTCGGCTTCGGACGCATCTTCGTCCCCAAAGGAACCAAAGGAATTGCACCCACCAAAGGCATCGAGGTGGTGCAGGTTGGTCGCGTGGACGAGGTGCTTGGGCAGCTGTTCGGGTGAGGCGATCAGCGCTTCACGAATCGAGCGGTGCTGCTTCCACGGATATCCGCAACCTCCAATGCATACACACCAGTTGCGAGATCCTCTACAGATAACCTGAGCATACTGCTGCCCGCTGTGATCGAGCCGGAACGAACCAGCCTTCCGAATGCATCGTGGATCATCCATTGTCCTGCACCAACCAGTGCTTGCGATACTTGGATAGTGAGTTCACTTGCTGTCGGATTCGGCCAGATGTTCAACGCCCCTTGATCCACGCGCGCTGAGATCCCGGTTGAAAGATCCGCGATCAGTTCTGCAGTGTTCGTCCGGATCGGCGGATTGAGATCGAAGTAGATATCTGCGAAATTGGCCAGTGTTTCGCCAAATGCCAACGACTGTTTCGGTTTGATCCGGAAACTCACTGAACCTTGGCTACCTGCGAGATCAGCACCACTATCCGGCAACAGGATGTTGTTGAAATCGAAGATCAGAATGGAGTCGTTTTCCAAGCGCGCTTCATACGAATGCGTGGCGGCAAGCAATTCCAAACTGCCTACATCCAACAAGGCCGAAAGTGTATCCACTAACCGTACGTTGATCGCTTCCGCGTTGCCCGTGTTCTGAAAACGGATGGTGTAATCGATGTGTTCATCTGCATCCAAGAAATACTGTGAGCGGCTAAACTGAGAACTGGTGATCGCTTGCTTGTCGTTCGGGTCGTAGGCGCCCACCACTTCACTCGAAAAGAAGTAAGCGTCGTTCGCAGGTACCGCATCGGCTGGCAACGGCAACACCGTCGCTGTGGCATCGAAGAATGTCCCGATCAGAAGCGGGTTCGCAGGAACCGACAATTGAACGTTGATGACCTGATGACCGAAAGGAACGAGACCAACTACAGCGAATTGTAGAAATCCCGGGTTGTTCACGGTCGGTGCTACGCTGCTTGTCGTGTAAGCCATGATCGGGTCATAGGCCAAGGTCGCATCGAAAGGACTGAAGTTGTACGGCCCATTGTTGATCATATGAATCGTATAGCTCATTGGAAATCCCGGCCGAGGCGTTCCGGGGATCAAGACCATTTCCACATCTGGCCCCATGATGGGATCCAAAGCGAAATTAATTGTTGCGGATGGCGTGATCGCATTCAACGTGAACGGCGCTGGTATCACTGCCGGGCAAACGGACGTGTAATCGGTGACGTTTCCCAGGTTCGCATCGTAGTTTCCATAGAACAACTCAGTGGCGTATTGGCCAATGGAGTTGGTAAGCATGAAGTGGTTGCCCGGTTGCACCTGTACAATGCGCTGCGGATAGGGCAAGTCGGTCGGGTCTTGGGTGCAGTCCGTGTTAAAGTCCACATATACGGTGCCATCGATACTTCCACACGGGTTGGGGCTTACAGGAATGGTAACCAGTGTATTTACACCACAATATTGCGGGTTGATCGTTCCGGAAGGGATGTACGGATAAGAGGTGATCGAATGTTGGCCAGGTGCAAGGTTCTCCAAGGTTATCTGAGTCCCGTAAACGTAGTAGGTCATCCAAGAACCTGTGAACATGCTCCAATAACCAGCCTCAACATCTTGATCATATTCCAATACCACACTACCTGTTTCTCCACCGGCGCAACTTCCCGAAACAGTTTGCGACAACAAAACGGGTGTCGCTAGATCCGTAACCTCGATGTTGCTGATCGTGCTGGTGCAGCCATTCAGATCGGCAACGGTGCAGGTATAAGTAGTTCCCGGACAAAGGCCACTGACATTCACGTTGGTACCAGTTATGTATCCCGAACCTCCCGGGGACATTGAAACCGTGTAAGGTGAAAGTCCGCCCCATGCAAAAGCGAATCCGCCAACTCTACCATTTCCATTGCAAGCACCATCGCATGAAGTTGCACTACCCGATGCCGTATTCCCTGGTAATAATGTGCCAAGGGTGGTGATCGTAGCCGTGCCGATCACTTGGGTGGCTGCGGCATCGGTAACCGTAACAGTGTAGGTGCCTGCAACAAGATCACGTGCTTGACTTGTTCCTTGGCCTGTTGGCGGTATTGGTGACCAAGCATAAGTGTAAGCCCCAACCCCACCTGATACTATCGCATTGATCCAGCCTGTACCGTTGCCGCACGCATCATTGAAAGGATGTAACGTGACACTGAGAACCGCGTTGGCATTGAACGAGACCAAGATCAATAGTGCGGCAAGAAAACGCATGATAGCGTGGTGAGTTTGGTGGAAGACAATGACAAAGTACGGACGCAGTTCATCCCATACTTAGTTGCCCGCATGACTTATTCACCACTGGAACTGCCCAACTAAACTATCCCCTTCGCCGCGCACAGACCCGTACTAAACGCCCCTTGCAACAAGAACCCACCAGTAGGTGCATCCCAGTCCAGCATTTCTCCAGCGACGAAAAGGTGTGGGTGCTTGATCAGTGAAAAGTCCTCGGACACTTCTTCCATGGAAATACCGCCGACCGTACTGATCGCTTCTTCGATCGGCCGAAGTTTGGAAATGGAAAGCCGTAGCGCCTTGATATCCTCAGCCAAGTAACCTGCTAAGTATCGCTCTTTTGGCGTGAAGGCTTTCACCAAAGCGACAGATGCACGGTCCATGTTGAGCGCAGCCATGCGTTCGTTCCATGAACAGTCCTGGTACTTGGCCCTTAGCTCTTCCAATGTACTGTCGGGCTTGAGGTCCAGGATCAATTCCGCAGTGCCGCCACTCTGTAGTTGCTCGCGGAGCAGCGGCACCATCGGGTAGATCGCATTCCCTTCAAGTCCATGCTCCGTGATCGTTGCTTCGCCACGAATTGTGCGCTCGCCAACCGTGACGGAAATGTTCTTCAACGGCTTGCCAGCATGCACGCGCACGGCCTCAGGCAAATCTACTTCGACACCACAATTGCTTGCTTGGAACGGAATGGTGCGCACACCGATCGCTTCGAAATGTGCGACCCATTCACCGGTTGACCCTGTCTTGCTCCAAGATGCGCCACCCAATGCAAAGAGCGTTCGATCGGCTTCAATTGAAGTCCGTGATCCGTTGTGTTCGATGACAGGTCGAGCCTCTTCATCAAAACCAACAAAACGTTGTTGTGAGTGGATGTGAACCCCTTTCTTTTTCAGCCGCTGCACGATCGCCTTTAGGACCTCGGAGGGCTTGATGCCACGCTCCGGGAAAACGCGTCCACTGGACCCAACATACGTCGGAATACCTAAGTCTGAAAGCCATGTGCGCAATGCTGCTGGATCGAATTCGTTCAGTGCAACACGCATCCGATCGCTCGGCGTGAAGTGTTGAAGGAAGTCTTCCGCGCTGTTGGTAATGTTCAATCCACCTTCACCGGCCACCAAGAACTTGCGCCCCAATGTGCGACCCTGTTCGTAGAGGTGCACTTCACATGTTTCCGCAAGTCGATCAGCCGCGATCATGCCTGCTGGTCCACCACCAATGATCGCTACATGCATGGCGGCGAAGGTATTCGCTTGAATGATCTCCATTGATCACTCCCTACCAAGCGCAAGTGAAAGCTTCAAGTATTTCGCGAAAACGAGGAACGGTTGCCCAGGACCATCTGTGGCGGCCGACCTTTGGATCGCTCAATACAGAACGTGCAAGGATCGATCAGAAACCAGAGAGAGTATCGCGAATGAAGACGATCAGCAAACTGCTTGCTTCACTATTCCTGCTCGCTGACTGTTCGTGTTTCGCAGCAGTATGTAACACCGTATCGTCCGGGCAATGGGACTTTGTTGACAACTGGGATTGCGGGTGTAACCCCAACTCGTGCGACACCTTGGTAGTCCTACATGCCATGACCACCGACGTGGACACACTTTCCATACCCGTGCAGCGATTGATAGTAGAAGAAGGTGCTTCTATTACCGGCCAGAATTTCAGGATACCAGCAGATGTGTACAACCATGGCCTGATCGCTGGGCATTGGATCCGATTCGCTGGCAGTGGTTCTTTCGTGAATTTTGGCACTGTTGAAGCCGTTGAATTGCTCGCCATACAGGACTCGTGTGTGAACCACGGGTTGTTGGCCGTTGAGGACTCCTTGGTGGTCGGCTATTATAAGGCCCTTCTAAATTTTGGTCAAGTGCACTGCAACGTGATCTACAATTTGAATTTTCTGGTGAATCAAGGGAACGCCTCCCAAATAATAGCGAATCGGTTCGAGGGAAACCCGTTCACAAATGACGGCGATTTCAACATTCTCAATATGCTGCATGCGTGGACAGGGTTCATCAATTACGGTACTATTAGTTCAGGTTCGATCTTTATTTGGGCTGGTGGTTTCGACAACCATGGCACCATCATTTGCATCGATACCTTGAGGCAAGGTAATGGAGAGCACTCTCCTTCTACAACGATCTTTTCCGGGTCCAGAGTAGAAACCGGCCATCTGATCAATAGTGCCGATTGCGTGATCCAAGGCGCTGGCGCTTTGTGTATATCGGGCACCTCGATCAATGAAGGCACGATCAGGGCACCGCTGCGTCTATGCGATTATTCACCAACCAATACCGAATGGCCTTACTTGGATGTGAATACCGGCACCGTCCAAAGCGGAGTGCAGGTTTGTACAGCTTGGGGTTGTAGTGTAGGGTTGAATGAATTAACCGAGAACGCAGAAATAAAAGTCTACCCGAATCCAAATGCTGACGGATTTACCATCGCATTTGAAGGGTTACCAGCAGGATCGCGAAGGATCGCACTTCTCAATGCGCTAGGGCAGGAGGTCTTCACCACAAATGGTCCATTCTCCAGTAAAGTGGTTGTTCCACGTAACGGTCTGGGATCCGGGTTGTATCAGCTTTCCATTCAAGATGAAAATGGTCACGAGGTCGCTGGATTACGCGTAGTGATCGCTGATCTTTAGGCTCATTACTTCGCTTCGAAAGAAGGAGCTCCGGGTCGTTCCAGGGCCTCCTCGTTCATGCAAGATCACATCGGGTATTCGCTTCAGTTCGGCTCTTGGTCGTACAACTTGGCCACGCTCCGGAAGATCCGCGACCAAGACACGCCACCTACTTGTTTCCCAAGGCGTACGATCACCAATTCACGCGCGGGATCCACATAAACGAATTGCCCAAGAATGCCCTGGGCCATGAAGTCGCCATCGCCACTAGGCAGCCACCATTGGTATTGATAGCGTGCCACACTGCCGTTGGTGGTATCCACTTGCGTGCTGCGTTCCACCCATTCCTGTGTCACCAGTTGCTGTCCGTTCCAGTTGCCTTTGTGCAGATACAATGAACCAAGCTTCGCGAAATCAAGCGACGGTGCGTTGATGCAACAGAACGTCTTCTCAATGCCGCCTTTCTTGCGATCGATGCTCCAAGAGGAGTTGTACTCCATCCCAAGAGGCGACCACAAACGTTCACTGAGATATTTTGTGATCGTGCGCTGATCGCCCTTGGCATGTAACGCGCGTTCAAGGATCAAGCCCAGCAACTGACTATTGCCGCTCATGTATTCGAAGTGCTCACCGGGTTCGTGCTTCAACTTCAGGTGCGCCAAGTTCGTGTACAACCGACGACCGTAGTAATACTTCGCTGCCGTGCCGAAGGGGTTCACATAGCTCTCGCTGAATTTGAGACCACTTGTCATCTGAAGCACGTGTTCGAGCGTGACCTTCTCGAATCCGTTCTTCTTCAACTCCGGTACGAAGTCCGTGACCGGCTGTTGAACGCTACTGATAAAGCCATCCTTGATCGCGCAGCCGATGAGCATGCTCATGACCGACTTGGCCATGGAAAAGGAGGTGTGTACCTGCGCAGGATCGTAGCCTTTGAAGTAGCGCTCGTACTTCAGTGTATCACGATGGATAATGAGGAAAGCGACGGTCTTGTGATCTTCAAGGAATACATCGAAGGGCTGCTCTTTCTCCGCGTAGGTGATGGTCTTGGGACCCTTCTCCACTTCTGCCGCCGCGTACTGGTATGGTGCTGGTGAAGGAGGGAGCGGACGCGAGGGAAACTTTCGATGGTCGCGTGTATCGGCGAAATTGTACATGAAGAAGCGACCAACGGTGCAACCGGTGGACATCACTACGATCGCGCTGAACAGAAAATGCCGCGCTTTCAAGTGCATGGATCAGGTGATGTTGATCACTCCTTCACCAAGTTGTACAACTCCTTGAGATCCGGGATCAGGACAACTTCGATCCTGCGGTTCTTCGCCTTGTCGTTGGGGTCGATCGGCACGTACTCGCCGCGGCCTGCTGCGGTTATGCGCACGGGATCCAGCTTGCTGCTCTCCTGCATGATGCGCACAACGCTCGTGGCGCGCGCTACGCTGAGGTCCCAGTTGTCTTTATATGCGCTGCCGGCGCTGATCTTGTCGGTATCGGTATGTCCTTCAACCAAGATGCTCAACTCCTTTTCGCTCTCGATGGCCTTGGCGAGTTTGGAAACCGCCTCTTTGCCCTTTGCATCTACCGCCGCGCTGCCACTTGGAAAGAGCAGCTTGTTATCCATGCTCACGTAGATCCGTCCGTTGCGTTGCTCCACGGTAAGGCCCTTGCCTTCGAAGCCTACCAGTGCTTGGCTCACGCGGTCCTTCAGGTTCTTCATTGCGGCATCCTTAGCAGCTATCTCCGCTTGTAGTTCGGCAAGTTTGGCTTCGCGATCGGCCAAGGTGGCTTGTTTTTCGCTGATCCGCTTCGCCAATGCATTCACGGAATCTTCCCTGTTCTGGAGCTCCAGTCGTGTTGCCTCCAGGTCCGTCAGCAGTTTGCGGTTCTCGCTGCGTCCACCGGCCAACAGGTCGTTGTACTTGCCCAAGAGCTCGTCGTTCAGTTTGTTGATCTTGTCGTATTGCACAGTCATCTTCCGCAAGGAAGTGCCCAGAACGGTGGTATCCCGTTCCAATTCTGCGTTGCGTTTGGAATAATCGGCAACCTGTGCCGATAACTCCGCTGTGCTGGTCTGCGCGGCAAGTGCATTGGCTTTGGCGGCATCCACTTCGGCTTGCATGCTATCGGCACGCAGTTTGGTCTCCTCGTAT
>Ga0154020_10009722_pt1 | contig 11058 bp, 9 predicted proteins | sample Klosneuvirus_201_FD_109709 | JGI IMG/M metagenome (GOLD analysis project Ga0154020, IMG submission 109709) | Active sludge microbial communities from wastewater, Klosterneuburg, Austria - Klosneuvirus_20160825_MG | ecosystem: Engineered > WWTP > Aerobic digester > Activated sludge | place...
CGCGGCGGGAGGGGGGCGGGGGTCAGAAGCGGTGGACGCGGGTGCCGGCGCGGTGGGCGGAGCGGGCGGGGCGCTCGCGGTCGCTGCTCCGCGATTCGGAGCGAGGATCGGCGGGCCGGCGGTCTTCGGCGGCGCCCTTGGTGCGCTCGTCGCCGCGGGACACCGGGAGCTGCACGGCGTCGAGCCAGGCGCGATGGGTCGCGGGGGCGTCGTCGGCGGCCGCGGTGATCTTGGCGAAATCGAGGGCGAGGGGCCCGAGCGGGGTGGCGAGGAAGCCGCCGACGCGACCGCCACGGAGGCGAGCCTCGCCGCTGTAGAGGCGCGCCAGGGTCTCGCTGATGCGCCGCGTGATCGCGAGGCGCTCGCCCATCTCGGCCAGCTTCTCGTCGAGGGAGGCGCGCCACTCCTCGCGGTTGCGCGCGCCCTGGGTCCACTCACGAATGGGCTCGCGGAGGAGCGTGGCGAGCAGGACGGCGTCGTCCGGCGGGGCGCCGCGCTCGGCGGTCATCCGGTCGATCGCGTCGAGCGCGCCGAGCGCGCGGCCGTCGCCGGACGACTCCATGTCGTCGAGATAGGCGGCGAGCTCGGGCAACACCACCGCGAGCGCGCCGGTGTCCCAAGCGAGCCAGATCGAGCGACGAGCGGCCCCGCCGCGCAGGAGCCGCAACACCTCCTCGAACACGCGGGGCCGGGCGGCGCGGGCGAGGTCGTCGCGGTGGGCGACGATCGCGGAGTACACCTCGTCCGAGAGCTCGAACCCGAGCCGAGCGGCGAACTTGATGGCACGGAGGATGCGGACCGGATCCTCGCGGAAGCGCACCTCGGGCTGGCCGATCGTGCGGATGATGCGGCGCTCGACGTCGGGCATGCCGGACGTCCAGTCGAGGATCGTACTGTGGTCGTGGTCGTAGAAGAGGGCGTTGATGGTGAAGTCGCGGCGGAGGGCGTCTTCGTGGGCGATGCCGAACGCGTTGTCGGAGCGGATGAGGAGGTCTTCGGACTCGTCGTCGCCCTCGGCGCTCTCGCGCTCGCCCGGGTTGCGCCGGAAGGTGGCCACCTCGTAGGTGCGACCGCCGTAGGCGAAGTAGACGTGTGCGAGCCGGAACCGGCGCCCGATGATGCGGCAGTTGTGGCGGAAGACCCGCTTGACGTCCTCGGGGCGGGCGCTCGTCGCGATGTCGAAGTCCTTGGCGGTGCGGCCGAGGAGCAGGTCGCGGACGGCGCCGCCGACGATGTACGCCTCGAACCCGGCGGCCACGAGCTTGCGCACGACACGGAGGGCGTCGGGATCGACCCGGCCTTCTTCGAAGCGAAAGGTGTGACGGACGGGCGGGGGCGGGCCCGCCTCGAGCCCGTGAGACCCTGGCGTGGGCCCCCCTTCGGAGATCACTCGGGACGACTCGAGCAGCGTGGGCTCGGACAGCGCGGCAGACATTGCGTGGGAAACCTGGGGAAATCGTTACCAGCGGGGCTGGCCAGGCGCAACCCACCTGTGCAATTGCGCAGGTTTCAAGGGGCCTGAGAGAGGAAGGACACCTCGGCGGAAGACCCGTGGAGGTTCACGGTGGCAGCGAGGGCCCCTGCCGCGAGCGCCACGACCGGAGCGTCGTAGGCGCGCGCGCGGGGGATGAGGAAGCGTTGGCCCGAGCGACGCCCGGCTCTCGAGCTGCGTCCACCAGGGCGAAGACCGAGCTCGAGTCGGACCCGCCCTGCCTCCTCGCGGCTCACGAGCTCGAAGTGGCCCTCGACCCCGCTCGCGAGGGCGAGCGAGAGGACTCGCTGGAGGAGCGGCACGGCGACCTTGGGCGCGACGGCGACGAGCAGCGCCGGGTCGACCCGGCTCTCGAGCACGATCTCTTCGCTGCCCCCGAGCTCGCCCGCCGACAGCTCGGAGATCAGATCCTCGAGGGCGATGGGCAAGGGTTCGCAGGTCGAAGCACGGAGCAAGAGCTCGGCGGCCGAACGCACCTCGAGCAGATGCTCGACCGCGTCCTGGCAGGCCGACTGCAAGGTGATGCGCGCCTTGGCGCCGAGACCCGCGGAGGGGCGACCACCGAGCGTGCGTGGAGAGACGGTCGATCGGGGGCCGGACGCCGCGCCTGCGGCGGCCTCGATGGCGAGGCGGAGGGGCTCGGTCGCGGTGCGCGTCGCCTCGAGGAGGCGCTCGGCGGCGAGGCCGGCCTCGGTCACGAGGCCCGTGCTCAGACCGAGCACTTCGCAGGCCGCCACGACGGCCCGCATCACCGCCGGGTCGGCCGATTCCGCTGCGTGCTGCAGCTCGGGGAGCATGTCTCGCAGCGCCCGTGGACCCACGCTCTGCGCCCGCGCCATGGTGGCGAAGCCGGCGATGGTCGCGATCACCTCACGCACGTCCCCCACCTCGGTGTGCGCGATGCGATGGGCGCCCGAACGCTCTGCCGACGGGAACGGGGCGGCGGTCATGGCGCGGAGGCAAGCGTACGCCCGTTTCACCCGAACGCCACCGGCCTTGGAAAATCCGGTGACGTGCGGATGCGGGCGGTGGCTCAGCCGACCTCGAACCCGGGGAAGAAGTAGCCGATCTCGAACTTGGCGGTCTCGGGCGCGTCGGAGCCGTGGCAGGCGTTCTCGCCGACGTTGGCGCCGAGGCGCTTGCGGATCGTGCCTTCCGCAGCCTTGGCCGGGTCGGTCGCGCCCATGACCTCGCGGTAGCGAGCGATCGCGTTGTCACCCTCGAGCACCAGGACGAGCACGGGGCCACGGGTCATGAAGTCGACGAGCTCACCGAAGAACTTGCGCTCGCGGTGCACGTAGTAGAAGCCCTCGGCCTGCTTGCGGGTGAGGTGCACCATCCGGGCGGCGACGGGGCGGAGGCCGGTGGCCTCGATGATGGCGAGAGCCTCGCCCGCCTTGTTCTTCTCGATGGTGTCGGGCTTCAGGATGCTGAGCGTGCGCTCGGTGGCCATGGGGATTTCCTCGGGCGGCCGGGTGGAGGGGGGGGCCGCGGGCGGCGCATGCTAGCGCTGGCTGCGCGGCTGTCGAGGGGGTTGTTCGGGCCCTGCCCGCCCACGGCTCCAGAAAAAAGAAAGCGAGCGGATCGCTCCGCTCGCTCCCCCCTCGCGCTTCCTCCCTGCGAGTTCGCGGGCCACCGGCCCTGCAAACCCCTACGGCCCCCGGTTGCCGGGACTTAAGGGCTCCGCCGCAGGCTCGGTGGCTAGATGTGGGTCGTCTTCCAGTCGTCGCGGGAGAACTTCCAGACCATCGCGGCCGCGAGGCCGAGCACGTAGACGATCGCGGAGGCCCAGATGCCCGGCAGGCCCCCCCCGAGTGTGACCCCGAAGAGCCAGGCCAGGGGCATGAGGCACGTGAAGTGGAGGATCAGCTCCACGATCATCACGAACCGCGAGTTGCCAGCACCGAACAGCGCCTGGGTGAGGATCATCGCGACCGCGATGAACGGCGTGGTCAGGCCCATCATCCGCAGCGGCAGGAGCGCGGCCTCTTGCACGGCGGCGCTGTGCGAGACGAAGGCGAGGATCGGCTTGGTGAAGAAGATGCCCTCGCAGAGCCCGAGGATGCCGAACAGGACGAGCCCGAGGCGCACGGAGGCCCACCCGTACTTGGCCGCGCCCTCCGGGTTCTTCTCGCCGAGCGACTGCCCGACCAGGGTGGCGGTGGCGGTGCCGAAGGCGAGGCACGCGGTGAACGTGAGCTTGAGGATGCCGATGATGGCGGTGGTGGCCGCGCCGTTCACCGCCTCGGCCTTCCCGCAGGCGCCGGTCGCGATGACCTTGCTGCTGGCGGCGTCGAGCTTGCCGACGACGAACAGGAAGAACCCGAAGCCGACCATCACGGCCATGGTGGCGACCCCGCCCGGGATGGCGAGCCGCAGGATCTGCCAGGTGAGCGGGCGCGAGAGCTTCTTGCGATCGAGCCACGAGAAGCGCGAGCGCACCTCGCCCCGGAAGGCGAACAGGATCATGATGGCGAGGCCGACGTAGGTCGCGATGAGGGCCGCGAGCCCCGCGCCGGGTGGGCCCATGCGGGGCATCCCGAGGTGCCCGAACACGAGCCCGTAGCAGAGCACCACGTTGGCGACGTTCATCAGGAGCGCGCTGAACATGTGCACGCGCGTCTGGCCGAGGCCGTCGAAGAACGCCTTGAAGGCGAACGTCATCGCCATCGAGGTGATGCCGAGGAACCGATAGCGCGAGTAGGAGACCGCGTAGGCGGCGGCCTCGGGGTTCTTGACGAGCGCCTTCATCATCGGCTCGAGCAGCAGGAACCCGACGACGGAGAACAAGAGGCCCGCGCCGAGCGCGAAGGCGACCGCGTTGGTGAGCACGGCGCCCGCCTCGCTGGTCTTGCCCTCGGCGATGCGCCGCGCGGTCAGGGCCTGGGTGCCGACGCTGATCGCCGAGAGCGACCCGCCGAAGGCCCAGAGGGCGATGAGCGAGGGTGCGAGCGCCGCCTGGCCGTTGGACGACTCCGGGCACGGCAGGTGCGCGAAGAAGACGATGTCGATCTCGTTGACGACGCTCTGGGAGAGCATCGCGATCATGGTGGGGGTCGCGAGCCGCAGGATGGTGGCGGCTGGCCCTCCCCGCGTATCGAGGACCTGGCCCTCGCGGATGGCGGGAACGTCCATGTACGGCCGCCCTGCTAGCAGCGACGACGCGGCAGGTCGAGGCCGGTCCTGGCCGACGAGAGGTCGGGCCTTTGCTGCCTTCGCCGGCACGGCTAGGGCCGTGCTCCATGCGTGGAGCTCCTTTCTTCGGTCCGTCGCGGGTGATCCTCGCCTCCTTCGCCCTCGCCTCGCTGCTCGCCGACGCCGGCTGCAAGAAGAAGGAGCCGCCGCCCGAGGCGAAGAAGGAGGCCGTGGCGCCGGAGACCGCCGTGCCCGCGCCCGACGGGATGGTCGCCGAGGGGATCATGAAGTCGCCCGACGCGATCATGGCCTCGCTGCGCACGATCAGCCCCATCATCCCGGACAAGGCGGCGCCGATCCTCGCCGACGTGCTGCACGTCAACCGCGTGGTCGCCGACGAGATCGACGGGCAGCGCCCCGCGTTCTTCGTCATGGCGCGCAAGGGCGAGACGAGCCTCTACGTGTTCGCCGCGCCGATCAAGGACGCGAGCAAGGTGGGCGCCGAGCTCGTGAAGCTCGGGATGTCGCGCATGGAGGACAACACGCTCGGGCTGTCCGTGTTCGAGGGCGGCACGGCCCCCGGCGGCCCGCGCACGCAGGTGCTCGGCATCCGGCGCAACTTCCTGCTCGCGGCCACGAGCGTGCAGGCGCTCAAGGATCTCGCCCCGTACGCGACGCGGTCGCTGCCCCTGAAGCCGGTGCCGACGCAGGAGATCGCGGTGACCATCCCGCAGTCGGCGGTGCGCGGCGCGCTGCGCGACGCCTTCAAGGGGATGATCGACGCCGGCACCGCCAAGCGCAAGGAGCTGCTCGCCAAGGCCAAGAGCGCGCCGCAGAAGACCCCGGTCGGTCTGATGGACGCGGTCGGCGACTACGCCACGCGGCAGAACGAGCGCATGCTCGGGTGGCTCGCCGACGCGGGCGACGCGCACGTCACGCTGTCGACGGCCGGTGGCTCGGTCACCCTCAAGGCCGACGTCGCCGCCGTGGTGCCCGACTCCGTGTTCGGCAAGACCATCGCGAGCTGGCCGCTCGGCGACTCCGGGCCCGCCCTCGACGTGCCGATCGGCGCGGTGCTGGCCTTCGTGGGGCGCTCGGGCGAGGTGCAGCGCACCGAGTCGTCGCGCGACCTGCTCGAGATGCTCGTCGGCACGTTCCCCGACGACATCCAGAGCAAGGAGAAGGAGAAGATCGCGGAGTTCCTCGCGGCGTGGGACAAGGCGCGCGCCGACCTCACGAGCGGCGCGCTGCTCTACGAGGGCCCGAGCCGCCTCGGCGTCGGCCTGCGCATCGGCGCGAAGGACCCGGCCGCCCTCGCCAAGCTCCTCGAGACCGCGCTCACGAGCGTGCTCGGCATGAAGGGCGTGACGGCGGGCCTCGAGAAGCAGGGCATCGGCAAGCCCACGCTGAGCAAGGAGAAGATCGGCGGCATCGAGGCCAACGTGCTCTCGCTGAAGCTCCCGCACCCGAACGGCGAGAAGCCCAAGCCGGGGGAGCCGGAGACGGCCGAGATCGTGTGGGCCCAGAACGGCACCACGGTCGATCTCGCCGCGGGCGTCGGCGCGCGCGAGCTGTTCCAGCGCGTTGTCGAGGCCAAGGGGGAGAAGTCGCTGCGCACGTACCCCGAGGTGGTCAAGCGCCTCGAGGCGCTCGGCAACGAGCTCGGCGGCGCGCTGCTCGGCGTGCCCTCGCGCGTGGTGCCGCTGTCCACGGGCTCGCCCGTGGTGGCGCCCACGCCGCCCGGCGATCTGGTCGTCCTCGCGATGGGCAAGAACGCGCAGGGGCCGTTCGTGTCGCTCGATCTGTCGCGCGGCGCGGTCGAGGTCTTCGGCCGCCTCGCCATGCAGACGATGGCGAAGAAGTAGGGGCTCGAGGCGTGCTGGAGAATGCCCCCGGGCAGGGCTTCCCTTTACTTCTTCTCGCCCTCGAGGTCGTCGGCGAGGTAGCCGAGGATGACCTCGTCGAGCGAGCGCTCGCTCAGCAGATCCTCGCCGAACACCGAGCCCTGCGCGGCCGGCTTGCTCGTCGCGAAGATGGAGGCGGGGCGGGTGAGCGCGTAGCGACCGGTCGGGGTCTTCTGGCCGGGCGGGCGCACCGAGGGCGAAGACGGCGGGCGCACCGACGCGGCGGGCCGGGGCGCCGCGGGCACGTTGCCCGGGACGGGGGTCGGCGGGCGCGAGCGACCGCGGACGTTGGCGTAGCCGCCGTCGGTCGGGCGCTGCGACAGGAGGTTCGCCGGCGGAGGAGGCAGATCGTTCTGGGGCTCGAAGGGTTGTGCGCGACGGGCCGCCGCGGCGTGGGCAGCCTGCTCGAGCTCGGTGGCCGAGGGGATCGGCGGCTTCGGCATCTCCAGCGTGGGCGCGGTGTCGAGCGGATCGGGAGCGACCGGCGCCGCCTCGGCGGCCTCCGGCACCCCGACCGCCGGCACCGCGTGCTTGCTGCCGCGGCCGGCGCGGTTCGGATCGAGCCCCGCGTTGGTGGAGCCGGCGAAGTAGCCGGTGCTCGGGAGCTTCACCTCCTTGGTGCCGCCCGCGTCGAAGGCGCCGTCGCGCAGGGCGACGATCATCGCCTTGTGCTGCTCCTTCATCATCTGCTTGACCACCTCGCCCATCATCGGGTCGCCCACGTACGTGGCGTAGGAGGTCTTGATCGACTTCAGGATGCGTCCGCCATCCGCGAAGAGGTGCGTGATGATGTGCGGATGCTTGACGCCAGAGTCCTCGGTCTGGATGTGATAGACCTGCCCCTTGTGCTTGAAGTTGTTGTTGAACCCGAGGAGGGGCGAGGGGGCCTTCATGGGCGTCCGCGCAAGTAGCGCGAACCTCTTGGGTATCAGCGCGCGACAGAATGCTCAAGCAGAACGGGCAGCTGCCTCGCGGGCGGCCGGCAGCCGGGACTGAACGTCTGCGCGGATCTCGGCCGGTACGACCAGCCGAATGCGGCGGATCGGCAGGTTGTCGAGCCTGGCCAGAACGGGCGACACGGCGCCGAGCGGGCGGGCCCGGCCATCCGGCAGGATGACTTCGAGCGGCGGTTCGGCGCCCGGCGGGGGGGCGACCGAGTCGGGTGACCCGAAGCTCTGCACGTCCTCGGCGATGTCGAGGGCGACGTGGACGTCGGGGTCGAGGCCGATCCCCACCGCGAGCTCGCGGGCCTCGGCGAGCAGCCGGTCCATCGCGTCGCGGGAGCCGAGCTCACCCGTGAGCTCCACCGTCTTGCCGATGTTGCGCACCCGCAGGCGTCGACACAGGTCGGCGAGCACGGGATCCGGGCCGCGCTCCCAGGCCGCGAGCGCCGCGCCGACGACCACGTCGTCGAGATCGAGGTACGCGCCGAGCGGGATCTCCTCGCCGTGGGCCGCGAGGGCGAGCGCGTGGGGGACCTGCGGCAGACGCGTGCCCTCGCGCAACGCGTGGGCGGCCCGCGAGAAGATCGCCTTGATCATCACCTCGGCGGCGCGCGTGGCCTTGTGCAGGTAGACCTGCTCGAACATGAAGCGTCGGGCCAGCACGAAGCCCTCGATGGCGGGCAGGCCCTTCATGCCGTCGATCGCGAACCGCGGCGCCTCGGTGTCGTGCGGCGCGAACCGCAGCGAGCGGAGCAGCCAGTCGAGATCGAACAGGCCGTAGCGCACACCCGTCATGTGGGCGTCGCGCAGGAGGTAGTCGCACCGGTCGACGTCGAACGTGCCGCTGACCGCGTGGGCGAGATAGGGCAGCGGATAGGGCGTGGCGGCGTCGGCGCCCGCGATCAGCGAGGCGACGCGCTCCGGGAGGCCGGGGTCGTGGTCGGCGAGCACGCGGTGCACCTCGGTGCCTGGATCGCGGACGATGCGCAGCGACCAGGTCTCGTGGTGGGGTGCGCCCGGGATCGCCTCCTCGAAGAGGTGCGAGTACGGACCGTGCCCTACGTCGTGGAGCAACGCGGCCGCGAGGACGTCGCGCGCGCGATCCGACGCGAGCTGCTGCCAGAACGGCAGCCCTTCGTGCAGGGCCCGGAGGCGCCGCACGAGCCGGGTCATCACGTGTGCCGCGCCGATGGCGTGGGTGAAACGGCTGTGTTCCGCGCCCGGGAACACGAGGTGGGTCACCCCGAGCTGCTTGATGCGGCGGAGGCGCTGGACCTCGGCGGTCGCGAGCAACTTCGGGACGATGGACTCTTCGTCCGACTCGAAGGAGACGAGATCGTGGACCGGGTCCCGGAGGATCATCGCGGCGCACGGTAGCAGGGATGCTCGACGCTCGCGCGGGCCCGGGCTACTCGGCCCCCCGTGAGATACCCCGGGACCCTGCACTCCGCCCACGTTCCGCACGAGAAGCTCGAGCTGGTCCGCGCGCTCGCCGCGGGGCTCGATCGCACGCTGCTCGGGACCGACTTCCCGACGCTCGGCGAGAAGTACGAGGGCAAGGTCCGCGATTGCTACTCGACCAGCGACGGTCGGCGACTGATCGTCGCGACCGACCGCATCAGCGCCTTCGACAAGGTCATCGGCACCCTGCCGTTCAAGGGCCAGCTGCTCACCGCGATGGCCGCGTTCTGGTTCGACAAGACCAAGGACATCGCGCCCAACCACTTCCTGAGCCTCCCCGACCCCAACGTCATGGAGTGCGTCGAGTGTCGGCCGCTGCCGGTCGAGATGGTCGTGCGCGCCTACGTCACCGGCGTCACCTCCACCTCGGTGTGGACGGCCTACCAGCGCGGCGACCGCGAGTTCTGCGGCAACAAGCTGCCCGACGGCCTGTCGAAGAACGACAAGCTCCCTGCGCCGATCCTCACCCCCTCCACCAAGGCCGAGAAGGGCGGGCACGACATCTCCGCGTCGCGCGCCGAGATCCTGCGCATCACGGGCATGTCGTCCGCCGAGTTCGACGTCGCCGCAGGCATGGCCCTCGCCCTCTTCCAGGCCGGCGCGGCGCACGCCAAGTCGCGCGGGCTCATCCTCGTCGACACCAAGTACGAGTTCGGCGTGCGCGCCGACGGCAAGGTCATCGTCATCGACGAGATCCACACGCCCGACAGCTCGCGGTACTGGTTCGCCGGCAGCTACGAGGAGCGCAAGCAGAAGGGCGAGGAGCCCGAGTCGTTCGACAAGGAGTACGTGCGGCGCTGGCTCGCGGGCGTCGACTACAAGGGCGACGGCCCTCCGCCCACGCTCCCCGCCGACGTGCGGATCGAGGCCGCGCGGCGCTACGTCGAGGCCTACGAGACCATCACCGGCGAGCAGTTCGTGCCCAACGCCGACGACCCGATCGCCCGCATGCGCAAGAACCTCGGGATCGCATGAAGCTCTACGTGATGCGCCACGGCCCGGCCGAGGACGAGGCGCCCGACGGCCTCGACCACAGCCGCGCCCTCACCGTCTCCGGGCGCGAGCGCGTGCGGTGGGTCGCCAAGAAGCTCGGTGAGCTCGGCGAGGCCCCGCGGTTCGTCGTCGCGAGCCCGCTCGTGCGCGCGCTCCAGACCGCCGAGGTGGTGCACACGACCCTCGGCCTCGAGTCGGCGGTCGAGGCGCACACGGCGCTGGCGCCCGGCGGCGCGGGCTCGGCGTTCGTGCTCGCCATGCAGAAGGCCGGCAAGAAGCGCCTCATGGTCGTGGGCCACGAGCCCGACGTCTCCATCCTGTGCGCGCGGCTGCTCGGCAACCCTCTGCCGCACGGCTTCCTCAAGGGCATGGTCGTGAGCCTCCGCGTCGACGTCGACGTGGCCGGCAGCGCGCCGACGGTGGGCCTCCGCTTCGTCCTCGACCCCAAGACCCTCGAGCTGCTGGCGGATCACCGCGGCGTGCGCACCCCTGCGCCTCGCTCGTCGCGCGGGGCATGAGTCGCTTCGAGAACCTCGACCCGTTCGACCAGCCGGGGCCCCTCGCGCTCCTGCGGTGGAAGCTCGGCGCGCGGCGCCCCGATCGCGGCACGCCGTTCGCGACACCGACGCAGGGGGTGGACCCGGCGCGCCTCGAGCGCGCTTCGCTCACCTGGCTCGGTCACTCGTCGTTCCTGGTGCGGCTCGGCGGTCTCCTCGTCGCGACCGACCCGATCTTCGCCGACCGGGTAGGACTCGCGCGCCGCAACGTCGCGCCGCCAATCGCCGAGAGCGCGCTGCCCGCGGTCGACGTGGTCACGGTCTCGCACGCCCACTTCGACCACCTCGATCTGCCCTCGCTGCAGGCGATCGACGCGCGCACGCGGGCGCTCACGGGCAAGCCGCCGCTCTACCTCGTGCCGACCGCGGTCGGTCGCTACCTGCGCGCGGCGGGCCTCGCCCCGGTGGTGGAGCGCGGGTGGTGGGAGGAGCACCGCGTCGGCGACGTCCGGTTCACGTTCGTGCCGCAGCAGCACTGGTCGATGCGCACGCCCTTCGACCGCAACACGGCGCTGTGGGGCGGCTGGGTGGTGCGTGGCCCCGAGGGCACCGCCTACCACGCGGGCGACACC
>Ga0154020_10009723_pt1 | contig 11057 bp, 8 predicted proteins | sample Klosneuvirus_201_FD_109709 | JGI IMG/M metagenome (GOLD analysis project Ga0154020, IMG submission 109709) | Active sludge microbial communities from wastewater, Klosterneuburg, Austria - Klosneuvirus_20160825_MG | ecosystem: Engineered > WWTP > Aerobic digester > Activated sludge | place...
ACAACAAACACGATCGTGCTCGTGTAGGGCGCACTGCTGTTTGGCAAGCGTTTTTGCCAATCGGGAGCGATGAGGCCGGCTTGCTGACCGATCACGTCGATATCGCCTGCGAGCGCCAGCGTGACGACATCGGCCTCTAGGCCATCGATGACCGCGCGGGCCTGTTTGCCGGAGCCGCCGTGCGACTGGTCGATGCTGACTTTTTTGCCCGCGGTGGCCTTGTAGTGCTTCGCGAAGGCTTTGTTGAACTCCGCGTAGAGTTCGCGAGTCGGGTCGTAGGAGACGTTCAGTAGCTCGAAATCAGCGGCGTGGGCGGAGAGGCCGAACAGAACGGCGGAGAGGAAGGAGAGGGATGTTTTCATGATATTTGGATGTTGGAGTGTTTGAATGAGGGTTGTGGTTTGGATCAGAAGAAGCGGTGGTTGAATTCGAAGTAGGCGAAGTCGGTGTCGCCGCTGCGGACGCGGTTTTGGATGAAGTCACCGGCTTTGAAGTAGGCGTAGCCGACGATGATCTCGGTCTTGGGGCTCCAGGCGTAGCGAGCGCGGATATCGAGCTCTTGGCCGACAAAGCCGCCGCTGCGTCCGGTCACGTCACGGGCATTGTTGGCGTTGGCGAAGCGGTCCTTATCACTCGCGAGCCAGAAGAGGCTGTAGCCGAAATCGACACGTAGATTGTGACGTGGTTTGAACTCCACCCGAGCTTTCGGTGCGCTGATGTTTTCATAGACGACGTAGTCATTGGCCGACCAAGGGCGACCGAAGCCAAAGAAGCGCTCGAAGCGGTTGTCCTGATTGTCGTTCGGATCGCGATCACCGCTGGCGTAGCCGTAAAAGAGGCTGAAACGCGGCTTCCATGGATTCGTGGCCCAGGTGTAGCCGACTTCGATATTTCCAGCATACGCACGCACATCCCGCGCTCCGTTACGACCGAACTGATAGATGAAACTGAAGTCGTAGTCGAAGCCGCTGCTGCCGACGATGCCGTAGCCACGCAAGCCAGGCGAGTGGACGAGCCGCTCTGCCACGCCTGAATAGGCGGATTGATTCAGAGCGAGGTAAAACGGCTCCAGCGTGATGATGTCGGACCATTTCCGCCAGTGGCCGATAGCCGCGTAGAGCCACTGCTGCTCCACGGGGCGATCCCAATCATACTTCGAGCGGTTCAGCGGCTGCACGGCGAGCAGATCGAGCTGCCAGTCATTACTTTCCTGCCCCAGGCTGGCGTGAAAGCCCTGGAAGGTGTTCGCGGTGTTGCGCCATTGGTTGTTCCCGAGCAGACGGCGATCTAGGAACTCAAAGTTATGAATGCCGTAGCGGATGCTGAGCGGTCGCGGATTGCCGATGGCATCGTGACCGAGCAGATCCTTGAAATACAGCTCGCAGTAGAGGCGGATGAATTCGAACTCATTGAAGTCGCGGTTATCGCGGGCGTAGTTCGAACTGTAGCGGCGTGAGTCCTGAAGCTCTGCCGCAAAGCGGAAGGGATCAGCAATCTCCTTGATGCCGATGTAGGCCCGCGTGCGGTGCAGCCACGGCTCATCAAGGCCAGCCTGCGCCCGGCGGATGTCGTCATCGCGATACTCGTAGCGGAAACGGTAGTCGAGGCCCACATCAAGCCAGTTCACATTCAGCAGCGAGTCGATGCCGAGCTCGCTCACACTCCGCGCATACTTCGGCGGATCAGGATCACGCGTGGTGCTGTAGCTGAGCGGGTTTTGATAAAAGGTGCCGCGCGTGAGCTTGGGGGCTTCGTAATCCTCCGCGAAGGCCGGCGAGGCGATCACGAGGAGTGCGGCGAGGGATGAAACGTATCGTTTTCTGAGGTGCTTGGCGTTGGAGTGCATGGTTCTTGCGGGCGTCGGCTTCCGGTGGTCCGGTCGGCGTCAGCAAGAGTGTTTTCGGAGGCCCCTGCGGGTGCAGTAGGCGGAAAGGGTATCAAGGCCGCGAGGCGCGGCGTGGGGCGGGTGCTTCGTCCGCGGCGAAGCGGGTCTTTTCCGTGCTTTCGACCTGCGTCACGCGTCCTTCATGGACGACGATCTGCACGGAGCCGAAGCGCATGGCGGTGACTTTCTGGCGGACGATTTCGAGCCAGGGCTCGATGGAAGATGGGGCAAGGGTCTGGCTCATGGCTCGTCAAATGGCGGGTGAGAGCAGCGCGGCAAGAGAGCCGTCGGCGGGATCAGCGTGGAGGGTTTTGGAAGTCTTCTTTTTGGCGGTTTTGCGTGTCGCGGCGGCCTGCTGCTCCTGTTTTCGCAGCGTGACCTCGACGACGTGTTCCAGCGTGTAGCGGTCGAGGATGTTCGCGATGGCATTGCGCACATCGATCATGAGCATCCGGAGCCCGCAGTGCTCCTCGTCGGGACAAGTACACTTTTCATACTCCGTCTCACTGGCGCATCCGATGGGCGCGAGCTTGCCGTCGATCAGACGGACGACATCGCCCATCTTGATGGACTTCGCCGGCTTCGCGAGCCGAGCGCCACCGTGCTTGCCGCGCAGGCTTTCCACATAACCCGCCTGCTTCAATTCGAAGAGGATAGCTTCGAGAAACTTGAACGGCAGCCTCTCCTGCTCCGCCAGCACGGAAACCGAGATCACACCCTCTCCCTGCCGGTCGGCGATGCCGAGACGGATGAGGGTGCGGAGGGCGTATTCGCCACGTTTGGTGAGCTTCATGCGCAATACATGCACTCCTAATATACACTAGGCAAGTAGGAATTAAATCTTTTCAAGATTGAGCTCTTCTGGCCTTCGCAAAGCCCAGCTCAAAACCCGTGCGCAAACTGAATGTCGAGCGTCTGCAGGTAGGTGTGCAGGCCGGCGTCTTGCACGGGAAGCACGATGGCGTCCTTGTCGCTTTCGTTGTGATGGGAGTGCCACCAGCCGGGAGGCGTCACAAAGGCTCCGCCGGCCACCCAGTTGGCGCGGACGGGGTTGATGATGTTGCCATCGCTGTCGAGATCGCGGCCGATCATGGTGTAAACGCCTTCCGTGGCCTTCACGGCGAAATCGAGGGCGATGGAGTTGTGTCGGTGGGCCTTCTGTTTGCTCTTCGCAGGCAGCAGATTGTAGAGCGACCACATGGAGTGCGTCAGCGTCTTCGTCTGCGGGCAATCGGGATTCGCGAGCAGGATGCCGTTGCGATTCTTGTCCTTGCCCTCGTTTTCCTTCCGCACCTTCTCCAACTCGCTCGTGAGCAGCTCACGCGAGAAATAGAGCGGGCGAAATCTCGGGCTGGTGGGCTTGGCTCCGAGGAAATCCATCAGCGGCTGGTCATTCACCCAATAAAACGCGCTGTCTTCGCTCGCGTGATGCCGTATCTCGCCAGTGGCAGGCAGCGCAAAGAGATCGCCTGTCTTCCAACTCAGTGTTTTGCCGTCGATCACACTGAAGCCCGCGCCGCGGATGACATAAAAGACCTGGCTACTCGCGTGGCAGGCGGTGGGTAGCTCCTCACCCGCGGCGATGTGGATGAAATTCGCCAACAAGCTCGGCCCGGTTACCGGATAGCTCGTTTCGAGCTGCTTCGACAGCTCCAGCGGAATGACTCGCGTCTCGGCGATGTGGTGCAGCGCCGGCGGAAACACATCGATTCGGATCTTGGGCATGCGCGGATTCGCCGCGCTGCCATACTCGAAGAACTGGCCGTGCTTTTCCCATTCTTGGTTGCAGGCCGAGGCGGTGTTTGAGGTGGTGGCAGTCATGGCGTTGGAGGAAGGTTCGATGAAGAATACGCATCGTTGAGGCAGCATGGGAAGTGCTTTTGTCAGTCTAGGTTTGTGCCTGCGGCCGCGCTCGCGTGGGCGCTGCTTGTCTTCGGCAATAGACGCCCCCCCCTTTTCGTGAAAGCGGCGCAGAGCGGCATGCATGAACGGAATTCATCCAAACCACGCAAAGGATTCAAGCTGCTGCTTGGCGGGCGGGAGGGCGTTGGCACGGCGCTGGCTGAATGATCCGGCATTCCCACATCCCTTTCCCTCGACCCTACAGCCGCCGCGTAGCCGAAAACCCAAACACCACACCCACACACCGCACTACCATGAAAAGGCTGCTTCCGATCCTGCTCGCGACGACCGCCGTGTCGCTCGCGCAAACACCCGCTGCCAAACCGGCCGCGCCGCCTCCGCCGCCCGTGCCGGGCTTCACCCTTGCACCGCCGCCTCCGGCCTATGCGCCGATCAAATACGGCGGCCTGACCATCGACGTGCAGGAGAAGATGCGCTTTGAGGTGCGTGACAACAATTTCGACTTCGACAGTGCCGCGAATGGCCCCCAGGACGCCTCGTGGCTGTTGCAGCGCTTCCGTCTCGGCCTCGGCTACGATGTAAATCCGTGGCTGAAGTTTTACATCCAAGGCCAGGACGTGCGTGAACTCGGTGGCAGTCGACCGAATGACATCGGCACCTTCGGCGCGGAAGGCGATGACAGCTTTGACGTCCTGAAGGCCTACGTGCAGCTCGGCAATCCGAAGAAGGGCCTCAGCGCCACGCTCGGGCGTCAGTTCCTCAGCTACGGCGATCAGCGTCTCGTCGGTCCGCTCGAATGGCTGAATCAGGCGCGGACTTTTGACGCCGCGAAGTTCCGCTACACCGCAGCCAAGTACTCGCTCGACTTCTTCGTGTCGTCGCCGGTGGCCTTCACGAACAACATGTGGAACCAGTCGCCGCTCCTCGACAACGACGAGTCGCTCAACACGATGTTCAGCGGCATCTACGCATCCACGCTGTTCGTGCCGTTCAACCTCACGACAGACTTTTATCTCTTCAACAAACGCGATGACGGCGATGCCACCTTTGGCCCGCGTCTTGGCGACACTGATTTCTACACCATCGGCACCCTGTGGAAAGGCGACCCGAAAAAGCTCGGCGGTTGGGATTACAGCACCGAAATGGCCTATCAGTTTGGCAAGGTGTCTGGACGTGATCTGAGCGCCTTCTCCGGCAATTGGCAGGTTGGCTACAACTGGCTCACACATCCGTGGAAGCCACGCGTTGGCCTGCAATACAACTACAGCCCCGGTGATGGCGATCCGAACGACAGCGACATCAGCACCTTCCAAAATCTGTATCCCACGAACCACATGTTCTACGGCTACATGGACACCACGGGCTGGATCAACATGCACAATCCGCAGCTCAACATCAGCTTCACCCCCACACCGAAGCTGAAGGTCATGCTCGACTACCACCTCTACTGGAATGCGAACAATGCCGACTCCTGGTATCGCGTAAACGGCACCACCCGCGTGCGTCCGCTGAATGCCGCCGCCACGAATGCTGGCAGCACCTTCCGTGGTCAGGAGATCGACCTCACCGCCATCTACAAGCTCAACCCGCACGTCGCCCTACAAGCTGGCTACAGCTACTTCATCGCGGGCGATTACCTGAAGGCGACCGGCGCGCACAGCAACGCGCAGTTCGGCTACTTGCAGGTGCAGATCGATTTCTAATCCGCGCCCATCATGCAGATCACGCCGCTCATTCCTGAAAACGCCCCCTTCACCGCCGATCAACGCGCTTGGCTGAATGGATTCCTCGCCGGAGTCCTTCAGCGCGGCGGCGGAGTGAGTGGTGTCTCAGCTCCTGCCGAGGTGAAAACGCCTCTGCTCATCGCCTTCGGCAGTCAGAGCGGCAACGCGGAAAGTTTGGCCAAGCGGCTGGCCAGGGAAGCATCGGGTCGAGGTTTCGCAGCGCGAGCTGCGGGCCTCGACTCGCTGCAACCAGCCGATCTCATCAAAGACAAGAACGTCCTCCTCATCACCTCTACCTGGGGTGAGGGCGACATGCCGGACAACGCCGTCTCTTTCTGGGACGCCATCAATCAAAACGGCAGTAGCCCCAAACTCGACGGCGTAAATTACTCCGTCCTCGCCCTCGGCGATAAAAACTACGCCGACACCTTCTGCCTCGCCGGCAAGAAGCTCGATCAACGTCTCGCCGAACTCGGTGCCACCTGCGTCGTGGATCGTGTCGATTGCGATGTGGAGTTCGATGAACTCGCCAAAGAATGGTCGAAGAATGCTTTCACTATCTTCGGAGCCTCAAAACCGTCTGACTCGTCTGACGAGTCGGACCCGTCCGACAAAGCGTGCTCGAAAAAGAACCCCTTCCCCGCGAAACTCATCGCGAATGACACGCTGAACGCTCCCGGCAGCGCCAAAGACACCCATCACATCGCCTTCTCGCTCACCGGCAGCGGCCTCACCTACGAAGTCGGCGATGCCCTCGGCGTCTTCGTCCAAAACTGCCCCGAAGTCGTCGATTCGGTCATCGCGGCACACGGATTCGATGCAAACGCCCAAGTCGGCAGCAAAACACTGCGCGAGGCTCTTCTCACCGATTACGAAGTGCGCAGCCTCCTCGGCAAAACGCCCGAGCCCGGCCTCACGCTTGATTCCTTCCTCGAAAGCCTCCGCAAGCTCCAGCCACGCCTCTACTCCATCGCCAGCAGCATCAAGGCGCATGCCGATGAAGTGCATCTCTGCGTCGGCGCTGTGCGCTACACCGCCGATGGCATCGCGCACAAAGGCGTCGCCAGCACCTTCCTCTCGGATCGTCTCGCCCTCGGCGACACCACCGGCATCTACTTCCACGCCGCGAATCACTTCCGCCTGCCCACAGACCTCACCAAGCCCGTCATCATGGTCGGCCCCGGCACCGGCATCGCGCCCTTCCGCGCGTTTCTCGAAGAACGCGAAGCCACCCAGGCATCCGGCAAAAACTGGCTCTTCTTTGGCGATCAAAAACGCAGCACCGACTTCCTCTACCACGATCAAGTCATCGCCTGGGTTCAAAGCGGCCATCTCACCCGTCTCGACACCGCCTTCAGCCGCGATCAGGAAGAAAAGATCTACGTCCAGACCCGCATGCTCCAAGCCGCCAGCGAACTCTGGCAATGGCTCGAAGAAGGCGCCCACTTTTACGTCTGCGGCGATGCCAAACGCATGGCGAAGGACGTCGATGACGCCCTCCACACGATCATCCAGACCCAAGGCAACAAATCCGCCGAAGAAGCCGCCGCCTACGTCGCCGAGATGAAGAAAACCAAACGCTACGCCCGCGATGTGTATTGAGCCTCCAAAGTGGAACAGGTTTTCAACCTGTTCAGCATCGGCCGAAGTCGTTCAAGCCGCGACAACACCGCTTCGGCACACCACGCACTCAATTACGCGCCAGCGTCCTGGAGTGCGCTGGCCCTCCAGCGCTTTCCGAACGTCACCAGACCCACGAAAAGCTCCAGAGGGCTGGAGCACTCCAAAACGCTGGCGCGCCTTTCGTTCAGCCAATTCCCAATTCACGTCATGACCGCCGCCCTTCCTGCCACAGAAAGGGCCATTGCGGCCCAACCCATCGGCGAAGACTTCTCCAATGAGCAAAAGCGCTACCTGGAAGGCTTCTTCGCCGGCATCGCCGCGGGCGGAGTGAGCTTCGGTGATCTCGCTCCGGCTCCTGCGGCACCCGCAGGTCCATCGCTCGACGATTTGACCAAAGAAGAGCGCATTAAACGCGAACTCCACCCCTTCGATGCCATCGAACAACTCGTGCTCGATGCACGTTGGAACGCCAAACCGGAACCTGAATCCGTCTTCCGCTACAAATGGAACGGCCTCTTCTGGCTCAATCCCGTCAAAGACGGCTACATGTGCCGACTGCGCATTCCAGGCGGCATCGTAAAGAGTTACCAACTGCGTGAATTGGCCTCGATCACCAGCGAACTGACCTCCGGCTACATCCAGATCACCACGCGAAACAATTTCCAAATCCGCCTCATCGAGCCAAAAAAATGCCCGGAAGTGCTTCGGCGCATCCAAGGCTGCGGTTTGCATTCGAAGGGCGCGGGTGCGGACAACATCCGCAACATCACGATGAACCCCTGCGCGGGTTACGATCCGCATGAACTCATCGACGTGCGACCGCTCGTGAACGAGCTCGCCACGCTCATCATCGGCTCGAAGGAGTTCTATGACCTGCCGCGCAAGTTCAACATCGCCTACGACGGCGGCGGACTCATCTCGTCGGTCGAGGACACGAACGACATCGGTGCCAGCGCCGTGAAGATCGGCGATGAGGTGTATTTCCGCATCGCGCTCGGTGGCGTCACCGGTCATCAGACCTTTGCCAGCGACTGGGGCGTCATCGTGAAGCCGGAGCAGCTCAACGACGTCATGGTCGCGCTGCTGCGTGTCTTCATCCAGTTCGGTGATCGCACGAATCGCAAGAAAGCCCGCTTCAAATATGTCATCGAGGACAAAGGACTCGATGGCGTGCTCGTGGAGGCGGAAAAGCACCTCAAATTCAAGCTCACCCGCCTCGCGCCTGATTCGCCGACGCAGGAGAAGCGCTCCTATTCGCAGCAAGGGCACTCGCATGTCGGCATCTACCCGCAGAAGCAGGAAGGCCTCGTTTACGTCGGAGCCAGCGTCCCGGTCGGCCAGATGACCGCGAAGCAAATGGAGCGCATCGCCGACCTTGCCGACAGCTACGGCAGCGGCGAGGTGCGGCTCACTGTTTGGCAGAATTTCATCATTCCGAACGTCAAAGCCGCTTATGCCGCCACATTGGCGAAATCGCTCAAAAAGCTCGGCTTTCCGTGTGAGCAGTCTCCGCTTCGAAATGGCTTCGTAGCCTGCACGGGCAGCAAATACTGCAAATTCGCCGCCACGGACACGAAAGGCCACGCCATCGCCATGATGGAGCATCTCGACAAGCGCGTGAAGCTCGACAAGCCGGTCAACATTCACTTCACCGGCTGCGCCCACTCCTGCGCCCAGCATTTCATGGGCGATATCGGCCTGCTGGGCACCAAGGTGAAGACGGAGAGCGGTGAAGGCTACCACATCACCGTCGGCGGCGGCTTCGGTGAGAACCGCAAGATCGGTCGCCAGATCTTCAGCGGCGTGAGCTTTGAAGCCCTCGGTGAAACGCTCGAAGGCATGCTCAAAGGCTACCTGAAAGGCCGCAGCGGCCCGGAGGAGAGCTTTCACAGCTATTGCAACCGGCACTCGGTCAACGAGCTGCAAGTGGCGTTCGATCCGGCGGCTTAATTTATGACTTACGATTTATGATTTATGATTTGGCATCAGAAGTGAGCGGCGGCGGAGGCGCTGTTCCTGAAATCGTAAATCATAAATCAAACATCATAAATGAAGCGCTTCGTGACCAGCAAACCCTCCGCACTCCGGTGGCACTCTTCTCCGAAGAGTTTGATTCACGAACGGTCAAAGACCGCTTCACCCACCTGATCCCGCTTTCGAAGCCAACACACGGCGAGCAGTATGCCTTTCACGTCAATCTGGATGCCTGCACCGGCTGCAAAGCCTGCGTCGCGGCCTGTCACTCGCTCAACGGGCTCGATGACGTTGAATCGTGGCGGGATGTGGGCTTGTTGGTGGGTTTGAAAAAGCAGCCTTATGTGCAGACGGTCACCACGGCCTGCCATCACTGTGAAGATCCAGCCTGCTCGAATGGCTGCCCGGTGCTCGCTTATGACAAAGATCCCGTCACCGGTATCGTGCGGCATCTGGATGATCAATGCATCGGCTGCAGCTACTGCATTCTGAAGTGCCCGTATGACGTGCCTAAGTTCAACCTCAAGCGCGGCATCGTGCGCAAGTGCGACATGTGCCAGGGCCGACTCGCCGAAGGCGAGGCACCCGCCTGCGTGCAAGCCTGCCCGAACGAGGCGATCAAAATCCAAGTCGTGAAACTGGGCGACGTGCCGGATCGCGGCCAGATCATCGCTGGCGCGTTTGATTCGAGTTACACGCGTCCCACGACGACTTACACCTCTTCCAAGCCGCTTCCTGAAGCCAAACCGGCGGATGAAGGCCAGCTAAGGCTCGATCATGCGCATCCACCGCTGACGTGGATGCTCGTGCTCACTCAAATGAGCGCGGGGACGTTTTTGGTGACTGCATTGACCACTTTGATGGGATTCACAGGGCAACGCGAGGCTTGGGTTTGTTCGTTGGTGGGTTTCATCATGGGTGTCGTCGGCATCGCGTTGAGCGTTTTGCATCTCGGGCAGCCTTTGAAGGCCTGGCGGGCGTTTTTGGGCTGGCGGAAATCGTGGCTCTCCCGCGAAATCATCGCGTTTGGGCTCTTCGCGAAGCTGGGAGCTGTTTCGCTGCTTTTTCCATCGAAGCTCACGCTGAGCCTCGCGGCGCTCGCAGGCGTTTTGGCGGTGTACACCTCCGTCATGGTCTATGTGGACACGCGGAGGCCGTTTTGGTCGATGAAGCTCACCGGCGGCAAATTCTTCGGGACGATGCTTTTGCTCGGCACGGCCATTCCCGGCGTCATTTGGGCCTGGATGGAGCATCCGCTCGCGAAAGTCGCTGTTCCGACGGCGCTCGTGCTGCGCTGGTGTGTTTCGCTCTTTGAGATGCGTGAGATCAAAATGGCTCGTCAGGATGCATCGAGCCCTTGGCACATGTCTGCTCGTATCTTGACGGAAAAACTGCCGCATCTGCTGCGGGCGCGGAAGATCATGCTGTGCATGGTGGGCATCATTTTGCCCGCCATCATCATCACGCAGTTCCAAGTTGCCGCTGTCTTCACTTTGTCCGTCGTCATCACGCTGTGCAGCCAGTTGATCGAGCGACACTACTTCTTCACCGCCTGCCACGGCCCGAAAATGCCCGGCAACTGAACTCTATGAAATCTCACGCAAAGGCGCAAAGGCGCAAAGAAAGGCAAGGTTTCAGAACCTTTGCGCCTTTGCGCCTTTGCGTGAGACCCTTCTGATCATGCTCACACTTCCCGCCATGACCTTCCGCGAATGGACCGGCCCGCTCACGGCCGATCTGGTGCGTGAACCAGCGAAGTTCGGGCTGGGTCAGGTGCCGTCGCGATTGCTGCCGGATGCGACGACGAAAGCGGTGTGCGGCTTTTGCTCCACCGGCTGCTCATTGGATGTTCACATGAAGGATGGCGTGGCGGTGAATCTCACGCCCACCGCCGATTATCCCGTGAACCTCGGCATGGCGTGTCCGAAAGGCTGGGAGGCGTTGAATTGTTTGTCCGCTCCCGACCGCGCCACCGCGCCGCTGCTGCG
>Ga0154020_10009726_pt1 | contig 11057 bp, 9 predicted proteins | sample Klosneuvirus_201_FD_109709 | JGI IMG/M metagenome (GOLD analysis project Ga0154020, IMG submission 109709) | Active sludge microbial communities from wastewater, Klosterneuburg, Austria - Klosneuvirus_20160825_MG | ecosystem: Engineered > WWTP > Aerobic digester > Activated sludge | place...
GGATATACCAATACTAAATAAGTATGAGTAAATTAGCGTCTTTCAATAATGAAAAGACTCTTATCGCTATTACCAGTTTTCCTAATCCTAAGGACGGACAACATGGAAGCAAAGAGTTCAATGCTGTCGGATGGCACAGTCAAAAAACAGTGCGTCAGCTTACTAAGCACGCACCTGTTATTGTCATGGCAGAACAGCGTGACGGAACGTCAATTCGTCAAATAGATAATGATACACTCGTTAAACGTATCTGGAAGAAAGGTAATCCCTTCTCTTTTATCGAAATGTTTCACAGTATTCTTAAGCTGGATAAGATCAAACACATCTTTGTCCAGTTTGAGTTCAATGTCTTTGGTGGTATTATTCCCAATTTAGCTCTTCTTATGATGCTTGCTGTTCTTCGTATACTGGGAAGATCAGTTACTTTTGAATTACATCAAGTCATCACAGATATTGCCCTTCTTAAAAAGCATATTAATATCTCAAATCCCATTATCCAACGCTTCTTTAATATCAGTCTTGGAATCTTTTACCGTGTTCTAGGACTTGTCGCCAATGATATTATCGTTTTTGAGCAGGAGTTAAAAACTCGCTTGTCTCCATTTGTACCAGCTGGAAAAATCCATGTGCTTTCTCTCTCTGTTGAGTCGAAAGAAAAAGTCTCTATGAAAAAGGCACGTGCACTTACTAATATTCCTGAGGATGAGTTTGTACTCCTTGTTTTCGGATTTATCAACGGTTATAAAGGAATTGACTGGATTTTGAAGGCTCTTAAGGATTACAAAAATAAAAAAGTACGCTTAGTTATTGCTGGAGGAGAAAATCCTTATCTTAAAGATCAACCACATTACCAGAAATTCTACAAGAGTATAGTTAACGAAGCCAAAAAGAATGATAATGTTACGCTCACTGGCTTTGTTCCTGATTCTGAAATTGCTAACTACTTCGGAGCTTCAGATCTCGTGGTCATGCCGTATGAAGTCTTTATGGCTGCCTCTGGTCCTTTCTCTCTTGCTCTCTCATATGGAAAGCCAATCATCTTGTCTGATGCTCTCTCAAATTACGCTCAATCTGAAGACTTTAGTGAAGCATTAGAACAAGCTCATCTTAAAAAAGAAGATATCTTCTTCAAACTCACTTCAAAGAGTCTTATTTCCCTTGTTGAAAAAGCACAAAAATCGCCTGGTTATATTCGAGACTTGACTCACTTTACGCACACATTAGCAGAGCTGAGAAGTATTGAAACTGTTACAAAACGCCTTTACTCTCTTATGACTGTAACTTCCCGTACTTCTCCTCGAGTAGAGAATGAGAAAAGTCTTAGTCTTAGATAACTCTTATTTTGCTAAGATAGATGTATGGATTTCTTCAAACGTCACATTTTTGAATTTCTTCTTCTGGGCATTATCCTTCTTCTTTTTGCAACTAACTATCATATAGACACCTACCTTTCAGGCTGGGACAATCTTCAAACAGATCTCAACCCAATCCTTGGCGTCAAACGAGCAGTCTTTTCTCTTTGGGAAGAGTATCAGAGCCTTGGACTACTCGCAGGCATGGGACATGCAGCCGATATTGTACGTGCCGTCTATATTTGGCTTCTCTCATTTATCTTTCCTGCCTCTCTTCTTCGCTATATTTTTCATTTTTCTATGCTACTTCTTGGAGCACTCGGAATGTTTAAACTCCTTACCCTCTCTGGTCTAGACGGACATAAAAGAAAATTTGCTTTTCTTGGCTCACTTTTCTACCTTTTTAATTTCGAAGTAACCCAGATGATGTTTTTCCCATTTGAACCCTTTTCGGTTTTTGTTGGCTTACTTCCTTTTGAAATCTGGATCTTCTTAAAAGTACTTACCAAAAAGACTTCCCGCCGTGACTGGATACTCTTTATCCTTATTAATCTTGTAGCCACCCCCCAGGGTGTTGCCCAGCAACTCTTTGTTGTCTATTGTCTCCTGTTAGGTCTTATTACTCTCGGGATAGTAATAACTGCAAAAAGTAAAAGTGTGCTGAAAAAAGCATTTCTTGGTCTAATACTGATTCTCTCTCTAAATAGCTTCTGGCTCGTACCTCAAGTTTACTTTCTTGTAACATCCGGGGCAGTTGTAAAAGAGTCTAAGATCAATCAAATTGCAACGCAAGACGTCTTATATGCTAACAAGGATAAAGGTAATATCACAGATTTCCTGCGCTTCGAAGGATTTTTCTATGATCGAGTCGACCAAAACCAAAATCACCTCTTTAAGACCTGGAAAGACTATCGCAACCTTCCCCTTGTCTCAATTGGAATTTTTGCCTTAAGCCTTCTTTCACTTGTTGGCCTTTTCGTTAAGTCCAAATTCCGTGTTGGATTTGCATTTTGCTTAGGACTTATTGGCCTTAGTTTACTAAGTAATACGCCGCCTTTTACATTTATTAATGATTTTATTCGTGAAAATGGCTTTGTGAATCAGATTTTCAGATCTCCTTTTACTAAATTTAGTATTCCCCTTGCACTCGTCTCTGCATACTTTTTCGCCATGACTCTTTCTCAACTTGATGGAAAAATAAAAATTAAGCTTAAAAAATTTCACATTTCAATCTCATTTGTCATTGGTTTAATATTAGTTCTTGGTACTACGCTTCCCTCTTTTAATCATCAGAGCATCTCCCAAGTCATGCAAATTAAGTATCCTCAGCCATACCTTGAGCTTATTGATTACTTCAAGACAGTCGATAAGAACAAACGTATTGGCCTACTTCCGGAATACACCTTCTGGGGCTGGTATCACTATAGATGGGGGTATGATGGTTCCGGCTTTTTGTGGTATGGCATTGAGCAACCTATTATTTCTCGCACGTTTGATGTGTGGAGCTTTACAAGTGAAGGCTATTTCTGGGAGCTAAAATCCGCACTTGAGGCGGAAGATCCAAAAGGACTTGAAAATGTCTTTGAAAAATACAACGTCGATTATGTCCTCTTTGATACATCTCTCATGCCTATTGTCTCAAGTACTAAAGGAATTCAATACCAAAGCATAACGAAGCTTCTTGAGAAAACCCCATCGATCCATAAAGTTAAATCCTTTGGTTTTCTAAGCCTCTACCAAATAGATCATAAGAATCCGACTGCGTCATTTGTAACTCTTGCCCACAGTGTTCCAAATATTGGACCGAAAGTAACTATTACCAATCGTGATATTGCTTACAACCAAAATGGAATGTACCAAACAAATCCTAGCAAAGCCTATGATCTTTACTATCCTTTCTTAGATCTCATGACTCAGACTCAACTTGCAAAAAAGAATTGGAATATAACAGAACTTCTTACTAATTGGACTGTTAGCGCAACTTTACCAAATTTGGATGACTATACTCTTATCTCCAGCAACACAGCAGTTGCTAATTTATATCGTGACAATAAAGCAGTACAGTATGAGTTACCACTTGATATTGATCTCTCATCCGATGCATTAAGCGTCAGCTTCCCCAAAATGAGGCTTGATTCATTTATACCTAGCAGTTCTGCGATTACATCATGTGGACCAGATGATGGAGGTTTAATACGTTCAGAAATTATTGATACAAATCTTAAATTGATTGCACGAAATGGTGCGATAGGCTGTATTAGCTTTGAGGATTTGAACTTAGACCAACGATATGGCTATCTTCTCTCTATCAAAAGTGAAAATAACTCCGGACAGCCTTTCTTTTTCTATACACTTGATAAAACCAAAGATCAGGCCTACGTTGAAGATCGTTTGAATGAGCCTAGCATGAACTATATTATCGGTTCTAAATACGTTGGAGGACTTGGCTATGCCTTTACCTTCCAATCCACCTCACTTCCGACAGTTCCCGCCATTAACACTCTCCAGAGCCTCACTGTCGATCTTTTCCCTTATGATGAATTAAAAGAAATGAAGTTAGTAAAAAAGGATGCATCATACCCCCTCGCTATTTCTGATACAGTGCAGACAATTAAAAAAGACTCCTATAATCACTACACTCTTTCTCTTAGACCAGCTAGTCAGGAATCAACACTTATTCTTAACCAATCCTTTCATCCAGGCTGGAAAGCGTATCGAATACCTGAAAATGCATCGCTTCTTTCTCGGTTATTTCCTTTCTTCTTCGCAGAACCAATCACAAATCACGTCTTGATCAATAACTGGGCTAATGGCTGGACAGTTCCACCTCACACTGAGAGTGAGAATATCGTTCTTATTTTTGGACCACAAGATTTAGAATACGCCGGATTTGTTCTCATTGGGATAGTAATTGTTCTTGTTATGGGAGCCTTGACCTGGAGGAAGCGAACTTGACAACAGCTTTAGTCTTATGATAATCTTGTTTCTTCCTGCAACTGACCTCCGCCTAATTGCGGATCTGCTTTCTGCCTCACACGACTCAGTTTGAGTCACCTATGAAACAACCAATCGACCAATTAGTAACTCTTATTCTTCCTGTTCGTAATAGCGCGGATACGTTAGCCTCATGTCTTGAAGGGATCCTCAATCAGACGTATGCGAATATAGAAATTATTGCTATTGATGATAAATCTAAAGATCGCTCCTACTCTATCCTTCGCAAGTTCAGACGTAAGGATAAACGGCTAATTATTTCCCGAAATGTTAAAAATTATGGTCTTACAGTGACACTTAATCGCGCTCTTAAGAAGGCTCGCGGTAGTTATATCGCCTTTGTTAACCAAAACGATGTAATGACACCAGATAAAATTAAGCGACAAATATACTACCTCAAGCGTCATCCCAAAGTAGTTGCGCTTGGTACCCAAGCTATCTTTGTTGATCAAGAGACAGGTCAGCAAGCTAAAAGCTCATTCCCTACGGATCATGACACAATCAGTAAAACATTTTTGACATCAGATAGCCTTCAGTTGGAGAGCATCGTCATTAATAGATACCTAATCCCTAGAGATTTATTGAAATTCGATAACCAGAAGTATCCTCTTTTATATCGGGCCCTCATTGCCAAGCTACTACCTTACGGTAATCTCGCAAATCTTAATCAGCATCTCTATATTAGAACTAATTTAGCATCAACAGATAGCATAACAAACCGTTTTATTCACAACGTTAATCTCTGGACGAAGTCGCGCTTTATCCATGGCACAGGGATTTCATGGAATTCTCTTCTTTACCCTCTTAATCAACGACTTAAATCGGCTATCTAGCGTCTTTCATCTATCCCATTGACCTCATCGAGGAAAAATTCTACACCATCTGACCTAAGCTTGATAAAGCCGGTATTCTTTATATATTTTGGTTGTTTAAGACTACCCTTTCCTAATCGAGCTAGTAAATGACGCATAAGACCTCCATGGGTCACGACTAATATCGTTTGGCCTCTATGGGTGAGACTAGCTTCGCGTAAAAAAGTAAACAAACGCGTACTCACTTCATAATGAGTCTCTTCATCAGCTATTTGATGATGCAACAACTCCTCCTCAGACAGCTTCTTCCTCGCATCAAAAAGTTGCGATGTTTCGGTCCATAAAGTTCCTTCAAATTTGCCGAAGTGCTGTTCTCTAAGAAGCTGCGTTGTTTTTACTTTCATTTCCCGATCAAGAGCGATAATCTCGGCCGTTCTTCTCGCTCGCACTAAATCAGAGGAATAGGCAGCATCAAAATGAATGTCTTTTAATAACTTTCCTGCCTCCTTAGCCTGTTCCTCACCTCTCACATTGATGGGTATATCTGTATGGCCTTGAGCACGATGCTCTACATTCCAATCAGTTTCACCATGACGGACAATATAAAAAGTGCAATAACTAGTAATCTGCTCCTCCATAGATTGATACTAACAAAGCATAAAACAAAGGTCAATTCTTATCCAAAAGTTATCCACATCTTTTTATTAAAATAATTTATATTGATTTATCAAGCTAATTTTCTTCATAAAAACTCTAGGCCTATGATATATTTAGATAGTATTTGCTATAGGTTGACAAGATATTAGCTGTATGTTACTATTCGATTTAGTTATGAAATTAGTTCGCTTACCATTCATTTCTCAGAAGAAAAAGCAGCCTTCAACGCTTGCTGACTATCAAAGAGAATTACTTGTTCGCCAAGGTCGGGAACAATTCAAAAAGATTATTGATCGTGGTCTTGGAGTACCTGTGGGGCTTTTATAATACCCTGTTCTGCAATTTGCAGACAAAAAAAAGAGCATCGCTTTCGTTACGTAGAATATAAGTTCGGTACGATAAGCAATGCTCTTAGGGTAAAAGGCAGTTAGTCCTTCAGGCAGGAATAAAACTAATTGCCTAAGTACATTTATAAGAAAAATGTAATAGTTTGTCAAGAAAAGTGTGTGAAGCTATAAATTTCATTTTTTCTTGATAGACCAACATTTTTCATGGTAATTTTTCACGCACAACAACGTTGAGCTATTAATAACTTAGCGAAGTTGCGACCTCTAATGAGGTAGGAATTTAGGGCAGGAATTCTTACCTCTTTAGAGGTTTTTTAATGGAAATTAAAGAGTCAATTTATAATCAAGGGGCCTGTGCGAACTAAATAACTCCCTGTTTGAAGTATAAGTAAACGGCATGGGTAGATTCGGTATTTCATCTTTTTGAACCACTATACTGCCATACTTACAAGCATGGCCGTCTCTATCTATTTCAACTCGTATTCCCCGCTCTTGCCAATAATTCTCTAATTGGAATGGTTCCCCTTGGAGTAAGGGTGGAATTAAAGGAGAAAAATGGAAATAACCTCTACCTCCCTTTTTCAATAGCCGATAAGCTGATTTTATTACCCGCAATGGATCTGCCATATGTTGAAGCGCGTAGACCGAGACTATAGCATCAAAGCTTTGACCCTTAAAATATGATTGAAGATGATGTGCATCCCCGCTGATATAGTTAATTTCCTCGTTAGTCTCATCTCGATAATCATATGCTGAGAGTCCTGTAGCTGATAATTTGTTACCATACTTTTGCTTTAACTCAGAAATCACCTGAGCCTGCCCACATCCAATATCTAGAATTGATGAGTGCCCTAAGTCTGTGATGCGTACATCTAAGAACTCCGCAAAATTTTGCCCTTTCATCGTAGGCAAGTAATCAAGATATTCAGGAATTTCACGAGTCGTCCGCCCAGGCAGCGCCGAGGATGAATTGAGATGATAGTTGTTATTTGTTATTTCTCGAATATAGGAGAGTGGTACCTTTTCATTCATTAAATCTTTTTGGCAAAGAGGATACGGCCAGTTGCAGTTTGAATTACCCGAGACACGACAACATCAATTGTTTTACTAACATAACTACTACCTTCTTCAACAACAATCATCGTTCCATCCTCTAAGTACCCAACGCCCTGTGTTATATCCTTTCCTGGATGAAGAAGTTTAATATGAAGTGATTCTCCAGGCACAGCAATTACCTTAAGTGCATTGGCAAGTCCATTAACATTAATTGCCTGGACTCCATCAATGGCTGCTTTTTTCTCCAGGTTATAATCACAGGTTATAACTTTACCTTTGTGGTTTTTAGCCAGGCGAATTAATTTCTCATCTACTTCCTGGTGTTTATCTTTAACAATTCCTTTCTCTCCATCCTCTGAGAGGACCATTACTTTCATTTTGCGACTTTTTTTAAGGATATCCAGGTAATCTAATCCCTTTCTTCCCCGCTCTCTCTTCACTGTGTCTTGAGAGTCAGCTAAGTGCTTCAACTCAAGCAAGATACTTTCTGGAATAACAATAATGCCGTTAAGAAGACCCATATGAATGACATCAAAAATACGCCCATCGATAATAGCTGACGTATCCAAAAATACACCATATTCGATAGTTTTACTTTTTTTCGTTTTTACCTTGGGAGCTCGAGAACGAGATCCAGGTAGCATATTAGGCAATCTACGGACAAGTGTTCTGGCTACTTCATCAGCAAGAGCTGCTGCGAACTTCGGAGGAAGCATCAATGGATTATCCATGTCTCTGTCAGAAGAAGTTTTTTTAGTGGGAGCAGTAGATTTTTTTTCTATTGGAATTATTTTTTTCGTTTTGCTTGCCATTACGATCTATTATACCTCTTTTACGCTTGTCTGTGAACTTCTGCTTGAAAGAACCTGCGATAGGAATTTATGAGATTTCGTAGATACAATATCTTTAAAGCCCAACTTCTCTGCTTCTCTAATTCTCTTGTCTAACCCAGCCACACCACGCAACTCCCCAAGAAGTCCGACCTCGGCAATTCCTACTGTCTGACTCATCGGAATATTCTTAACACTTGAATAGATAGCAAGACAAATTCCCAGGTCTATTCCCGGATCAGAAAGCTTTAACCCCCCAGCCACATTTACAAAGATATCCATCGTCTCAACTGGTAGACGACAGTGTTTTTGCAGTACTGCCAAGAGGAGTTCAACACGTTTTTGATCAAGTCCTGAGACGACCCTACGCGGCATAGGAAGCTTTGAATAGACTGCTAATGCCTGTATCTCCACTAAGAATGCTCTTGTCCCTTCCATCGTCACTACAAGGACACTCCCCGGAACATTACCCGCTTTTTGTGTCAGAAAAATTTGTTCAGGGTTAGCAACTTCTTTTAATCCTTCCTCATCCATCAAAAAAATTCCAACCTCATCTACTGGTCCAAAACGATTTTTTAGACTTCGCAAAATACGAGTGGAAGTGAACTTTTCTCCCTCTAAGAAAAGGACAGTATCGACCATATGCGAAAGTACCATCGGTCCTGCGACCATGCCATCTTTCGTCACATGTCCGACAAGAATAAGGGGAATCGCTAAGGCTTTGGCAGCTCGAATATAGTGCATGGCCGAGTAGCGAACTTGACCTACACTTCCGGACAACCCTTCTAAATTTTGTGACTGCATCGTCTGAATCGAATCAACGACAATAAGGTCAGGTTTTATTTCCTCAATTTGCAATATTGCTTGATCCGGATCTGTTAATGAAACAAGCAAAAGCGAGTCAACTTTTTGTTCACCGCTTTTAGCTCCTTTTGTTGACGCTGAGTTCTTTAGCAAAATTCTATCAGCACGCATCTTAATCTGTTCCACAGACTCCTCTCCTGAGATATATAAGACACTCTTTCCATCCTGAGCAAGAGAGAGACAAAGCTGAAGCAAAAGAGTAGATTTCCCAATACCAGGATCTCCTGCTAAAAGAATGGCTGACCCTGCAACAATTCCCCCTCCCATAACAGTATTCAATTCTTTAAATTTAGTTTGAATTCTCGACGTTTCTGAATAGACAATGTCGGTTAATTTCTGAGGCCTAAGAGAGGTATTGGCAATTAATGCATCGCTTCCCTTTTGTGTTCCAATTGCAATCTCCTTAAATTCTTTAAATGTGTTCCAGTTACCGCACTCAGGACACTTTCCCATATAAGCGGGACTATCGTAACCACATTCTTGACAGACAAAAGAGATCTTGGGCTTTTTAGCCATAACCTGTCGATTATACCACGAAGATTCTGAATTGGAGCTGAACCACAGCTTAACTAGCTGTTAAGTTAGCGGTACATGAGAGGCTTTTCTTTGAGTACAGGGGTTAACTCGATACGTCGACGTCTAAGGTCGTGTGATGCAACTGTGGCACTTACACTTTGTCCTATCTCATACGTTGTCATTGGAGGCACTTTTTCTTTCTTAATGAGCCCCTCTAGTCCCTCACTGATGTCTAAGAAGATATTACCATCGTCAATTCGTGTAACTTTAGCTGTGATTTGCTTGTCGACTGGAAATTCCTCCTTCAGTTTTTCAAATGGATCAGTAGTTAGACGCTTAAGAGAAAGATCAACTCGACGTGAATCACGATCAGTTCCTATTACAACAACTTCTACCTCTTGCCCTACTTTATACAGACTCAAAGGCTCTTCAAGCCGCTCCCAGGAAATTTCAGAGATGTGAATAAGGCCATCAATTGTTTTCTCGGTACTCTTTGGATGAAGCATTACAAAATAACCAAAGTTAGTGACACTACTGATCTCACCTTTGACCTTTGCACCTTTTGTAAATTCCTTCGTAACTTCAGCAAATTCATCAGGTGTCATTGTCGTCTTCTGGGAGAAAATAATTTTATTATCTTCGCGATTCAAGTCCGCAATCGTTACCTGAAGTGTCCTTCCGACACTCAAAGATCCTTGAGAAGAATTACTATGAGAATTGGGTAAAAAACCTGATTGACCATCAAGTGCTGAAACAACAAAACCACCTTTGGTAACCTCATTGATAGTAACTTCTACTTTGTCTTGATTTTTCTTAAGACGCTCTAATTCCTTCCAAACGATATCGTGAATAAAGCGACGAAGTGATACTACTGGCTGACCTGATTCAGATTCAGGACTGATGACAGAAACCTCGACAGTTTGTCCTTCTTTAAGAAACGCATGAATACTTCGTAGCATTTTTGGATCATGTTCAAGGACAATCGCCTCACCTTTTGCCTGAATATCAACGAGCATGTCTCTTTTACTCAACTTGGTAAGTGTTCCAGTCACGAAGTCGCCCTTTTTTAGACCTACGACAGGTTTAGTGGATTGTTTAGCCATCAATTCGGCCATTGAATTAGCGCCGGAATTATTTGAGGATGTTGAAGCCATTGTTCAGTGTGCCTTTCATAGTTTTAAGATTACATCGAAGTATACCACTATACTATAAGAGAAGCAACTCTCTTACCCCCTTCTTACTACATCTAGCGCTCTATTATTATTCTTCTGGTTTATAGTAAACCTTATGAAACTTGGAAGACTTCACGACCTCTTTATTTTACAACTGCAAGATCTCTATGACGCCGAACAGCAGATAACCCAAGCTATCCCCCAGATGATTCAATTCGTTCACTCAGATGAATTACGAGAAGTACTCACCAATCATTTGGATGAAACACGGAGACAGATTAGTAAATTGGAGAATTTGGCACAGGATTTAGATATCGATCTGACAGGCAAAACATGTATAGGTATGGAAGGAATTATTGAGGAAGCTGTAGAATTTATGCAGGAAGCAACACCTGGCTGGACGCTCGATAGTGCCCTGATTGGTTGTGCCCAAAAGATTGATCATTACGAGATTGCA
>Ga0154020_10009727_pt1 | contig 11057 bp, 7 predicted proteins | sample Klosneuvirus_201_FD_109709 | JGI IMG/M metagenome (GOLD analysis project Ga0154020, IMG submission 109709) | Active sludge microbial communities from wastewater, Klosterneuburg, Austria - Klosneuvirus_20160825_MG | ecosystem: Engineered > WWTP > Aerobic digester > Activated sludge | place...
AACTGCCTGCACATAGCGATCCGGCAGCCTTCCCATTGCCCGTACTGCCCGCAAAAACGGAACAGCCATCGAGTCCCGTCTTGCGACGTTGTAACAACCGCCCTCTCGTACCAATTGCTCCGGAAAATCGTTGATCGCTCTGTCTACGAAACGGATAGCGTCCGGATAGTATGCGTCTCGTATCAGAATCAATAGGGGGGCAAAATCCGGCAAATCGGAAAGGGTAATGTGCGGTTCCGCTCGTTCTGGCAGCACTACAACCGCTGGTTCATTGTGCCGCGCACCAAGTTCAAGAAATGCGCGACCGGCATTACCAGCACTGGATACGATCAGCAGACGATTGGTCTGCTCTCGAACACGATTTAGTACTCCAATCGCCTCGCACTCTTTAAAGGTCCCAGTAAGAAATGTAGATCCCAAACGGGGACTATACCCACTCACCGCCACCCACAAGTCAGGCAATCCAATTGCCCGGCCCAATTCATCCGCATGCACGCAGGCAATACGCGGGCCAGCGATACCCAACACATTCTTATATGGGAGCCATGTCGAATATGAAGTGAAGCTGTCCTCTGGCTCAGAAACAAAAAGTGGCTCTGCATACTGGCTGACAAGCAGGGAATCTCGACCGCACTCAGGGCAATAAAGCAAATGATTCTCCGAGGGGAGAATGTTTCCGCACCTGAAGCATTTTTGGGATACCCGTGGTTGCCCATCGCCATTAGCTATATCGCAATGCGGGTGTTTAGGTTGCGGAATAATCACTTTCCGCCTTCCTTGTTCCAGGCTTCACTAATGCTCTCGAACAATTTGTCATGTTCTGAAAAAATGAGATTTTCTCGATTTATCTGATTCTGCTTGTAGAGTTGAAGAGCGAACTCGAACGGCATGTAATCGTGGCGAAGGGTGAAACGGTTTGTCAGCTTAGTTGTTATCGCTAGCACTTCTCCGAATTGTGGTCTTGCATGGATAGGGTTTGTGTAGTCGGCTAGCGGGCTCAGCAAATTAAACAACACGCCTTTGCGGCAATGTGCCCACATGCTTTCCAGCATCTCCCGTAAATGATCTAGGTAAGCTACCTTCTCCGTGTCGCTCGTAATTACATGACATGAGAAGCACCAATCAAATACCTCTCCCAATTCTGACTCTTGAATGTCGTGCACGCGTAAATCTGCGCTTGGATCTCGCCGTTTTCCCTCGGCAATCAGTTCTGGGTTTATATCCAGCCCGCAGTACCGCCCAGACCAACCGGTCTGCTTTAGGTAACGCAGTAGATCACCATAGCCGCAGCCAACATCCAGAATTGAGTCTTCAGGTTTAAACCCCTCAGCAGAGAGCATGAAATGATAATAAAAAGCTTGACGTTCTTTTGGCTCGCCTATGGCCGAAGCACCGTGCCCGTAACGCTCAGCCCGCTCCAAATATCGCTCAATGATTTTCTGTTTGTCTTCGAGGTGCATGAGAATGCCTCACTAGTTTCGAATGTTCTTTTGGCTGCCCAATCCACTTTTCTTAGTGATAGTTGGGGAATACTGGGGCATTGTGCAACTCCTCTGCCTGATACTCGAGTTCATCTTTTCCAAGAGGTGAATTCAATGGAGATTCTCTGAAATCGAATCGGTGCCCAACCGCCGCCGAAACCAAGAGATCTCTATAACAATTTCCCCACGCTTGCGGCGTTGCGCTCTGCTTGTACCAGTCACTAATGCTCCTTGAAACACTAGCTCTGTAGTTTGCGCTTTCGGCCAGCCGGCTCAGGTAGTCTGTAACTTCATCTACCGTAGCTGCATTCAGCACAGGGGGGGGGCCGGTATCGAAGAATGCTTCGTATTGTTCAGACTCAACACGCATAATCACTGGCAGACCCACCGACATTGCCTCCAATGCAGTTAGGCCAAAGTAGCCAAGTACGAATTGATCTAGCAAACAGTCTGCAGATCGCAGGTACTGGATCAGTCTCTTCTTGCCAACGGGGGGCAAGAGCAAAACACGGTCCGCGATTCCTAGCTCATTTAATCTGTTTCTGAATTTATCGAGATCCGCGCCCCAACCGGTTAGAACAAGACGCGCTCCTGGCTGTCTTGCAGCAAATTGAGCAAATCCCTCGAGCGCGAGATCCGATCCCTTGTAGCGGGCATCTACTCGTGCGGTACTAAGCACAAAAAACTCACCACCAGTTTGTGACTTCCACTCCTCTCTCCACTGAGGAGGTCCTGGGCAATATTGTTCGGTACTTAGAATCATCGGCAAGATGACCATGTTGTTGAATCGATACCGTCTTGCAAAGGCCGGACTCCACGGATTAGATACGGTTAGTGCCGATGCGCGGCGGAAGGCATGACGTTGCAACTCTCCTAGGGAGTCTCCACGTGAGCACTCATACCAAATATCGCCACCCATGTGCGTGGCTACATACGGGCGAGAGGATAGATAGGCAAGGTATGGGCACTGAACGGTATAGAGAGCATCTTTGTCTTGCAAAGCTTGTAAGGTCGGTAAATAACTAAAATACTGTGCCCAACGAGCATAATCTGCCGGCCTGATAAAACTCATCCAACTACCATCCATTCCACAATGACTATCCTGCGGTAGGCAGTAAGAATCCTCAGCATTGGGTGCCAGCAACCCTGCGTTACGTATTTCCTGCAGAGTGTGCAGCCCACGGGGAAGTTCGCCATCAAAATTCTCCCATTCCGGCTGCGACATGAAATATGTATCACCAGGATGGATGTAGAGAGAAGCATTTACGCCCAGTATCCTCAGCGCTTTAAGGCGTTGATAGGAGCTGTTCGCCATATTCCCCACAAACGCAAACCTCATATCACTAGAATCAATTTTCGATGCGACCTTCGCAGCCTCTTCCCGAATGTTTCTGCTGAACTCTCTTAAATTCGTTAGATTGCTCCGTGTTAGCCACGGATGTAACCACGGTGTTCGATCAAAGCTGTGCCAACCACTGGGATATCGCTTGCGCAGCAAGCGTTCATAATGTGGTTGAGCTTTAGCCAAATATTTTAGAAGCACACTCAAGATGAGTCACCGACCGTGATGCCTGAAGGATTTACGGTCGATAGTGTCGTTTTGCACCATCCCGATGGTGTTTTAACTCGTGCAACTAAAGACTCGATGGGTTCGGGAGATTGCAATCGCCAACCGCCCCCGGAGCGTACCGCTGTGACGAGATTACGAGATGTAAACCACTTCAGGAATCCATCCAACCGAACGGCTGCCCAGCCTGGTCTTCGCGCCAACTTCACCACCTCAGAATGCAGTAAACGTGCCTCCTTTACATTTTGAGGATGTAAATTGAACAAGAGCACGCCAGGACGTCCATTTTCAACCGTGCCCACGCTACGTCTGATCATCCGTAAAGATTGCCTCGGGGATAACTTAAGCCCAAATAGCATCCCGTCACCGAAGGCAGTAAGCAATGACATGTGCGAGGACCAGCTACCATCCAATCGTCGAACACGCATTGGTAGCAAGGATCCGTTTAGCGCTGTGCCATCCGTCCCGGGACAATTAACATCTGCAATTAAGTCCGACTTTTCCCACGCCGATAAGTGGCCCAGATAACCGCGGTTAAGGAAACCGTGGTTTCGTACAGTAAGTACTGGTTGCCCGGAAAGCTCGCGAACAAACTGAGTTTGTACCTGGCAGATTTCGTCGTAGTTTTCTGGGTTATCAAGTGCGTCAGGATGAACCCCGATTTCGACTTGTTTAGCGATGGCCCGCAAGGTTTCCGGAGTATGCCGGGTCTGGGGTACGAGAAAGTAGGTTATAGGCAAGTCACCTATACAAGAAAGTTGTTCAGCGTACTTCTCAAGATAGGCTTGATCGTCGTCACCGGTAAGCACAACCAAACCTTTAAGTCCCTCCGGTAACGGCTCCAAAAGCGGTGCACCAGCCATACCTGCAATGCACTCTGCAAGTAGGAAGCCCAACATATCCGCCCAAGGATAATGTGGGAATGATGGATCGATTTGATCACGGTAGAGATAATCGGGGCGCTCGAAATCAAATCCGAATCCACTACGCTCAACTATCTCATCAACTTTAGCCGGGTTACCTTGTCTATAACGGATAACCTCAGCCACTACATCAAGGCCTATCAGCAAGGTGCGGTAGCCATTCGAGTTGCGTTGCCAAGCGACTACAGCACGCCTGTCCTTCGTTACCAAAATTGGTTCTATGTCTGGCCCGGAGAATGAAATATGCGGCAGCAGGGTCCGGTAAGCAGGCAAAGGAGCGCGGCCCCACCAAGACCTCTTTTGCTCAGGAACGTAGAGGTATAGGCAATCCGACTCATGTTTGATTTCGAGCCCAGTTACGTTTTGGTCTTGACAGGCTAGGAATGCAACCGAGCCGTTGCTACGCAAGGGGTCAGCGGTTTCACTAAAATCATATGTTCCACGAACCAAGCCGTAGCAAGCCATGATGATTGTGAAAGCCTCGCGGTCAGCCTTTGGAAGCAGAATAGTTGGATTACATTGATATCGCTTTACTGACACAGCCACAGCAGGAGAAGGTGAGCAGCGTTGGGCTAGCGCCTGAGTGCCCCTATTAAGATAGTGCTCAGGTGAAAGAAAATAGCTACCTTGAATTATCGTGATGCTCCGTCCACCAAATTTTCTTTTGAACCGCGATACCCGGGCAATTGGCCAATCCTCAGGTACTTCGGGAAATATTGGGCCTAGCCGATACGTCTTTACATCCTTGCCTTTCAACCAAAGCATCGCCTGATAATGCATGAAATCATTAACGCGAAGATTTAGGGCGGCAGGATCTGATACTCCACCTAAAAAGGTGGCCGCCCCCTTATCGATTCCAAGCAATAGTGCGGCAACATCCCTACCGTTGTGTTGGACGAAAGCTATTGCACATCGATGCTGTGGCAATAAGGATCGCCAGAGATCCTCAAAATAGGACAAAGGAGCAAGGTTTTCGCCGGTGCGCGTTGCTGACAATTGAGCAAGCTTGAAATAGCGACTAACAGAGTTAGCCTCCGAGATCGAAAATACAAGATTGAACTTTAACGCCTTTCGTACTGCTCGACGACAGGACTCATCAAGCCTTGCAAATAGTTGTTCCTCTGAATAATGAAGGTCTATGACTTGATCGGCATTACATGTTGCCATCCCAGGGGCAGGCGCGATACCACCTGGTGAGCAATTGAGCCCAAGATAGTAGCCATGGTCTAAAACCCAGAATGGTATTTCTTCCCTACTGGCACCCCGATTAGCCGGCGCAAGGTTTTGACAATTCAGTTGGATGCGGTGAGCCTCATCTCGGTGCGCTACATCATGAATGTGGCGCATTGTTTCAGCCTGAACTGCACGGCGCAAACCAGAATCCAGGATATTTAAGCAAGCAAGCCCGGTATGGCGATGAATGCCGCTATGCAATAGCCTCTCGTCTGCGGCGCCGCTTGAAGAGTCGCTGAAATATAGTGGTTGTACAGCAACGATGCGGCCCTTATCTTCGATCGCAAAGGACCGGTTGCTATATTTGAAATGTGATACTTCTAAAGTAATCCATGCACTGCGATGGAAAAGCCACGCTTCGCTAGATTGATCACAGACGTTGTCCCAGTCGACTGCGGACACATCCTTGTAAGAAAAAACTTTCACCGCTTTGGCTTGCTGAATACGACATTAAAACGTAGTCCGTGGTACGGATTCCGTGAGTGTATGTCGCATACTTCTGTGACCACACCGAGGCGAGTGCCAACGTCTAGGAAATCTTCTCTACTGAAGTAATAACAAGATATTCCCGGAGTAACTCTATTCAGGGCACGCTTCATTCGAGCAAAAAAACCAGGTTGCGCAGCACGTGCCGTTAAAGGTGGGCCACATCGTTCTTCAAGTTCTACAGATACTTGCTTTACTTTTTCCTCGAATGCCTCTTTGCAGGCAGAATCAGGTATTGAACCGACAAGAGCTCGCCCACCGGGCTGCAAGACACGAATCATTTCCGCTATGATCTGTGCGCCTATTTCGAAACTGGGGAAATTCGTAAACACGTCATAGCAAACCACAGCGTTGAAACTTGATTCGTGAAAAGGTAAATTAGTGCCATCAGCCACCTTGAATTCTGCGTTGGCTAGCCTAAGGTGGCTACCCAATCTGACGGCCTCGGCAGCCACATCTACTCCAACATACCTAGCAACTCGCGGTGCCAACCCCCACGCTAGAAAACCGGATGCGCTTCCTACTTCAAGCAAGCTGGTGCTTTCATTGGCACCTACTTGCTGCAGAATGCTTGATATCAGATCCTCATACATCATAGGATCTGCCCACAGACGCGCATCACGTCCACTAATAAAAGACAACTCAGCTAATGTAACGTTGCCTCTATGAGCACTACTAGCTCGTTCATCGAAAAACAAGCGTGCTGCATCTCGCCAGTGCTGACTCATCGTCGATCTTTCAATACAATTTTTCTTGAAATCCTCACGAATTAATCGACGTGAGTGGTATTGTTTTCTTCAGCTGCTGGTTTTGCCAGTGTTCCGGCACAGGAAGTCCAGCGTATTCATAGAAAACACTCTGATCAAGATAGACAGTGGCAGGATCGAATCGATCAACCTTGCGGCATTCGGCACAAACTGGATTCAGGTTTTCGCCATTTGCAGAACGCCTATAAGCTTGGACGATTGGATCGTTCCAGACGCGGAGCAAACCTTCCTTTGTTGCAATCTGATCGTGATCGAAGTACACCCCTATGTCCTGCGCCATCCCGCAGCAAATCGTTATCTCTTCTTTTTTACTCTTAAATCCCCAGAGCATGTACATGTTCATCCACGGGTCAGTACATTCATCTACCGGAGGCCTCAGAGATCGCACGCCCCAATTGATATACACTTTCTGACCTCCACTAAAAGGAGGGGGGGTGTGCACATCAACGCCAAGCTCAACTCCGCGCTTTCTTACGAGTTCGAATATTTTGTCAGACAGCTCCCTATTGAAATAAAGTGACTCGGTTTCAAGCAACTTGTCAGCAAGGGTATCGCGGCCGAAGTGAATATCATTAACGTACTTCGGGTAATAGTGGTGGAACAAGACGACTGAAGCACCATGCTTGGCAGCGTACTCCAAGTTAGCAACAGTACTATTCTGGTTACGTGCTGATACGATAAATGACGCAGAGATCTTTGGACGCTCTGCATCCTTCATGATTACGTGCATATCTTGCATATTCTGATCAAAGTCTTGCCAACTACCTTTCTTGATCATCCGGTTATAGTCCGCCTCATTCGAGGCATTCATGGACACATGCAGCGCATCAAGACGTCCCCGAAGAGCCGTAAGAATCTTTTTATCTAATGTGCGACCATTCGTAAGCAACGAAATATGGAGATGGGGGTATGTATCTCGCAGGAAACTGAATATATCTATGAACCTGGGATGTGAAATTGCCTCTGCAGTGCCTGCAGTAAGATTTAACATGCGTACGTATTTTAGCCACTCGATTGCCTTGACCTGCTCAAGTGAAACAAGCTTTTTAGGTAGCTCCTGATGCGTATATTTGCAGAAGCGGCACTCGACAGTGCAGATTGAGGATATATCCAACCAAAGATGTGTTGGAAATGAGCGCACCACAGTTGCTCTTGCCTTGAATTCTTCCTTACACAGCATGTAATTTACGATGTGCGGACGCGGATGTCGGTCCATGAGATAAAGAATTACTTCTATCCTTGAAAGGTTCTGTTCGCTCCGTTCCAGCTTTAACAACTCGTCGCGCACAAGTATTGGATCATCTCCCATGCCGATGAGCTCATTACAGATCTTTATATACTCTGCATTACTAATCCCATTAGCGGGACTGTAGCGCGATGAAATCTTTTCCGTTAAGGAAGGCATCACATATCGCAGTCCTCGACCAAGGTAATGCCTTATTTTTCTAACTATTCTTCGAATCATTTTCCAACCTCTCTATTGGTAGGGGGAGCTAACCTAAACTTTCTTCAAGTTTGATTGTTGGCTCGTATAGATAGCTGAATGAGCCCCGTCGCTCTCGGCGACAGGAAAACTTAGCTACCTTTTCTAAATAGCAGACAATATCCGACGGCGCTTGAGGCACCCCAAAGCGAGTGAGCGAACAACTAACGTAATAATCACCCTGGCCAAGACGCAGATCGGGGATGACGAAGTGAAACTCTCCACGTCCGCTAAGCGGTGCTCCATGATGAATAAAAACTCTGTCTTCCCACGATTCATAACCGAAGACATTAGGATGCGTTGTACTGTCTATTCGGAGTCCAGCCCAAATTTTTTCATTTTCGGTACTCCCCTCCCACGCGACTTTCACTACAAAGGTGTCGCCAGGAGAAAATACGTGCTTGAATTCACCGGTCCCGTCATGAAGCGTAACAGCAGTAATTCTTACTTGACCCGAGTGTATGGTGTAGCGGCCAGTCTCCAGTATCTTGTCCCGCGCTTCCGCAGAGTTTCGTTCTTCAGTAAGTTCCCAAACATTATGCTCATAAGCCTTTACCACATTTGCCGCATTACCAATTGCGATAAGCTTTCCATGATCAATCCAAATAGCTCTATGGCAGAGCTCTGAGACAACACCAGTCGAGTGGCTTACAAAAAAAACGGTTGCTCCACTATTACAGATATCCCGGATACGGCCCAGACATTTTCTGACAAAATAGGAATCGCCTGTCGCCAGCGCCTCATCAATAATTAAAATGTCTGGTTCTACGCTAATCGCAGTAGAAAAGGTAAGTCGTGCTTGCATGCCGCTTGAGTAAGTTCTAAAAGGGCGGTCAATTACGTCACCAAGTTCGCTGAACTCAATTATTGAGGGAATTTTTGCTTCGGCTTCCTCACGCGTCATGCCTAGACACATACCCCCAATTACAATGTTTTCACGTCCTGTGTATTGTGGGTGGAAGCCAGTACCAAGTTCCAGGATGGCAGAAATCTTACCGTGGGTTTCGATTTCACCCCGCGTTTTATCCAAGGTACCGGCTAGGATTTTCAGTAGCGTGCTTTTACCTGCACCGTTCGGGCCGATAACACCAACCACCTCCCCCTTGGCAATTTCAAAAGATACGTCTTGGAGTGCGTGAAATTCGCGATGTCTTGGTCGTCCCGTCAGCGTCTCCAAGGCTAGGTCCAGCGGGCGCGAATATAACTTGTAGCTTTTGGACAAGCCCTTGACGCGAATGGCTACGTCGGATTTTTGTATCAGGTTGTTGCTCATAGCAGATTGCCCAAGACTGGCTTCAATTTGCGGAATACGCGGTAGCCAATCACGAAGGTGGCGATACTGGCAAACCCGGTTACTCCCCATGCCCACGGATGCTCAAACCGGCCGAAGTACAAGGCGTCCTGATAGCACCAGATCAGGTAGCTGAATGGATTCAGGTAGAGCAGCGGCTTGAAAAGTTCCGGCACCCAGGTGGGCAGATAAAAGACTGGCATGAGGTACACGCCTGCAAGGGCGAACAGCTGCACAAAGTCCTTGATGTCCCGGAAGTACGCGCCTATCGGCGCCAGGATATAGGCGACACCGATCATGGCCATCAACTGCATGGCAATCAGCACTGGCAGCAGGAGGTACGTTAGGGGGAGGGAACCGTGAGTAAAGAGCACATATGCGATCAGAATCACCAGTGAAACCAACTGTGGGAAAAGCGCGGCGAGCACCCCCTTCACCGGCAGGATCTCCAGCGGGAAGACAACTTGTTTAACCAGAGCGGCATTGGCAGTGATGGCCGTGCAGCTCTTGGTCATGGATTCCTGAAAGCTCATCCAGGCCACCAGGCCGGATAAAAGGTAGGTGGTGTAATCCAGAGGCATCTCCACCGTCCCGCCGATCTTCATCTTGAAGACGAAGGCGAAAATGAAGACGTAGAGGCCAATCATGAAAACCGGGTGGGCAATCGCCCAGAGCAGGCCGAACGCCTGGCCTGCGTAGCGCTCGGACAGCTCTCGCTTCGCCATCTCCCAGGTCAGGTCGCGATGGCGAGTCAACAACGAAACGACTTCGGTGAATGCCTGAAAGTGGCCTTTGGCTAAGCGCATATATTGGACTCGACTATCAGGCGAGGAATTTCTCGCACCATTTCTCAAGGTTCAGCAGCGACCAGATCAGCAGGCGGCGGTTCTGCTTTCCTTCAAGGTGTTCGTTGGTCAGGCTCTGCACCGCCTCGCGGTCCAGGAATTCGTAGATGCGCGGATGGCCCTGGTAGAGCTTGCGGCGCACGTAGTCGATGCTGTCGCCCTTGAACCAACTTGCGTCGGGCGCCGAGAAGCCCTGCTTCTCGCGGTCCGTGATGACCGAGGGGATATGGCGCTCCATGACCCTGCGGAACAGCAGCTTCCCGTCGCGGGTCTTCTGGAAATACTTGGCGGTCTTCGAGCCGGGTTCGTTCTCGTTCAGCTTGACGACTTCGGTAAGATTCCCGAGTTTCAACCGCGTCGGAATCTTCATGGCGAAGTCGACGAGGTCGTTGTCCAGGAATGGCACCCGCGTTTCGAGTGAATGGGCCATGCTGAGCTTGTCCTCGATGACCAGCAGGCCGTGGAGAAAGGTCTTCGCCTCGAAGTAAAGCGAATGATTGATGTAGTCTTCCGGGCGCGTGAGCGAAGGCGCGTGCTGCAGGAACACGTCGCGGAAGATGTTGCGCGTCCACACCTGCTCGACGCTCGGCCAGATGGGCTTGAAGACGCGCTTGATGTCCGCGTTTGGAATCAGGCGCTGCCAGAAGCCGTAGTATTTGTCGATGTAATGCTCGAAATCGTCGTTGACGACGGCCCGGTAATACCGCCAGGGGTAGCCGGCGAAGAGCTCGTCGCCGCCCGCCCCTGAAAGCACCACCTTGACGAACTTGCTCGCCAATTGCGCTGCGTAAAAATTCGGGTAGCTCTGGCCGACCCGGGGTTCCTCGATGTGCCAGGCAAGCCTGGACATTGCGCGCTCCATATCGCCGGCCTTCAGGACCATCTCGTAGTGCTCGGTCTTGAACAGATACGACATGTACTCGGCCGTGTCGCGCTCGTCGTAGCTGCGTTCCACGCCGGAGGCGGAGTTGAGGTCGAAGC
>Ga0154020_10009728_pt1 | contig 11056 bp, 6 predicted proteins | sample Klosneuvirus_201_FD_109709 | JGI IMG/M metagenome (GOLD analysis project Ga0154020, IMG submission 109709) | Active sludge microbial communities from wastewater, Klosterneuburg, Austria - Klosneuvirus_20160825_MG | ecosystem: Engineered > WWTP > Aerobic digester > Activated sludge | place...
CCAGTGTTGGATCTGCGATGTCGATCTGCAACTGGGATTAGGCACGGTGCAAACCGTCGAACACCGGATCGTCACCATTCTGTTTAAAGCAACCGGTGAAACCCGTTCATACGCCAAGCAATCGGCGCCGCTAACGCGGGTAATCTTTAAACCAGGCGATACCATCAGCGCTCAGGATGGCGCTGTCATCAAAGTCACCGGCGTGATTGAGCGCGATGGATTGATTGTTTATACCGGCACCCGCGCGGACGGCAGCCGGATTGAGCTGGCGGAAGACCGGCTAGCGCCACAGGTACAATTGAACCGCCCGTCCGAGCGCCTATTCACCGGCCAATTCGACCAGGACAAATGGTTTCGCATCCGCTATCAAACACTGCTGATCCGCAACCAGCTAGCAATCGCCCCTCTGTATGGACTGGTGGGCACGCGCACCAGTCTGATCCCGCACCAACTCTATATTGCCCGTGAAGGGGGCCGCCGTTTTGCGCCGCGCGTGCTGCTGGCCGACGAAGTCGGATTGGGCAAAACCATCGAAGCCGGTCTAATTTTGCACCAGCAATTACTCACCGAGCGCGCCAAGCGCGTGCTCATCGTAGTTCCGGAAACCTTGATCCATCAATGGCTGGTAGAAATGCTGCGGCGCTTTAATTTGCAATTCAGCATTTTTGACGAAGAGCGTTGTTTGTCGCTGGAAGCAAGCAATGAAGATGAAGATGAAGACGAGGAAGCCGAAAAAGATCAGCAAGACGAGAATCCTTTTCACAGCGAGCAACTGGTGCTGTGCAGCCTGCATTTTCTGCGACAGCATCCAAAACGGTTTGAACAAGCGCTGGAAGGCCGCTGGGATTTGCTAGTAGTCGACGAAGCGCATCATTTGCACTGGTCACCGCAAACCGCCAGCCCGCAATACGCCATGATCGAGCAGTTGGCGGCACGCACTCCGGGCGTGCTGTTACTAACCGCGACACCGGAACAATTGGGTAAAGCCAGCCACTACGCTCGCCTGCGCCTGCTCGACCCGCACCGTTTCAATAGTTTTTCCGGATTTGTCACCGAAGAACAATCGTACGAACCCATTGCCCGTGCCGTCGAAGCATTGCTTGAAGGGAAAGATTTGACCGGAGACACCCGCCAATTGATCGCGGATACGCTTGACCCGGCCAAAGCCCAAGCACTGCTGGCGGAACTGCAAGACCAACAAGCCCGGAATAAACTCGCGGAATCATTGCTCGACCGGCATGGCACCGGGCGCATTCTGTTCCGCAACACGCGCGCGGCGGTCAAAGGGTTTCCCGCGCGCCAACTGGTCGCCAGTCCGCTGCCGGTACCGGCGGAATACCTGCCATTCCTGGTAACGTTTGAAACCACGCCACTGTCCAAGCCGCAATTGCTGCTATGCCCGGAACTCATCTACCAGGTGCGATGCGAAGACGATCAGCCGTATTGGAGCGAAATCGACCCGCGCGTGAATTGGTTGATCGCGACGCTCAAGCGGGTGAAACCGGAAAAAGTGCTGGTCATTGCTGCCAATGCGCAAACCGCGCGCGATCTGGCGCAAGCGCTGAAAGAAACCACCGGGCAATTCATTCCGGTATTCCACGAAAGCATGAGTCTGATCGAGCGCGACCGCGCCGCGGCGTTCTTTGCCGACAAGGAAACCGGCGGGCAAGTGCTGATCTGCTCGGAAATCGGCAGCGAAGGCCGCAATTTCCAGTTTGCGCATCATCTGGTTTTATTTGATCTGCCGCTCAATCCCGATCTGCTCGAGCAGCGTATTGGCCGCCTGGATCGCATCGGCCAGACCGACACCATCCAAATCCATGTGCCCTATTTGGAAAACAGCGCGCTGGCGGTGATGTTCCATTGGTATCACGAAGGCTTGAATGCATTCGAGAAAACCTGCCCGGCCGGTCAAACGGTGTTTGTCAAAGTCGAAGAACAGCTCATCGCCGCGCTACATCAACGCCAGACTCAGGCTGAAGCATTGGCCGGATTGATCGGCGTCACGCAAACGGCGCACCGGGAATTGAACGAAGCGCTCGACCGCGGGCGCGACAAGCTGCTGGAATACAACTCGTTCCGGCCGCTCGCAGCGGAACAGCTCACGCATGCCGCACGCGCGCAGGATAACGACCCGCTGCTGCCGCAATACATGGAAACGGTATTCGATTGCTGCGGCGTGCATATCGAAGACCACCGCAGCGGCAGCTTTCTGATCGAACCGAGCGAACACATGAGCATGCCATTTCCTGGCTTGCAAGATGAAGGCTCGGTCATCACCTACGCGCGCGAAGTAGCGCTGGCCAACGAAGACATGCACTTCCTGACATGGGAACACCCGATGGTCACGCACGCGATGGAACGGATTCTAAGTCACGAAAACGGCAACGCTGTGGTAGCCATGATGAAGCACAAAAAAGTGCAACCCGGCACCCTACTGCTGGAAACTCTGTTTGTGCTCGAAGCCAGCGGACACAACGTGCAACAAAGCAACCGCTACCTGCCGCCCGCCGTAATCCGCATTGTGCTCGACGAACACGGCAGCAGCGACTACCCGTTCCTGGATCACGACTCGATCAACCAACACCTGCAGCCGGTCGCAACCGGCATCGCCAAACAAGTGATCCAACTGAAAGAAGACACCATCCGCGAGCTATTAACCGCCAGCGAACAACAAGCTAGCGCGCAAGCCCCGCAACTCATTGCCGCCGCTGAAACGCGCATCTGGCAAACCTTCGTCCCGGAAATCGAACGCCTCAAAGCGCTGCAGCAAGTAAACCCGAACGTGCGCTACGAAGAAATTCAGTTCTTTGAACAACAGCTACAACAACTGACCGGCGCGCTGAAATCCAGCAATTTGCGGCTCGATGCCGTGCGGGTGATTGTGGCGACGTGAAACCACCCGGCAGCGCAGCAATGACGAAATAAACACGGTCAACTTTGGCGAGAGGTATGATACAAACCCGTGTTACCCAAACCTCAGGAGTCTGCATGAATCAGCAAATCATCTTGCAGCGAGTGCAAGACCGCTTGCCGGATCTGCTGGCGCTGTATGCCTTTGGCAGCCGCATCCAGGGTCAAGCCAACGCTGACAGCGATCTGGATCTGGCGGTATTGGTGACCGGTTATGCCGATCCATTGCTGTTGTTCGATCTGGCTGGAGAATTGGCCGATGTTGCGGGTTGTACCGTGGATTTGCTCGATCTGCGGGCAGCGTCGACGATCATGCAATACCAGATCATCACCACGGGTGTGCGCTGGTGGCAAAAAGACAGTCAGGCGGCACTTTTTGAAACGGTTATTCTCAGCGAAAAGACCGCGCTGGATGAGGCTCGCCAAACACTGATCGATGAGATTCAACACCGGGGGAGCGTGTATGACCGATGATGTCTTGCTAAACAAAGCCGCCACCATTGAGCGTTGTGTGCTGCGCGCTCGCGAAGAATACGAGGCCGATCCCGCCACGTTTGCCGAAAATCACACCCGGCAGGACGCCGCCATTCTAAACATCCAGCGCGCCTGCGAAGCAGCGCTGGATATGGGGCAGCACTTGATCCGCCGCGAACGGCTGGGTATTCCGCAAAGCGCGCGTGATGTGTTTGCGCTGCTGGCGCAAGCAGGCTGGATCGACGCGGCCTTGGCGAACAAACTAAAGCGCATGGTGGGATTTCGCAACATTGCGGTGCATGATTATCAAGCGCTGCAATTACCGATCACCGTAGCGGTAATCAAAAACCATCTGGACGAATTTTTGCAGTACAGCAAGGCAGTGCTGCTCAAGGATTCGGTGCACGCGCGGCGGCAGGAATGAGGTAGGAATGTGGCGATTTTGCTTCGGCTCAATTCAGCATGGAAGTGGAAGAAAAATTTTTGGGATAACTCTGCGATCAATTTCGATTTGTACCCTAATAGCATTGGGAACTAGCCAACTACCGAGGATTTCTCGGTGGTTCAGAATAAGAGCTGTCGAGAATACACTCAAGTACTTTGGCTTGAGAGTGCCATCATTGCGGTGGAACTGGTGCAACGCAGCAAAACGCAGTACATTTGCGATACATTCTCATACTAAGGCTATGCGTGAAGCCCGCAAGAGTTAAGCCTTGTCCATCCGTGCCTCTGCAAACATTAAGCAGTTATTGCGGGTAGCTAATGAATGTGAATACGCTCTATCACTTCGATAAATGAAGGTGTTGATTTTGGATTACGCGCAGCAGCATGGCCTGAAACCTAAGATAAATGTTATCAAGGTTGATGGAGGAAAAGATGATTAACAAACTGGAGCTATCCGAACGAGATATCTGCACCAAGTTCATCACCCCAGCCATCCAGCAAGCTGGCTGGCTACAACACCAGTTTCGCGAGGAAGTGAATCTTACCGATGGCCGCGTCATGGTGCGCGGCAGGCTTGCCGTCCGCATCAAGAATCCCGAAGCCAAAGGCGGCCCGAAACGTGCCGATTTCGTACTCTACGCAAGGCCCAACGTCCCTATCGCCGTTATTGAAGCGAAACAAGCCAGATTCCCGGTTGGATACGGCATGCAACAGGCGTTGGCCTATGCCGAAATGCTGGATGTTCCATTTGCCATCAGCAGCAATGGGGATGGTTTCCTGCTACACGATCGCACTGGATTGAACCAGCCTGTCGAGCGAGAGTTGTCACTCGGCGAATTTCCCTCCTTTGATGACCTTTGGCCGCTGTACCAGCAGTGGAAAGGACTGACTGAGCCTGCGGTCGTCAAGCTTGTTGAGCAGCCTTTCTATTCGGATGGCAGTGGCAAAGAACCTCGCTACTACCAGCGTGTAGCCACCAATCGTGCCATCGAGGCCATTGCGAAAGGGCAACAGCGCGTGTTGCTGGTCATGGCCACTGGCACCGGTAAAACCTACACCGCTTTCCAGATTATCTGGCGCTTATGGAAAGCCAAAGCCAAGAAGCGCATTCTGTTTTTGGCTGACCGTAACATTCTCGTTGACCAAACCATGCAACAGGATTTCGCCCCATTCGGCGAGGTGATGCACAAAGTCATTAACCGGGAAGTCAAGAAAAACTATGAGATCTACCTGGCGCTGTATCAGGCCGTGACCGGCAAAGAGGAGTGGAAGCAGATCTACCGCCAGTTTCCGGCGGATTTTTTTGACCTGGTGGTCATAGATGAATGCCACCGGGGTAGTGCTGCCGATGACTCGGCGTGGCGTGACGTGCTCGATTACTTCAGCAGAGCCACGCATTTAGGCCTGACTGCTACGCCCAAAAAAACCAAAGACATCAGCAATATCAACTATTTTGGTGAACCGGTCTACACCTACTCGCTCAAACAAGGCATTGAAGACGGCTTTCTCGCACCTTACAAGGTCATCCGCATCGCCACCGATGTCGACGCCGTCGGTTACACGCCGGAGAAGGGCAAGGTCGACAAGCTCGGTCAAGCGGTTGAACAGCGCCATTACAACACCAAGGATTTCGACCGCAATCTGGTACTGGAAAAGCGCACCCGGCTCGTCGCCAGCAAGGTATGGGAATACCTCAAGGCCACCGACCCGATGGCCAAGACCATTGTCTTTTGCGACGACCAGGATCACGCCGAGCGCATGCGGCAAGAGCTGGTCAAACTGATCCCAGCTGCCGCCAGTAACCGCCGTTATGTGATGCGCATCACCGGCGACGACAACGAAGGCAAGGCCCAGCTCTCCTACTTCATCGACAATGACGAGCCATATCCGGTCATTGCCACCACCTCCAAACTGCTCACCACCGGGGTTGATGCCAAGACCTGCAAGCTCATCGTGCTCGATCAAAACATCAACTCGATGACCGAGTTCAAGCAAATCATTGGCCGTGGCACACGCCTGCGCGAAGATTACCAGAAACTCTACTTCACTATCATGGACTTCAAGGGCGCCACACGCCTGTTTGCCGATCCGAACTTCGATGGCGAACCGGTGGTGATCTATGAACCCAAACCCGATGAATCCGTGGTGCCGCCGGAAGACACAAATCCATCGGGTGTTGGAGAACCCGAACCACCGCCTTATGTCCCCGGCTCCACCGGCGGTGGCGGCGAAGGCCGCATCAAATACGTCATCGACGACGTCAATGTGCGCGTGGCAGTGGAGCGCTCGCAATACCTCGATGCCGACGGCAAGCTCATCACCGAGGACTACCGCGTTCTGCTCAAGGACGACATCAAAAAAGCGCTGCAAGCCGAGTTCGGCACGATGACCGACTTCCTGCGCCGCTGGAACAGTGCCGAGCGCAAGCAGGCCGTGCTGGACGAGCTGGCTGGCCACGGCGTGCCGCTCGAAATCTTGCAGCAGGCGGTTGCCAACGGCAGCGAGCTGGATGTGTTCGATCTGGTCGCCCATGTCGCCTTCGACCAAAAGCCACTCACCCGCCGTGAGCGTGCCAACAACGTCAAGAAACGGGACGTGTTTGGCAAGTACGGCGAGCAAGCCCGCGCCGTACTCGAAGCCCTGCTCGACAAATTCGCCGACCACGGTGTGCAGGACATCGAGGACGCCAAGGTGCTGGAATTGCCGCCGTTCGATCGGTTTGGTAGCAAAACACAGATCCGCCGCGGCATTTTCGGCAGCGTCGAGCGATACACTCAAGCCGTAAAGGAGCTTGAGCAAGCCCTCTACGACAGTCACGAACAAAAACAAGGTTGATCCAAGCTATCAATCAAAGCGACCAGAGAACTACTCGATGAATCTCAACAGCACCATCAAATCCATCCAAGACATCATGCGTAAGGACGACGGCGTCGATGGCGATGCCCAGCGCCTGGGTCAGCTCACCTGGATGCTTTTTCTGAAGGTATTTGACCAACGCGAAGAAGAGTGGGAAGACGACAACGCAAAATATAAATCGCCTCTGCCCGAGCGCTTTCGCTGGCGCAATTGGGCCGCCTACAAGGCCGATACTGAAGGCAAGAAGAAACCCCAGATTGCCGCCAGTGACTTGATTTCTTTTGTCAATAACGAACTGTTCCCGGCGCTGAAAGAAAAAATAGATGCCAGCGTGAGCCCACAGCACAAGGTTGTCAAAAGCGTGTTTGAAGACGCCAACAACTACATGAAGTCCGGCCCGCAAATGCTGGCGGTGATCGAGAAACTGGAAGATGCCATCAACTTCCACGATTTTAAAACCCGCGCCAGTCTGGGCGACGTGTACGAGCAAATGCTCAACGACCTGCGCGGCGCCGGCAATGCGGGCGAGTTCTATACCCCGCGCGCCATCACCGCTTTCATGGTTGACCGCATCAATCCGCGTCTGGGCAAGCGCGAAACCGTGATGGACCCGGCCTGTGGTACAGGTGGTTTTCTCGCCGCCGCGATCGACCACTTGCGCCTCCAGATTACTACCCAATCCAGCGCCGAAGACCAACGTGCTATCGAATCGTTGATCCACGGCATTGAAAAAAAGCAGCTACCGCACCTGTTGTGCACCACTAACATGCTGCTGCACGGCATCGACGTACCGAGTCAGATTGAGCATAAAAATACGCTGGGCATCGGCTGGAACGAATGGAGCGCCCATGACAAGGTTGACTGTGTCATCACTAATCCCCCGTTTGGCGGTTATGAAGATGACGGTGTTGGCAGCGACTACCCGGGCGACCTGCGCACCCGAGAAACCGCCGACATGTTCATGGCCCTCATCATCAAGAAGCTACTGAAGGAAAACGGCCGCGCCGCTGTGGTACTGCCCGATGGTTTCTTGTTTGGCGACGGCATCAAGGGCACGCTGAAAAAACTGCTGTTGCGCGACTGCAATCTACACACCATCATCCGCCTGCCCAAGGGCGTGTTCGCGCCCTACACCACCATCAAAACTAACCTGCTGTTCTTCACCAAGGGCGCCACGGTGGACGACGGCACCGAACACTTTCACACCGACACCATCTGGTTTTACGAGCACCCCTACCCACAAGGTTACAAAAGCTACTCCAAGACCAAGCCGATCCGGCTGGAAGAGTTCAAACCTGAACAGGATTGGTGGGGTGATGAGGCCAACGACTTCGCCGATCGCGTGGAAACCGAATTCGCCTGGAAGGTGGATTTCAAAAGGATGCGCGAACAAGCTGAAGCCGCCGCACAGCCACATTGGGATAGCGCAGAGCAACTTAGAAATCAGACTGGTTATTGTCGTAGGCAAGCAAAATATTTAAGTGATTCACTGATTGGTCGTCGGAAGGACGATGGACTTGCTGTATTACTGCTGGAGCAAATGCAAGATTTGCAATCAGATCTTCAAAAAACTGAGGTTGCGAAGCGTGGCTATATACTAACTTTGATTGAAATATTGCGGTCTGCATTGAGTGCTAGTAATGCGGAAGAGATTATTGTCAGCCTTACCAACGCTGCTGATAGATTACGTAGCGAAGCAGAAAATTTAGAACTGCAAGCCCGCGATGCGCAGGCCGCAGGCGACCGCATCTACTGGCCGATCTTCAATCTCGACATCAAAAACCCCAACGCACCCGAAGAAGAAACGCACGACCCGGATGTATTGCTGGAAAAATACAAGAAGCTGCTGGGCGAAATCGAAGAAACCGAAAACCAGCTCAAGAGCGAACTGGCTGCCGCGCTGGCGCATCACTTCAGCGCAGAAGCGGTGCCCAAATGAGCAAGCTGCCTGCCGCTTCGCCAACACCCGCCGATCAGCAATTGCTGGGTGATATTCGCCGTCTCATCGCGCAGAGCCGCCAGCAGCTTGCCACCACCGTTAACAGCGCACTCACGTTGCTCTACTGGCAAATTGGCCAGCGTATCCACAGCGAAGTGCTGCAAGGCGAGCGAGCCGCTTATGGCGAACAGATTGTCTCCGCACTGGCGAGACAATTGGAGAGCGACTATGGGCGCGGCTTCTCCGCCAAAAACCTGCGCCACATGCTGCGCTTTGCCGAAGCTTTTCCCGACATGCAGATTGTCTCGACACTGTCGAGACAATTGGCCTGGAGCCACTTTCTGGAGCTCATCTACCTCAAGGACCCGCTGGCTCGCGACTTCTACACCCAGATGTGCGCGCAAGAGCGCTGGAGCGTGCGGCAGCTGCGCGAACGCAAGGAGACGATGCTGTTCGAACGCACCGCGCTGTCGCGCCAGCCCGATGAACTGCTGGCCGGAGAACTAACCGCCTTGCGCGAACAGGGCGAGCTGAGCCCGGCGTTGCTGCTCAAAGACCCTTACGTGCTCGACTTCCTCGGCCTGCAAGACCGCTATCTGGAAAAAGATCTCGAAGACGCCATTCTGCGCGAGCTGGAAAACTTCCTGCTCGAACTGGGCGCAGGCTTCACCTTCGTCGCCCGCCAAAAACGCATCCAGATCGACAACGACGACTTCTACATCGACCTGCTGTTCTACAACCGCCGCCTCAAACGGCTGGTGGTGATTGAACTGAAACTGGGTGATTTCAAAGCCGAATACAAAGGCCAGATGGAGCTCTACCTGCGCTGGCTGGCCAAACACGAACAGGAGCCCGGCGAAGCCCCGCCGCTGGGCATCATCCTCTGCAGCGGCAAAAAGCAGGAGCAGATCGAACTGCTGGAACTCGACGCCAGCGGTATCCACGTCGCCGAGTACCTCACCGAACTGCCACCTAAGGCCGTGTTGCAGCAAAAACTCCACGACGCCATCGAACGGTCGCGCCAGCGGCTGGAAAACCGCAGCGGGGAACAAGACTGATGGATGCGCAACAGTTTTTGGCGGCGTTTGGGCATATTGCGAATGCGCCGGGGGGCACAGGTAAGTTGCGCGAACTCGTAATTCAGCTGGCCATTTCAGGCCGACTTGTGGAGCGTATTGAAACGGAGGCACCCGCCTCACGAGCAGTTAAAGAAGCAGCTGAACAGCGCCAAGCCTATGAAGCTGCGCTTGATCTGCGAGCGACTAGAATGCACTCACCATTGCGTTTGGCACCGTTCCCTGTGCCTGATCATTGGCAGTGGACGCGCTTAGAACAAATCTGTCTTTACATCCAGCGAGGCAAAGGCCCCAAGTATGTCGAGAAGAGTTCGGCACACGTTATCTCCCAGAAATGCGTGCAATGGTCGGGTTTCGATTTGTCATCCGCACGTTATGTGGCCAACGATTCATTGGGTTCATATGGCAAAGAACGTTTTCTATGTGCCGGAGACTTGCTTTGGAATTCGACCGGGACCGGCACAGCTGGCCGGGTGGCAATTTACGAGTCTGACGAGAGCGTTACGGCAGTAGCGGATTCGCACGTTACCGTTATTCGTCTCGCCAATTGCTCCCCTCGCTATCTGTGGTGTGTAATTGCTTCGCCATGGGTGCAATCGCGCATTGAGCCATCACATCCAGATTCTTTGGTGTCAGGCACTACGCAACAAGTTGAGCTGAATACCAGCACAGTACGGGCGCTCCCTGTTCCGCTTCCTCCGATCGAAGAACAATCCCGCATCGTCGCCAAAATCGATGAACTGATGGCTTTGTGCGACAAGCTGGAAGCGCAGCAGCAGGCTCGCCGCAGGCTGCAAAACGCCTTGCGACAGTCCACCTTGCAAGCCGTCGCCAGCAGCCAAAGCCCGCACGAACTGCAAACCGCCTGGACGCGCTTGGCCGACAACTTTCGGCGGCTGTTTCATGCACCGGAGGATGTGACACAACTGAGAAATTTGATATTGGACTTGGCCATTCACGGCTTATTGGTTCATCAATTAGACGCTGATGAGCCTATTGCGAAATGGTTGTCAGACATCGCAGCTAAGAAGGCTGGGTTAGCCAAACAAAAGCTCATAGCTAAGCAAATTGCATTGGCCGATGTTTCTGAAGAGGAATATCCGTTTCCTCTCCCTAAAGGATGGGCCTTTGTCAGACTTGCTCAGATTACAAACAAGATTGGCTCTGGCAGTACCCCCAGAGGCGGAAGAGAGGTATACATCAAAGTAGGGATTCCATTTCTGCGTTCTCAGTAAGCCTCCAACCCTTCCACATTAACACCCTGATACATCATCGCTATCCTCAAACCTTTTACAAGGAGGAACGATGTCATCATCAGAATCGCGGCGAATTCATATCGAAGCATGGCAGACCA
>Ga0154020_10009730_pt1 | contig 11056 bp, 10 predicted proteins | sample Klosneuvirus_201_FD_109709 | JGI IMG/M metagenome (GOLD analysis project Ga0154020, IMG submission 109709) | Active sludge microbial communities from wastewater, Klosterneuburg, Austria - Klosneuvirus_20160825_MG | ecosystem: Engineered > WWTP > Aerobic digester > Activated sludge | place...
AACATTTCAGACATCTCTTGTAAGTTTCGCGAGAAGAAATGAATTTTGGTATGGCTTGTGGTTTTATCGATATGCACTTGCAATCGAAAACCATCTAGCTTAGGTTGCGCAACACAATCCCCTAGTTTTTTAACAATTGCTTCAGGACTTGCAAGACGCTCTGCGGCTGCAGGACGAATTGGAATTCCTGTAGTAATACTCATCTTCTTTATACCATCAAGACCATGTTCTTTGAGCGTCTTAATAATTAAACCGATATCGGCTGAAATGTTATATGCATCTTCAAGAGAGCTGCGGATAGATTTATCACCAACTTCCATCCAAGAAAATGCATCCAACAAAGTCATATCCGAAAATCCAAGGCGTAATTTACCCAGAATAATTCGAACAATATATTTTGCTGAAACAGAATCTAACTCGTGTAAAAGCTCTTCTAAGAATTTTTCTTTAACGTCTTGAGAGCCCGTTCCTGTAATTGATAAAAATTTCTTGAGCTGCTTGTCAACTTCATATACTGACGGCTCATGAGCAGAAGACTTTTCCCAGTCGCACTGCACAATTACCGCACCCAAATCACTCAGACTATGCGCTTGTGATTTTAAGTCGTGCTGAGATTTACCGGTTAAATGCGCTAAAACTTTAAGCATGCTTTTTTCAGCAAAATTAAATTGTGTTCCTACATAAACCGGCTGAAGCTCTCCAAGTGAAAAATATGCAATACTTGATGCTTCTTCAGCACTTGCTCGTTTCAACGCATCAGCAAGAAGAACAGTAATTTTTGTACGAGATGATTCTTGTTCGATTGCCTGAAAAATTTCAGCCAGCTCACGGAACAACATAAAATTTCCTACCAGTTTAACGATTCAAAAAAGCCTTGATATTAGCACAATGACGAGTAACTAACCAAAAAAATAATGCTACCAAAAAGAATGTGATCGCGGTGAATCCAAAGAAAATAAGATAGATAAAAAAAACAAACAACATAGCAAACAACGAAGCAAAAAAAGCGAATGTAGTAATAAAAAAAATAGGCCCCCACATAAGGCCAAAAATGAGCATCACCCAAAAGGGTACAAAGAATGCCAAAATTCCTAAAACAGTTGCAACTCCTTTGCCACCACGAAATTGTAGAAAAAGAGAATGAGCATTACCTAATAATAAAAGCGCTGCAACACAAAAAAGATACAATAGCTCAGTACTGATATACAGACGTGCTGCCTCAAGTGTTAGATATGCTTTAAGCGCATCAAGAAACATCACTACAAAAAAATATTTCTTCCCCAAAGTTCGACCAATATTGGTTGCTCCAATATTTCCAGATCCATGCTGTTGAATATCGATACCAAATAAAAAATATGCAAGCCAATAACCGGTAGGGATAGAACCAACTAGATACGCAATGAGCAGAAAAATAATATGTGTAATCATATTGTGACTTTTTTTTCGACTTCATCGAACTGAGATTAAATACTGTGGTTTTTTAGAAGAAAATTCATCTAGCCATCGTTCAAATAACAAGGGCTGATGGTAGCGGCGCAGGGACTCGAACCCCGGACCTACGGATTATGATTCCGCCGCTCTAACCACCTGAGCTACGCCGCCACACAAATTATTTTAGTTGAATCAGTGTATCGTTATTAACACCGATGTCAATGTTAAAATTTCATTTTTGAGACATTAAGAACATCTGTTGTGAAAAAGAACAGAGCCTTCAAGAAAAATATACCAGCTAACAATGTCGCAATAATACCTGCAATAATGGTTACTGCAAATCCACGAATTGCTGGTCCACCAAATTGGTACAACACGATACCGGTAATTAATGTTGTTAAGTTTGAGTCAATAATGACCGCCATTACACCATTAAATCCATTGTAAATCGCTCGACGAAGTGGTAATCCATTAGCCAGCTCTTCTTTAATATGTTCGTAAATTAAAATTGATGCGTCAATCGCCATTCCAATCGAAAGCACCATACCTGCAATACCTGGCATGGTAAGTGTTGCTCGGAAATATGACATAAAGAGCATAATTAAAAAGAAGTTAACCATCAAAGACAAAACCGCAAACAACCCTGGAATACGGTAGTACAATAATCCAAATAAGAAGAGCAAAAACATCGCAACCGAACAGGAAAGAACACCTGCCTGAATAGCATCTTGCCCAAGCGAAGCACCAACACGGCTTTCTTGTTCAAACTTAAGCGGTGCAAGCAATGAACCTGAACGCAAAACAACTGAAAGATCAAACGCTTCACGTTGGCTTTCAATATTGCTGATTCGTCCCGAACCACCAGAAATCTCTGATTGAATAACAGGAGCTGAGAATACAACATCATCAATAACAATACCCAGATTACGACCAATATTGTTACCTGTTAATTCAGCAAACTCTCTATTTCCAACACTATCAAGCTTAAAGTTCACTTGTGGTTTGTTGTACTCATCGCGGCCAACTTCTGCACTGACAATGTGATCACCGGTCATATCAGGAAACGCTGAAGCTAAGTAGTAGCGGGCTGCAACTTCTCGACCATCAACAATTTCGCTTTTACCTGACAAAATAACTTTATCTGAAGGAAGATCGCCATCAAATTTATCAAGCAACGCGTCACGTGATGCAGCGGCATCTTCAATAATCTTAAATTCAAGATGTGCGGTTTTTGTAATAACAGCTTTAACATGGTCAGGATCATCAATTCCTGGCATTTGTACCACTATCTGATGGTCACCATGTTGCTGAACAATGATACCCTCAACGCCATAACCACCCAAACGGTTGGTCAAAACGTTAAGTGCTTGTTCAACAGCGCCCGTACGGATATTCTGCTCAACTTGACCTGCAAGATTAATTACTATTTCTGTTTCAGAACGTTTTGCATTAAGCAACCCGGACTTTTTGTCCTGCAGTATGCCCATACAAGCTCGAGCACCCTCTTCTGTTTGAAAGAAAAGCTTGAGCTCTTTGCCCTTAACTTCTTTTTGAACAGGTAATTCACGAATATTATTAGATTTCAAAAACTGGTCGAATGAACGGCTTTCAAGACCAAGACGGCTTTCAATAGCTTTATCGATTTCAACGCTGAGAACAAGATAGGTTCCGCCAGCCAAATCTATACCTTTTTTAACATAGGTAAGACGGAGAGCGTTGTAGTACTTTTTAACAGTACTAAATATGCCTGTTTGATCTGATGATTCTTTGATGGTTTTTTGGTCGAACGAAACCATGAAGTATGAGCCGATGACGATAACAGCAACCCATGCCATTAACGGTGTTGTGAGCATTTTTACAATGCGAGCCTGAGCATTCATGAAAACTCCTTAATCTCGTAATTCTACTCTCAATTACATCCAAAATAGCTGGTGCCGAGGAGGGGACTCGAACCCCTATGGGATTTCTCCCGCTGACCCCTTAAATCAGTGCGTCTACCAGTTTCGCCACCTCGGCATCTTTGAAAATTTTTTAAGAAAAGTTTAAGATTTTTATTTCTTAAACTTGGCATAAAGTTATCATATTACTCTGCGATTGGCAAATATTTTCCATCCACTTTTTAACAAAATCTATAAAATTTAATAATCATTATAAAATTGATCTCTTTTACTCACAAGCCATTTGATTATATTGCGCTCATGCATACTAAACTCGACACCAACCAAGATGATTTTTTTACCGCTTGTCAAAAAACGTTCATAATACTTTTTGTCTTCAATCTGATTAAGGGCTGCTTGGGCAGTATCGCGAAGTTTGTATTCAAAAATAATAATGTAATCATCGGTCTTAATTACAGCATCAATAATCCCAACATTGGTAGACAGTTCTACACCCATATCAATGCCAACCAACGAGCACAACAAATAGATAATACTTTGATAATATTTTTCACGATCACCAACTTGAATATCATGAGGAATAGATGCAAACATTGGAATGAGATGCTGAAAGTATAGATCAAAATTGAGCTCTTTTAATGCTTGTCGCAATGTAATACCAAGCGAAATGATATCAGTCGATTTTTTATTGAGTGAACCTACAAGGCTCCAATGCGTATAGCTACGCGAAACTTCTTGATTTGGAAATCCAAGTAAATACCCATCTGAATCTTCACCAACAATAGTCAGGTAACCAGTTTGAACAAGTATCGGAACAAATGATAGTTTTCTCAAGTCAACAATCACCAAACTATCTGAAGTAACACGTAATCCAGGATCAATTTGTGGATATGGATTTTCATCCTTAAACATTGTTGCTAAAAAATTAGGTGCACCGGTTTTCATCCAATAATTACTTATTTTTTTATCTTGAAGCGCGCTCAATACTGAAAATGGATTAAATATCTTATCACAACCCCATTCAAAGCTATAACCGTCATACCATTTTTCTAGCAATTCAACTACTTCGAAGGAACTCTTACCATGCTTAGTTGCAAAGGCCTCCAAATGTGGAATAAAATTGAACTCAATTTCAGCTTTTGTATACCCACAAAGCGTCGCAGCTTCCTCTGTCACGGTAATATCATGTAAGTTATTCATACCTGAAAAGATACTTGTTTGAGTAAATTTACTTACGCCAGTGATAAAAACAAAATAGAGATACGGATCTAAATCTTTAATGATTTGGTAAAAATCGCGTAACATTTTACGCATCGCTTCCGCTATTACAATATCATCTAAATGATCGATAATTGGTTTATCATATTCATCAACCAAAATAACAACAGAACCATGCACTGCGTACAACTTCTTCACCAAATTTGCAAGCAAAAGAGCGGGATGATCTAATTGATCAGGGACAAGATTATAGTCAGCAAATTTTTCTTTGAGTGCCGCAATAAGCGACGCTTTAAATTGCTCAGGGTTTTCATGCAAAATGCTTAAAAAACTCAATTTAATAACCGGACGAATCTTCCAATCATAATCAAGACGGTTAATTGCAAGCCCTTTAAAAAGCTCTCGTTTACCTTCAAAAATTGATTGTAGTGTTGAAATGAGCAATGACTTACCAAATCGACGAGGACGCGCAAGAAAATAGACTGATTTTTTTTTTATAATTTTGTAGATTTTATCTGTTTTATCGACATACACAAAATCCCCGGTTATCAGATCTGAAAATGTCTGTAGGCCGATCGGTAAGCTTTTCATGGCATTTCCTCGCAAGAAAGGCAAATTTGCTACTATATGGCTTAAGCCTACCACATTTTACATTTTTTGCACGACTGAACAATATACATTTTTGTGCAAAAGACAATAATTCACCTATTTGATTAATTCTTTATTTAAAATTACAATAGAAATATAACGCTAAATGCAATATTTTAAATTAGGTTAATTATGAACAAATATATCTCCTATTTGATTACGCTCCTTTCTTTAACGTTGGCATTCCCAATGCTCAGCATGCAAGCAATGCTTATAAAGCGCATGCAGCGCCCTTCACAGCAAGATCGAGAAGGATTGCTCCAAGAGCTTCACAGAATCCTGGGCGTTACTATTAATACACAGGGTGCAATAAACTATGAAGTATTATTTACTTTTATTCAACAATTGCCAGCAACAGACGAAAATGCCATTCAAGCGCTTATTCTTTTAGAAAAATTATTAGAAGAAGATGAGGATGATACAGATAAAAGAGTAAAACGAATGAACCTAGAGACAGAATCAGAAGGTGCGAACGGCCAACGTGTGAACCCATTTGATTTGTAATAAAAACAATCTATACTCAGTCCTAGTGGTTAAGTTGTTTTTCGGGGGGAAAGCGCTTATCATAAAGGGACTTCCTCATGAAGAAATTTTTCACTATTCTATTTTTTTCGGTCTGTCTTTTTTCAGCGAATCTTGTAGCTCATACAGCTAATAATGAACTGACATCAAATCAGAACATCATTCTTTCTAAAGAAGAAGCTCAATCAATAGCTTTTATGCTACAAACCGGGCAGAGTGATACCAGTAAAGGTTTGTTTATATTTTTAATAACAGCTTTCAAAATCTTTCTCATCACTCACAGTCCAACAACAGTCGCTGATATTCTTGGAACAACATTATCCATGATTCCAATCTGCTGGCTTGGAAAAACATTAATCGAGCAAGGAGCACTTAAAGTATCTTTAGCTCAAAAAATAATTAAAAAAATGCGCCTAAAAAAAATAGATGTGCTTCCTGAGACATTAGCAGACAGTGTATTAACTGCATTTTCGGGACTGTAAAAAACATCCTATTTCATAGATATATTTAGAGGTTATCATGATAAAAAAATCACTTTTCGCTATTTTAGTTGCAGCCTGCTTAACTACACCGATACGTGCACATAATTCAGAGCTTACTAATCAAGAATGCTCAATAGAAGAAGTTGCCAAAGGATCCGACGCAAATAAGCTGACATCAAATCAGAACATTATCCTTTCTAAAGAAGAAGCTCAATCGATAGCTTTTATGCTAAAAAACAGAAACTCTGATTTGCTTAAAGGTTTTTTTCTATCTTTCGGAGCGACGGGATTTTCCCTATCATGGGCTTTGAATAGCATTGTAAGCGCTGACAATGTAACAGAAATAGCCGTTGATATTCTTGGGGCAACAGCATTCATAATTCCAAGCTACTGGCTTGCAATAAAATTAATCGAGCGAGGACAGCTTAAAGTATCTTTAGCTGAAAAAATAATCACAAAAATGCGTATTAAAAAAATAGATCCGCTCTCTGATACATTAATAAACGAGGTGGCATATTTTTTTAGCGCTTTTACTTCTCTCCCAGCAGTACTATTTTCATAGATATATTTAGAGGTTATCATGATAAAAAAATCACTTTTCGCTCTTTTAGTTGCAGCCTGCTTAGCGACACCGATACTTGGACATGATTCAGAGCTTACTAATCAAGGGCTGTTACCAGACAATAATAAAGAAACTTCTCAAGATACCGAAGTAAAGCTTAGTCGGTCTGATGTTCTTAACTACTTAAGCACAATAGCCCTAGGGGCGGCTGCGGATTCGAACAGCCAAAGATGCAACAGTGCGCGCTATGAGTCTCAAACTTCAAGCCAATATAGAAATCTAATACTTAAGGCTCTTTGGTCGACACTGGCTGCTTACAATATTGTAAACGGATTATCAATACTTGCATCAGAGTCACCATGCATTGGTGCGTGCGCTTCAAACGCAACATCGCACTTGGGTTGGGGAGCTTTTCAAGCTATCATTGCATCTTTGCTATAATCTCAGTTTTATTAGAACAAAAAAAGAGGCCTCCAGTAATTGGAGGCCTCTTTTTTTTAAATTTATTTGTTAACCATTTGGCGTAAGCGCGCAATACGCTTTTCCATTGGTGGATGGGTTGAAAGCAAATTCAAAATGCCTCGCCCAGAAAATGGGTAGACGATAAAAAGGCTCGCCATGCTTGCTTGTGCAGCACTTTCAGGCTCAGCATTTCGCTCAACTTTTACACCGTGCTCAAGCTTTTCAAGTGCAGATGCAAGCGCTAAGGGGTCGTTACAACAACGAGCGCCCGTTTCATCGGCCAAGTATTCACGTGAACGTGAAATAGCCAACTGAATAAGCGTTGCAATGAGTGGAACAAAAATAGCCATCACCAATGCAGCCATTGTATTATCACGCCCTTCACGATCTCGACTGCCGCCAAGCAACACAGACCACCGAACCATAAATGCAATATAACCTATTGCAGATGCTATTACTGCCGCGATAGTCCCAATCAAAATATCTCTATTTTTAACATGAGAAAGTTCGTGTGCAAGCACACCACGCAGCTCACGTTCATCAAGCAGGTTTAAAATACCACGCGTTACAGCAACCGATGCATGCGCCGGATCACGTCCTGTTGCAAAGGCATTTGCCATATCGGTATCGATATACCACAACTTGGGCATAGGCATGCCGCTTCTTGAACACAAATCGTACATGATATCATGAACAAATCGATGCCGTGTGACATCAAGAGGCTTTGCTCCGTACATCATAAGCACCAATTTATCTGACCAAAAATAGGTCATGAAATTCATTGCAGTAGCCATGACCAGAGCAATAGTCATACCGCTAGAACCGCCTGCTGCATAGCCAAGAGCTAAAAATAGACCGCTCAAACAGCCGAGCAGCACAACTGTTTTAAATTGATTAAAGAACATCTAGAACTCCAGTTATCACTTATCATCTTCGTAATCAATTTCCCAGTCATCCGAGATAATAATTTCTGGTTCTGATTTTTTACTTTTTTTAGCTGCAGACGAAGCCATAACATCATGTACAGAAGAGCGCCCAGCTTTTTGTTGTACTTCAACAGCTGTGACATTATCTTGTTTGATCTGTCCCAACCGCTCAACCTGTTTTTTGGCATCAATACGATAAGACTCACTCTCTTCTTCAAGCTGACCTTGCGTCCGTTCGAAGAGCTTGTTCATATCTTCTTGAAGTTTTGTAATCTTTTTTTGCAATCGCAAAATAATCTCAACACCGGCCAAATTAACCCCCATCTTATGGGTTAAATTGATGATCTCTTCAAGCCGATCAACATCTTCTTCAGAAAAAAGTCGCGTATTCCCCTCAGATCTCTTTGGAGAAATCAGCCCTTCTTTTTCGTACATACGCACAGTCTGTTGGTGAACCGAAAACATCTTTGCAACAACTGATATCGAGTAAAACCCCTTACGTCTTTTCATAAGGATACCCTTTTAATCATTTTTGAGGACAGTTAAAAACGCTTCTTGAGGAAGCTCAACATTACCAACCTGCTTCATCTTCTTTTTGCCTTCTTTTTGCTTTTCAAGCAGTTTACGCTTACGTGAAATATCACCACCATAACATTTTGCGGTCACGTCTTTACGCTTTGCAGAAACCGATTCACGAGCAATAACTTTAGCACCAATCGCCGCCTGAATAGCAACTTCAAACATCTGTCGATGAATTACTTCTTTTAATTTTTGTGTCAATTGACGTCCAACACTCATTGCTTTATCGCGATGAATAATAACTGATAGCGCGTCAACCGCTTTGCCATTAAGCAAAATATTCATTTTTACTAAATCGGCTTCGGCATATCCTGCTTGCTCATAATCAAAGCTTGCATATCCTGCAGTCAACGATTTCAACTTATCATAGAAATCGGTCACAATTTCACTGAGCGGAAGCTTGTAGTGCAAAATGACACGATTTTCATCAAGATAGATCATATCGGTCTGTTCACCACGTCGCTCCTGACACAAGGTCATCAAGGACCCTAAATATTGCTTAGGAGTAATAATGGTCGCATTAATCATCGGTTCATAGATTTCTGCGATGCTCACAACATCTGGAAATTTGGATGGGTTTTCAATTACCATCTCCTCACCATTGGTCATTTTAAGACGGTAAAGCACCGTTGGCGAAGTTACAATAATCGAAGCATCGTACTCTTGCTCAAGGCGTTGTTTAAAAACATCCATGTGCAGAAGACCCAAAAATCCGCAACGGAATCCGAGTCCTAAAGCAACTGAGCTTTCTTTTTCAACATGCACACTGGGATCGTTGAGTGTTAATTTTTCAATTGCATCACGAACTAATTCAAATTCTGAAGTGTCTACAGGATAGATTCCCGCAAAAACCATTGATTTTGCCGGCTTGAATCCTGGAAGTGGAGTAACCGGTTTTTTTGTATGAAAGAAGGTGTCGCCAACGCGCGCTTCTTTAACCGTTTTAAGGCCAGCAATCACATATCCTACTTGACCGGTATACAGCGCATTTGTGGAATATGGATCTGGGTACATAAGTCCAATATCAAGAACTTCGTAAGATTGCCCACTGTATGCAGCAGTAATTTGGTCACCCTTACGCAATGCACCATCGACCACTTCAACCAAACAGATCACGCCGCGGTATTCGTCAAACCATGAATCGAATAATAAACCTTTAAATGGCTTATTCTCATCCCCTTTTGGAGGTTTGATACGCTCAATAATTGCAGGAAGAAGTTGATCAAGCCCCTGCCCTGTTTTAGCAGAAATGAGGAGAAGGTCTTTTTCTTCAACATCAAAAGCTTTATGCATTTCTTTGCCGATACGTTCAGGATCCGCATTAGCCATATCAATTTTATTAATGACCGGGATGATATCAAGCTCTTGTTCAAACGCAAGGAAAAAATTTGCCATAGTCTGCGCTTGAACGCCTTGAGCAGCATCAACTAAAAGCAATGCACCCTGACAAGCGTACAAAGAACGTGAAACTTCATAACTGAAGTCAACGTGGCCAGGGGTGTCAATCAAATTGAGCAAGTAAATTTCACCCTTGTACTCATATAATAATGAGGCTGTTTGAGCCTTAACCGTAATCCCACGCTCACGCTCAACTTGAAGTTTATCTAAAAACTGTTCATTTTTTTGGCGTGATGAAATGGTACCGGTAATTTCAAGCAAGCGATCTGCAAGTGTTGATTTGCCATGGTCAATATGCGCAATAATCGAAAAGTTGCGGATATGATCTGGCTTGAATGACTGTATATCAAAATTTTTTAAGCTGGAAATATTCATAGTTGTTTACATCTTTTCTGGTTTGCTAATGCCTAATAAATCAAGCCCAATGCCCAATGTTTGTCGAACAAGTTGCACCAAACAAAGTCTCGCAGCTGAAAGCTCAGGATTTGCAAGGTCAACGATACGGTTATTTGCATAATAATTATGAAATACCAACGCAAGTTCCCACGCGTAGTAAGCAATCACGTGAGTTTGATAGGTTTTTGCAACGGACAACAAAGTATCTGAAAGTGATACAATTTTTCGCAAAACCATAATTTCAGGATCTTGCACTAAAAGCATCATCGTCTCTAAATGTGTCTGATTGAGCGAACCGGCTCGCAGCTGTTCAACAATTTTTTGTAGCTGCTCATCAAGAGCCGCTTTTTCAAGAAGGCTATTTGTTCGCACATAGGCATATTGAATATAAAAAACAGGGTTTTCATCAGTTTTTTTTAACGCTGTCGCTAAATCAAATTCTAAGTGAGCATCCGCTTTACGGTTAAGATAGAAGAAACGAGCAACATCACGCCCTACGGTCTGCACAATGTCATCAAGTTTAGTAAATGTTCC
>Ga0154020_10009731_pt1 | contig 11055 bp, 8 predicted proteins | sample Klosneuvirus_201_FD_109709 | JGI IMG/M metagenome (GOLD analysis project Ga0154020, IMG submission 109709) | Active sludge microbial communities from wastewater, Klosterneuburg, Austria - Klosneuvirus_20160825_MG | ecosystem: Engineered > WWTP > Aerobic digester > Activated sludge | place...
ACGTAGCCCTCGACGCCGGTGATCTGCCCCGCGAGGAACACGCCGTCGCGCGCGCGGAGCTGCATCGTCTCGTCGAGCACCTTCGGCGCGTGCACGAACGTGTTGCGGTGGATCGACCCGAAGCGCAGGAACTCCGCGTGCTCGAGCCCGGGGATCATGCGCAGCACCTTGCCCTGGTCGCCCCAGGTCATGCGCGACTGGAAGCCGACGAGGTTGTACGCGGTGGCGGCGGCGTCCTCCTGGCGCAGCTGCACGACGGCCCACGGCCAGCGCCCGGTCTTGGGGTCGGTCAGCCCGACCGGCTTCATCGGCCCGTGGCGGAGGGTGTCGCGGCCGCGCTCGGCCATCACCTCGATCGGTAGGCACCCCTCGAAATACCGCACGTCCTCGAACGCGCGCGCCTCGAGCTTCTCCGAGGCGAGGAGCGCGTCGACGAACGCGTCGTAGCCCGCGCGGTCCATGGGCGCGTTGAGGTAGGCGTCGTCGCCGCCCTTGTCCCAGCGCGAGGCGCGGAACACCTTCTCGAGGTCGATCGACTCGGTCGAGACGATGGGCGCGATGGCGTCGTAGTAGGCGAGGCGGCCGCCGATCAGCGCCTCGAGGTCGGCCGCGAGCGCGTCGCCGGTGAGCGGGCCCGTGGCGAGGATGCACGGCGCGGCGGGGATTTCCTGGACGATCTGCGCCACGCGTTCGATGCGCGGGTGCTGGTCGATGGCGGTCTCGACGGCGGCGGCGAAGAGCTCGCGGTCGACGGCGAGCGCACCGCCCGCGGGCACCGCCGAGGCATCGGCGCAGCGCAGGATGAGCGACCCGAGCCGCCGCAGCTCCTCCTTGAGGAGGCCCACCGCGTTGGAGAGCGCAGCGCCCCGGAGCGAGTTCGAGCACACGAGCTCGGCCAGGCGGTCGGAGCTCTGGGCGGGGGTGCGGGCGAGCGGCTTCTGCTCGAGGAGCCGCACGGACACGCCGCGCTCGGCGAGCTGGAAGGCGGCCTCGCACCCGGCGAGACCACCCCCGACGATGGTGACCTCGGCGGACATGGGGCGCTTCTGGCACGGAAGTTGGCCCCCGTCACCCCACCTCGGCATACCCACCGCCGACACCGTGCGCCCCTACGTCGTCCCCTCGGTCGCCTTCGTGCTCGGCGCTGCCCTCGCGCTGCGGCTGACGCGTCCCGACGACTCCGCGGCCCACGCTGCGGCGCAGGTCAAGGTGGTCCTCGCCGGCGCGCCCATCGCGACCAAGGGCACCGAGGCCGAGGTCGACGCGCGCCTGCGCGCCGTCCTCCGCGCCCACCTGCGCTCGAAGGTCACGCTGCTCCTGCCGAGCGGCAAGAACCGCACGACGACCTGGGAGGCGCTCGGCGCGCGCATCGACGAGGTGCGCCTCTCGACCCAGGTGCGCGCCCTCCGCGACCCCGACAGCACGCTGATCCACAACGCCGCGCGAGACCCGAAGGTGCCGCTCGCGCTGCCGCTCGCGTTGGTGCTCGACGGCAAGCGCGCGCTCGCGGCGGTCGCTTCGCTCAAGGACGATCTCGATCAACCGCCCGAAGACGCCAAGATCGACATCGACAAGCGCACCGTGGTCAAGGAGGTGCCGGGCATCCGCCTCGACGCATACCGCACGCTCGCCGCGCTCGACGGCGCGCTCGCCAAGGGCGACGACAAGGCCCTGCTCGCGGCCGAGCCGGTCGCGCCGCAGGTCACGGCGGCCGCGCTCGGCAACGTCGATCTCGGCGACACCATCGGCTACTTCGAGACCAAATACGCGACCGACCACAAGCACGCCGACCGCACGTACAACCTGCGGATCGCGGCCTCGAAGCTCACCGGCAAGGTCATCCTCCCGGGCGAGACCTTCGACTTCAACGCGGTGGTCGGCCCGCGCGACGAGGCGCACGGCTACCGGCTCGCCAAGGTGATCTCCGACGGCGAGCTCGTCGACGGGATCGGCGGCGGCACCTGCCAGGTCGCGGGCACCCTGCACGGCGCGGCGCTGTTCGCGGGGCTCGAGGTCGTGCAGCGCCAGCCGCACACGCGGCCGAGCTACTACATCAAGATGGGGCTCGACGCGGCGGTCGCGTACCCGCACGTGACCCTGCGGCTCAAGAACCCGTTCCCGTTCCCGGTCGTGCTGCGAGAGACGGTCGCCGGGGGCACCGTGCGCGCCGAGATCCTCGGGCCCAAGCGGTCGCACCTCGTGACCTTCGTCCGCAAGATCGACGACATCATCCCCTTCGCCGAGCGGGTGGTGCTCGACGGCCGCCTGCCCAAGGGCACCAAGGTGGTGACCCAGCGGGGCATCCCGGGGTTCAAGGTGAGGCGGTATCGCATCGTGCGCGACGGCAGCAACGCCATCCGCGAGAAGTCGGTCGACACGTACCCGCCGACCACCCAGATCGTCCACGTCGGCACCGGCGAGGACACGGGGGGCGGCAAGCCCAACCTCGACGATCACCCGGAATACGTGGCGGACGAGTACCTCGCGATCACGCAGGGGCCGGGCGTCGGCGCGGCCGGTGCGGGGGGAGGCGAGCTCGTGTCGGGAAACCTGCCCTCCGGGACGGCCGAGGTCCGCGTCGCAGGGAAGACCGGCACCCACGGCTGGTCCAAGCACTGGACGACGGGCAAGGTCACGGGTGTGGCAGCGCCGTCCGAGGGGAGCGAAGAGGACGACGCACCCCCGGGTGGCAAGAAGGTCGCCAAGCGCAAGAAGCCTTAGGGTTCTGGTTCGGTTCGGGCCCTGATCGTGTTCTCATGGACCCGTGGCCAAGGGCACGGTCGATCCCGTCGAGCAGGGCACCATCGAGGTGCTCGAGCGCGAGCTCGCCCGCAGCTACCGGATCGAGCGCGCCCTGCGCGACGTCGGCCTCGCCCTCGGCGCCACGCTCGACATCGACGCGCTGCTGCGCCTGATCCTCGAGCGCACCACCGAGGCGCTCGAGGCCGAGCGCGCCACGCTCTACCTGCTCGAGCAGAAGCCCGGGCCCCGCGATGGCGAGGGGCGCACGCGGTGGGAGACGGTCCTCGTCTCGCGCGTGATGGAGGGTGGGGGCGACGAGATCACCCTGCGGCTCGGCGAGGGCATCGCGGGAGAGGTCGCCCGCAACGGCCAGGTCGCCAACGTGCGCGACGCCTACGCCGACACGCGCTTCTCGCGCTCGTGGGACGACAAGAGCGGTTTTCGTACGCGCTCGGTGCTGTGCGTGCCGCTCAAGTCGCAGCTCGGTCGGATCATCGGCGTCATCCAGGTGCTCAACAAGCGCTCGGGGCGCGACAACGACGACGAGACCGGCTTCGACGAGGACGACGAGGCGCTGTTGCAGGCGCTCGCGACGCAGGCCGCCGTGAGCATCGAGCAGGCGCGGCTCTTCGTCTCCATCATGGACAAGAACCGCGAGCTCTCGGCCGCGCGCGGCCAGCTCGAGAAGAAGGTCCAGGACCTCGCCGTGCTGTTCGCGATCGAGCGCGCGACCGCCCGCGCGCAGTCGCGGGAAGACCTGGCCCTCGCCATGTTGCCCGAGGCCGCGCGCGCGATGGGCGGCCGCATGGCCTTCGCGGTGCTCGCCGACGAGGCGGGAGATCTCTCGCTCCTGCACCTCGGCCCGGAGCCCACCCCGATGGATCCGGCGCTGCTCGCGCCGCCCGAGCGGGGGTCGCGTCCCAGCATCCCGGTCGCGCCGCCCGTCGGCAAGGTGCGCACCCTCAGCGTGAAGGCGGGGGAGGGCATCGTCGGCGCCGCGATCGAGACCGGTCAACTGATCGTGGTGGACGACATCGGCAAAGATCCCCGCCACAGCCCGCGCATCGTGAAGGAGCTCTTCCCGCGCGGAGAGCACGTGGGGGCGCCGGGCGCGCTGGTCCCGCTCGCCGACGAGAACGACGCCACCTTCGGCGCGCTCGGCGTGGTGCGCCGCGCGGGCGAGCCGCCGTTCAGCGACGACGACCTCGGCCTCCTGCGCCTCATCGCGCTCAACGCCTCCACCGGCTTCCAGCTCGAGCGCGCGCGCGAGGCGCGGGTGCGCGAGGAGCGGCTCACGACCATCGGCTCGTTGCTGTCGGGCGTCCTCCACGACCTCAAGACCCCGATGACCGTGATCAGCGGCTACATGCAGATCATGGCGAGCGAGTCCGATGCCACCCGCCGCGCCGAATACGCCGAGCTGGTCACCAAGCAGTTCGACCACATCGCCGCCATGCAGCGCGAGGTGCTCGCCTTCGCGCGGGGCGAGCGCTCGATCCTCGTGCGCCGGGTGTTCCTGCAGAAGTTCTTCACCGAGATCGAGGCGCAGCTCCGCCACGAGATCGAGCGCCGCAAGGCGCCGGTGGAGCTCGTGCTCGACCTGCGCGACCGCGGCACCGCCAAGTTCGACGAGGCCAAGATGACCCGCGCGGTGCACAACCTCGCGCGCAACGCCCTCGAGGCGATGGGTGACGCGGGGGGCAAGCTCACGCTCGGCGTCGACGTGGAGAAGAACGAGCTCGTCGTCACCGTCTCCGACACCGGCCCGGGCATCCCCAAGGAGGTCGAGACGCGCCTGTTCCAGTCGTTCGTCACCGCGGGGAAGGCCCAGGGCACGGGCCTCGGCCTCGCCATCGTGAAGAAGGTCGTCGACGACCACGGCGGCACGATCTCGGCCTCGTCCTCGCGCAAGGGCACCATGTTCACGCTGCGCCTGCCGCAGCCCGAGGCCGCGGCGCTCAAGCGCTTGCCCACGCCGACCCCGACCCCGGTCCCCACCAAGGTCGCGCCCAAGGGCGCGATGAACAAGGGCGTCTAGTCGCTGCGCTGCGCGGCCGCGATGGCCTGCTCGACGGTGAAGACGCCCTCGAGCAGCGCGCGCCCCACGACGGTGAACGCGATGGCTCGGGTGGCCGCGAGCGCCGTGAGGTGATCGAGCGCGCCGATGCCCCCCGAGGCGATGACGGAGCGGCCGGTCTCCCGCGCGAGGAGCGCCGTGGCCTCGACCGCCGGACCGACGCGGGTGCCGTCGCGCGAGACGTCGGTGTAGAGGAGCGAGTCGAGCGGGAGATCGGCGAAGCTCCGCGCGAGGTCCACCGCGGAGACGCCGGCCCCCTTGGTCCAGCCGTCGACGGCCACCTCGCCGTCGCGCGCGTCGACCGCGAGCACGATGCGCCCTGGGTAGGCTTCGGCGACGGACCGCACGAACGCCGGGTCGCGCACGGCGGCGGTGCCGAGGACGACGCGGGTGACGCCAGCTTCGAACAGGCGCTCCACCGTCTCGCGCGAGCGCACGCCGCCCCCCACCTGGACCCCGGGGCCGAAGGCGCGGGCGATCTCGCCGATCCGGGCGTGCTGGGTGGGAGCGCCGGTGCGCGCGCCCTCGAGGTCGACGAGGTGCAGCCGGCAGACGCCCGCGATCGTCCGCAGGTGCGCGGCGTGCGCGACGGGATCGAGCGGGTAGCGCGTGACCTTGTCGTAGTCGCCCTGGTGCAGGCGCACGACGACGCCGTCGAGCAGATCGATCGCGGGAATGATGGTGAGCATCGTCATGCGAGGAACGCCGTCAGCAGCGCGAGGCCGGCGCGCTGGCTCTTCTCGGGGTGGAACTGGGTCGCGACGAGCGACCCGCGGCCGATCGCGGCGGTGACCGCGAGGCCGCCGTATTCGGCGCTGGCGAGCACCCACGCCGGGTCGTCGGGGACCGCGTGGTAGCTGTGCACGAAGTAGAACCAGTCGCGGGCGGGGAGCACCGCGGTGTCGTGGGCGCGCACCACCTCGTTCCACCCCATGTGCGGCACCTTGAGCTTCTTGTCGCGGCCACCCTCGTCCTCGTGGAGGTCGTCGGGAAGTCGCTTCACGTGTCCGGGGACCACGCCGAGTCCGCGCGCGCCGGCGGCCTCGTCGCTGCCGTCGAGCAGGAGCTGGAGGCCGAGGCAGATGCCGAGGTAGGGCACCTCGCGCCGGAGCGCGTCGACCAGGGCGGCCCGCATCGCGCCGCCGTCGCGGTCGAGCGCGGCCGCGCCGTCGCGGAACGCGCCCTGGCCGGGCACGACGAGGCGAGAAGCCTTGCCGATCACGTCGGGGTCGTGGCTCACCACCGGGTGCCCGCCGCTGTGCTCGAGCGCCTTCTCGACGCTGCGCAGGTTCCCGAGGCCGAGATCGACGAGGACCAGGTCCGCGGTCATGTCAGCCCTCGAGGGTGCCCTTGGTGGAGGGCACGCCGGTCACGCGCGGGTCGACGCGGGTGGCGGCCTCGAGCGCCTTGGCGAAGGCCTTGAACGCGATCTCGACGATGTGGTGGAGGTTGTCGCCGCGCTCCTTGACGAGGTGCAGGTTGCACTGGGCGCCGCGCGCGAACCCCTCGAAGAACACCTCGGCGAGCTCCGCGTCGAAGTCGCCGATGCGCGCCTTGGGCAGGCCCAGCTCACCGACGAAGAACGTGCGACCCGAGAGATCGACCGTGCAGGCGACCCGGGCCTCGTCCATCGGCAGGAGCGCCCAGCCGTAGCGGCGGATCCCCTTGTGGGCGCCGAGGGCCTGGCGGAAGGCCTGGCCGAGGGTGATGCCGAGGTCTTCGGTCGTGTGGTGGCCGTCGATGTGCACGTCGCCGCGCGCGCGCACCGTCAGGTCGAACAGGCCGTGCTTGCCGAGCTGCTCGAGCATGTGGGTGAGGAACGGCAGCGGCGTCTGCACGTCGAGCTTGCCGTGACCGTCGAGGTCCAGGTGGACCTCGATGTTCGTCTCCTTGGTCTCGCGCTTGACGTGGGCGGTGCGCACGTCCGCTTAGGTCGGGCGGCCCGCGTGGAGCGTCAAGCGGCCCCGGTCCGGTCGTCGGCCACGGTGGGCCCCGGATCCTCGCCGAGCACGACGTTGTCGATGAGGCGGGTCGTGCCGTAGCGCGCGGCGATGGCGAGCAGGACGCGGTCGGGCGCGGTGCCGGCGAGGGGGGTCATGTCGTCCGGGTGGGCGCAGGAGATGTAGTCCACCGACCTCGCGCTGCCGGCCACCTCGGCGCGGGCGAGGCGCTCGAGCTCCTCGATGCGGCGCTCGCCGGACGAGAACGCGCGGACGGCCGCGGCGAGGCCCCGCGGGATGGCGAGGGCGGCCTCGCGGTCCTGCTTCGAGAGGTAGACGTTGCGCGAGGAGAGCGCGAGCCCGTCGGCCTCGCGCTGCGTCGGGTGACCGACGATGGTCATGGGGAGGAAGAGGTCGCGCACCAGGCGCTTGATGACCTGCAGCTGCTGGTAGTCCTTGCGACCGAAGACCGCCGTGCCCGGGCCGACGATGTGGAACAGCTTGAGGCACACCGTGGCCACGCCCTCGAAGTGGTGGGGCCGGATCTCGCCCTCGAACCAGCGCGCCACCTCGGGCACGCGTACGCGGGTCTGGTCGCCCTCTGGATAGATCACCGAGGGGTCGTCGGGCGCGAACACCACGTCGACGCCCACACGGGCGCAGGCCGCGAGGTCGGCGTCCAGGGTGCGCGGATAGCGCCCGAAATCCTCGCTGGGTCCGAACTGGGTGGGATTGACGAAGATCGTGGTGACGACCAGATCGGCGTGACGCCGCGCCTCGGTGCAGAGGGCGAGGTGCCCCGCGTGGAGCGCGCCCATCGTCGGCACGACGGCGATGCGCCGACCCTTCGCGCGCGCCTCCGCGAGGTGGGCCTGCAGCGGGGCGACGGCGGTGAACGACTCCACTCGGGCGGTCATGCAGGCGCAATCCCAAGGCCGCCGCGGGGCCGCAAGCTTGGCGGGCCGCGGCCGGACGTGCAAAAAGGCCGGGGTGCGTCGCTCGTTGTCGCTCGTCCTGCTCGTCGGCGCGTGCCGCCGCGAGGCCCCGCCCGGTGACGTCGCGCCGGTCGCGAGCAGCGCCCCCGCGTCGTCCGTGTCCGTGTCGGCCGTCCCCTCCGCGTCGAGCAAGAAGCCGGAGGCCACGTCGGTCGACGTGGTGCTGGCCGGCGACGCCATCCCGCAGGTCAAGGTGCTCGGCAACGACCTCACCCAGATCTTCGCGCGGATGCCCGCCTACTGGGGTGCGGCGGACGGCCGCGTGCTCAACCTCGAGGCGCCGGTCGGCGAGCGCAAGGGTCTCCCCTCCGACAAGTCGATCCTGGCCTACGCGGCGCCTCCCGCGTGGTTCGACAAGCTGTGGAGCGTGGCGCGCGCCTCGGCGTTCGTCGCCGCCAACAACCACGCCTGCGACCTCGGCCCCGAGGGCCTCGCGGCGACCGTCGCGCAGGGCGACAAGGCGCAGGCCAAGCTCGTGGGCGCGCATCCGACCGACCCGTGGACGCGCGTCGAGGTGGCCCGCAAGAACGGCCGCAGCGTGTGCGTCGTCGCGTGGACCACGTTCCTCAACGACAAGGGCAAGAAGCAGAAGGGCTGCCTCGAGGGCTCCGCGGGGGCCAAGGTCGCGCGCGCGGAGCTCGGCAAGGCGGGCCTCGAGCTCGTGCACCAGGAGCTCGGCAAGAAGGACCGCTGGCAGGGGTGCGACGCGCGGATCGCCTTCATCCACGCCGGTCGCGAGTACAAGCCGCAGATCCGCCCGGTGATGGACCAGGCCCTCGCCGCGGCCGCGCACGTCGACGCCGTGATCGTCTCGCACCCACACGTGCCCGACCTCGTCGAGGTGGTGACCTCGCCCGCGCCGCCCGACCCCAACGCGGGCGACGGGCGTGCAGCGGGCCGGCCCGTGCCCGTGTTCCGGTCGCTCGGCAACTTCGTCAGCAACCAGGGCATCGCCTGGACCCCGGGCATGAGCGTCGAGCTCCTCGAGCACGAGGGCCTGCCCGACCCGATCCGCACCGTGTGGACGCGGGTGGCGATGCTGGCGCGCCTTCGTTTCGCCTGGGACCCCGCCGAGCTCGTCGACGGTGGCCCGGTGTCCGCGCCGCCGAAGCACGTGTTCTGGGGTTACGGCCTGCTCTTCACCGAGCGCGAGGCGCCGATCACCATCCGCCTGCGGCCGCTGCCGCTCGGCCCGCTCGATCTCTCCGGCGATCCGATCGCCCAGAAGCTCGCCAAGGGCCCGAAGCCGTTCTCCGACCTGCTCAAGAGCCCCTGCCTGCTCCTCGAGAACGCGACGCCGGTGTGCGAGGCGACGACCAAGCCTTCGCCGGCGCTGGAGCCGTCCGCGGTGCCGTCGGCCGACCCGCCGCCCGTCCCCGAGCCCTGACCGGTCCAGCCACGTGGCCCGCGGGCGAACTCCTCGCTACACTGCGGTGACGAGATGAGTGGCGAACTGTCGGCGCGGGCCAAGAAGATCCTCTTCGCGGCGGTCACCGAGTTCATCGCCAACGGCGAGCCGGTCGGGAGCCGCACGCTCGCGCGCAAGTACGACATCGACCTCTCCGCCGCGTCGATCCGCAACGTGCTCGCCGATCTCGAGGAGGAGGGCTATTTCCACCAGCCCCACACCTCCGCGGGCCGGGTGCCGACCGATCGCGCGTTCCGGCTGTTCATCGACGCGCTCGGCCAGGTGCGCGCCCTCTCCGACGCCCAGCGCAACGCCATCGAGCGCCGCTTCGCGCAGCTCGAGCCCGGGGCCGACGCCATCCGCGAGACGGCCCTGCTCCTCTCCGGGCTCACCGGCACTGCTGCCGTCGTCGTCGCGCCACGACTGGCCTCGCAGAGCCTCCGCCAGGTTCGCTTCGTGCCGACCCGCACGTTCCCCAACGGCGGCGCCGAGATCCTCGCCGTCGTGGTCACGACGAGCGGTCAGGTCGAGAACCGCTTCGTGCGGGTCGACGTCGCGCCGCTGTCGGCGGAGCTCGAGCGCATCCACAACCTGCTCGACGACGTGATCGAGGGGCGCACCCTGCGCGAGGTGCGTGAGCTGTTCGCCCGACGTCTGCAGGACACGCGCAGCGAGCTCGGCGAGCTTCGCCGGCGCGCGTTCGAGCTCGGGGCGGCGGCGCTGGAGAGCGACGGCGCCGGCGCGGTGGAGCTCGTGATCGAGGGCGAGGCGCAGCTCCTCGACAAGCCGGAGTTCGCCGACATCGACCGCATCAAGTCGCTCGTGCGCGCGCTCGCCGAGCGCGAGAAGCTCGTCGGGATCCTCGACCGCACGCTCGCCACCCGCGGCGTCCACGTGCTCCTCCCGGGCGACGACGAGAGCTCGCTCGGCGTGGAGCAGCTGTCGGTGGTCGGCACGCGCTACGCGGTCGAGGGCGCCGCGCGCGGGCAGGGGGCGGTCGGCGGCGCGGTGGGGGTCATCGGACCGACCCGCATGGACTACGCCTCGATCGTGCCCCTCGTCGACGAGACGGCCCGGGGCCTCGGCGCCTGGCTGTCGTCGCAGCGCGGCCACGACGAGTCGGACTGACCGCCCTCCGAGCCTGGGCTAGCTCGAGCCGCCGAGCCCGTGTCGACGCGCGAGATCCGAGAGGTGCTTGCGGTCCATCTGGGCCTCGCGCGCCGCCGCCGAGATGTTGCCGCCGTGGCGCTCGAGCAGCCAGGTGACGTAGCGGCGCTCGAAGAGGGCATCGAACTTGGCGCGCGCGTCGCGGTAGGACGTGGTCGGGTCGAAGACGAACGGGTCGGCGGCGGTGGCCGGGCGGGGCGCGGCGGTGGGCATCCCGAGCATGCGCACGTCTTCTTCGCCCGCCGCGCGCGCGAGGTAGGCCGCGCGCTCGAGCACGTTGCGCAGCTCGCGCACGTTGCCCGGCCAGTCGTGGGCGCGCAGCGCGGCCAGGGTGGACTCCGGCAGCTTCAGCGGCGGGAGTCCCTCGGGCGTGGCCGCGTCGAGGATGCGGCGCGCGAGCATCTCGATGTCCTCGGCGCGCGCGCGGAGCGGCGGCACGTGGATCGGCACCACCGCCAGGCGGAAGAACAGGTCCTCGCGGAACTTGCCGCGCTCCACCTCGCGCGCGAGATCGCGGGTGGTGGCGGCGACCACGCGGGCGTCGGTGGTGAGGGTCTTGTTGCCGCCCACGCGCCGCAGCTCCTTGGCCTCGAGCACGCGCAGCAGCTTGGGCTGCAGCTCGAGCGGCAGCTCGCCGATCTCGTCGAGGAAGATGGTGCCGCCCGCGGCCCGCTCGAACGCGCCGGCGCGCGAGGCGATCGCGCCCGTGAAGGCGCCGCGCTCGTG
>Ga0154020_10009732_pt1 | contig 11054 bp, 7 predicted proteins | sample Klosneuvirus_201_FD_109709 | JGI IMG/M metagenome (GOLD analysis project Ga0154020, IMG submission 109709) | Active sludge microbial communities from wastewater, Klosterneuburg, Austria - Klosneuvirus_20160825_MG | ecosystem: Engineered > WWTP > Aerobic digester > Activated sludge | place...
CGGACAGGGCCGCAAGCAGGGTTTCCTGGACGGCGTCTTCCGCCGCGCCGGCATCGCGCAACTGCAGGCGCGCAAAACGCAACAGGTCGGGACGCAGTGCGTTGAGCTCGGATTGGCGATCCGCATTCATCGTGGTTGCCGCGAAGTGGAATGGAACGCATTTTCGCCCAAGATGACTAAGATGGGCAAACCGCGCGAAGTCCTTGTAAGGATCGCGCCCGTGCCACGACAGAATGGCACGGCGCAAGCCCCCGCAACCGGGTCGCTGCCGCCACGCCACGACAGGAGACGACAATGAACCGCCGCAACTGGCTGTATGGAATTTCCGCCTTGATCACCGCGCCCCTGCTGGTGCGTCATCAGGCAAGCGCCGCCGAAGCCTTTCCCCTGAGCAAGGCGAAGGCGGAGTGGAAGAAGCTGCTCGCCGCCGACGCCTATCAGGTGCTGTTCGAAGACGGCACCGAGCGCGCGGGCAGCAGTGCGCTGAACAACGAAAAGCGCGCCGGCACCTATCTCTGCGCCGCCTGCAACCTGCCGCTGTTTGATTCCGCCCACAAGTACGAAAGCGGCACCGGCTGGCCCAGCTTTTGGCAGCCCCTGCCCGGCGCATTGGGTACCGCGACCGATTTCAAGCTGATCTACCCGCGCACCGAGTACCACTGCTCGCGCTGCGGGGGACACCAGGGCCACGTATTCAACGACGGCCCGCAACCGACCGGAAAGCGCTACTGCAACAATGGCGTGGCCCTTCGATTCACCGCCCGCGGCGAAACCCTGCCGGCCTTGCGCACATGAAGTTCACCCTGCCGACCGCGCTGCTGGGCACGAGCCTGCTCTTCGGCTGCGCCGCCAGTGCACAACCCGTCCCCGTACCGGCCGGGATGTCCAGCGCGATATTCGCCGGTGGCTGCTTCTGGTGCATGGAACAGGACTTCGAAAAGCTTCCCGGCGTGATCGAGGCTGAATCCGGCTACATCGGCGGCAGCGCCCCCTACCCGACCTACGAACAGGTCGCCCACGGCGGAACCGGACATACCGAGGCCATTCGCGTGATCTACGATCCGAGGAAGATCGGCTATACGCAGCTTCTTGACTACTTCTGGCGCCATATCGACCCGACGACCAAGGACCGGCAGTTCTGTGACAAGGGCAACCAGTACCGCAGCGGCATTTACTTCCAGAACGAGGACGAGCGCAGGGCCGCCGAGGCCAGCCGCGATGAGTTGCTGAAGGGCGGCCGTTTCGCCCGAATCGAGACCGAGATCGCCCCCGCCTGGAAGTTCTGGCCCGCGGAAGGCTATCACCAGGACTACTACAAGAAGAACCCGATCCGCTACAGCTACTACCGTTTCGCCTGTGGTCGCGACGCCCGCGTGGAGAAGGTCTGGTCCGGCAAGTGAGGCTGTCGATCATCATCCCGGTGCTGGACGAGGCGGAGCGCATCGGCGGATTGCTTGCCGCACTGCAGGCGTGGCGCGAGCAAGGCGTGGAGGTGATCGTCGCCGACGGTGGCAGCCGTGACGGCACTCCCGGTCTGTGTGTCGGTCTGGCCGATCAGGTCATCGCATCGGCGCGCGGACGCGCCGCACAAATGAATGCGGGCGCGGCGACCAGCCATGGCGACGTACTTTTCTTCCTTCACGCCGACACCATGCCGCCGGCGGACGCACCGACGGCCATCGCGGCGGCAATCGCCGGCGGCGCCGATTGGGGCCGCTTCGACGTTCGCATCGACGGCACCCATCCCCTGCTGCGGGTGGTCGAGCGGATGATGAACTGGCGCTCGCGCCTGACCGGCATCGCCACCGGCGATCAGGCAATCTTCGTCCGCCGCGCCACCTTCGATGCTGTCGGCGGCTACCCAGCGATCCCCTTGATGGAAGACATCCGTCTCAGTTCCACACTCAGGTGCGTCTCCTCCCCGGCCTGCCTGCGTGAGCAGGTATACACCTCGGGACGGCGCTGGGAGAGCCACGGCGTGGTGCCCACGATCCTGCTGATGTGGACCTTGCGGCTTGCATTCTTCTGTGGCGCCGACCCGGTGCGACTGGCGCGGCGCTACGGTTGCGGCCCCTGACTGCGGGCTGGCGACTGTGGCAAATATCCATCATTCGACTTAAAGGACCAGCGGCAAGTCCTTGTCAAAAAAGGTGGAACCCGGCATATTCCGGCTATGAACGCGAAATACACGCAGTCACGCCGCGCCGCGGAGGCCTTGCCTTTCGTGATCCGCTGCGTGCGCGACGAGGCCGAGTTGGCGAAAGCCGTGGCCATCCGGCGCAGCGCCTACGGGCGCCACGTGCCCGAGCTTGCCGCGCGCTTCGCCGCACCGGAGCCCAGCGATCTTGACGGCAGCAGCCGCGTCCTGGTGGCCCTGGCCAAGCTTGACGGCATGCCTTTGGGCAGCATGCGCTACCGCACCAACCAATACCGGCCGCTCGACCTCGAGCAGTCCGTCACCTTGCCGTCGGCGCTGCGCGGCCGCGTCCTGGCCGAGGCCACCCGCCTCGCGGTTAGCCAGGCCGCCGTCGGGCGCGTTGTCAAGTCCATGCTGATGAAGGCCATGTTCCTGCAATGCGAAGCCGGCGGGGTCGACAACATGGTCGTGACGGCGCGGCATCCGATGGATCGCTTTTATCACTGGTTGTTGTTCGAAGACGTGTTTCCTGGCGGGGATTTCGTACCGATGGCGCACGTCGGCATGATTCCCCACCGTGTCATGGGCTGCGACATCGTGGCCACCAAGCAGCGCTGGCACGAGATGGATCATCCCTGGTATTCACTGTTCTTCGAGACCCGTCACCCCGACATTGACCTGACCCCCTTCCCGGTCGCGTCGGCTCGCGGCGAAAAGGAAGGCATGGATTCCCGCGTTACCCGGAGGATCGGACACAGAGACCTGCGCTAGTATTCAGCGCATGATCCGTTTTCGCCGCCGCCGGCCCCCCACGGACGCGGCCCCATGACCCCCCGCACGCGGCGGCTTGTTCTGCTGGCTTCCCGCCAATTGTTGCGCGGTTTCCTGCGGCGCAATTCGCGCTGGCTGGCGCAACTGTCCTACCTCGTCATACCGCTGGCGCTTGGCGGCATCATGTTGCTGGCGCTGCTGGCGTGGGAATCGGACACGGTGGTCAGGCAGGCTCCCGACCTGCCCTTCACCGCGCTGTCCTTTGTTCCCGACGACGGACAGATCGAACCGGCGGCGGCGCGTGATGCGCTGCGCGGGCTGAAGCCCGTCACCTCCTTCGACAGCCAGCTTTCCGAGGCTCCTGTCTGGTTCGCGTTTACGCCGCCCAAACTGGAAAGCAGCGTAGCCGGCCCACCCCTGGTGTATTTCCCCTCACGCCATGCGCGCAGCCTGTCATGCTGGCGCGGCGCGGCGCTGAAGCCCCTGGGCAGCGCGACGCGCGCCCACGCCGACGGCGCACTGACCATGGTCAATGCCGGTTTCGCCACCAGCGGAGTGGATCTTTCCGGCGTGCCGCTGCTGTGCCGCGCCACCTTCGTCGGTCCGGCGCGACTTTCCGTAACCGCATGGAACGCCACGGACTTCAACGTGGCGACACGCTCCTTCGCCAACGACATGGGCCTGCTCGAAGGTGGCCTGACCGTGCTGGCGGTCTTCATGCTGCTCGCGGCCCTGGTCAACCGCGAGCCGCTGTACATCGTGTTTGCCGCCTGGCTCATCGTCAATGCCCGGCTTGGCGCCAACTCCGCCGGCTGGGACGCGCTCTGGCTAAGCCATCAGGTGCCCTCCGGCTGGCTCGACGGGATGCGCAAGGTCATCTTCGCCAGCAACTTTCCGCTGACGGTTTACCTGTTCACGAGGCTGTTCCAGCACGACCTGACGAAGGTCGGCAAGGATTCGCTGGTACGCGTGCTGGAACTGCTTTACCTGCCGATGTTCGCGGCGGCACTGTTGCTGCCCTACCGCTATTTCATCCCGATGCTCTGGCTATGTTCATTCATCGGCTACGGCATCATCGTGTATTACCTCGGCAGCATCCTGCTGGTGTCGCGTTCGCGCATCGCCATGTGGTTTGCCGCCTCGCTTGTGGTTACCGCCGCCGCCGGCTTTACCGAGGTAATCAAGGCCATGTTCGGCCTCCCCGGTCCGGTGCCCTATGTCAACAGCGTCACCGCGGCGCTGAGTTCCGGGCTGCTGGTGGCGATGGCGCTGGCCGAGCAGATGCGCATCGAGCGCTCCGGCCGCGAGGGCGCCGAGAAGGCCCTGCAGAAAACCTACGACCAGGTTCCGGTGGCTTTCTTCACGGCCGACGCCACCGGGCGCCTGTTGCGCGGCAATCCGGCCCTCGGCCGCCTGCTCGGCGACAACGTACTCGATGGCAACACGCGCTGGCAGGACTATTTCGAGCCCGGCACCTGGGAATCGCTGAGCAACCTGTTGGCCGAAGGCCCGCGCGCCCAACTGCGCTTCCAGTCGCGCGACCACGGCGCCTGGTACGAGGCCCGCGCTTCGATCGGCGAAAGCCTGATCGAGGGTTCGATCGAGGACGTCACCGAAGCGATCTCCGCCAACCGCAAGCTGATGTACCTGGCCGACCACGACCAGCTTACGGGCACGCTGTCGCGGCGCGCGATCGAGCAGGCGCTGCGCGGCGCGATCCGTTCGGCCGAGGTCGACACCCCGTTCGCTCTGGCCTACATGGACCTCGACCGCTTCAAGACCGTCAATGACCTGTTCGGGCACACCGCCGGCGACGAGGTCTTGCGCCAGTTGTGCAACCGCATGGCCAAGGCGCTGGGCACCGAGCACCTGCTCGGCCGCATTGGCGGCGACGAGTTCCTCATCCTGCTGCGCGACATGAGCCTGGCCGATGCAACGGCGAAATGTCGCGAACTCGGCGAGGTCATCGACGCCAGCGCGTTCCGCGTCCAGGACCTGGCCTTCCGCATCGGCGTCTCCTTCGGCGCCGTCGAGGTGACACCCGGCATCGAGGTGGTCGACCTGATCTCCGCCGCCGACCGTGCCTGCCGCGAAGCCAAGCGGACGGCGGCCTCCGGGCATGTGGTGGCCTATGGCGCCGACGCGCCGGCCTTCCAGGAGCACGAGGAAGAGCGCGGGCTGGTGGCGCGCCTGAGCCCGGAACGCGCGCCGGAATTCCTCGCCATCGCCATGCAACCGATCATGTCGCTGCACGATCCGCAAGGCAGCCTGGATTTCGAGGTGCTGCTGCGCGCCCGGGCGCCTGACGGCAGCATCATGCCCGCGGGCCGCGTGATCTCGGTGGCCGAGGCCCACGGCCGTGTCGGCGTGATCGACCGCTGGGTGCTATCCACCGTGCTGGAATGGCTGGATACGCACCATGCCCAACTCACCGGCACGCGTTTTGTCACGGTGAATTTCTCCGGCGCCTCGATCAACGACGAACAGTTCATGGCCGACGCCTATGCCATGCTGCGCGCCCACCCGCGCGCCGCCGCCCGGCTGTGTGCCGAGATCACGGAAGGCGTGGCGCTGCGCGACTTCGACCAGACGCGACGCGTGCTCGAACGATTGCGCGAATTCGACGTCAAGCTCGCGCTCGACGATTTCGGCGCCGGCTATACTTCCTTCATGTATCTCTCCGATCTGCAGGCCGACGTGATCAAGATCGACGGCGCCATCGTCGAATCGGCGGCGCGCCACCCCTCTCGCCTGTCCATCGTGCAGGCGATCGCCGATCTGTCGCGCAACCTCGGAATGCGCTCCATCGCCGAATGGGTCGAAGATGCCGCGACCCTGCGCGCCATGGCCGACGTCGGCATCGACTACATCCAGGGCTTCGCCATCGCCCGCCCCATGGCGCCGCGCGAAATCCTGCTGGGCCCGCACGCCGCGCACTGGATCGCCGACGGCACGATACGCGCCGTGCTGGCCGACATCCAGGCTAACCCCGTGGCGGTCGACGACGGCGCGACCTATTCCGCTGGAAAGAACCTGCATTAATCTCAGGCAATGACCCTGCGCGGAAAGATCTGGCTGGCACTCGCCCTGCTGGCGGCGACGATATCGCTGCTTGACCTCGGCTTCGAATACCGCCGGACCGCGGGCGAGCAACGTGCCGAACAGTTGCGCGACGCGCGCGGCATTGGCCAGTTGCTGCTGGCGACGCGCAAGGTCTATCACGGCCAACTCGTCGACGGCCGGGCCGGCGATGCCTTCGTCGCCGAGCTGGCGCTGGCGCGCATTTCGCGCGAGTACTCACGCGAGCACGCCAGTGGCGTCGGATTCCGCAACGTCACGGACAAGCCGGGGAATCCCGAAAACCAGGCCGACCGCCTCGAACTCGACGCCATCAAGTGGTTCCGCGAGCATCCCGAAGCCCGCGAGCGATCGCAGCCCATCGTGGACATGAGCGACACCGCGATGTTGCACTACAGCCTGCCCTTGCGCGTCGAGGCATCCTGCCTGCATTGTCACGGGGCCAAGGCGCACCGCGCCGCAAGGGCGCGCGGCGACGAATTCGCTGTCGGCGAGGTGCGCGGCCTGATCAGCATCAAGCTGCCGGCCACGCGGTACGAGGCGGCGGCGCTCGACAACTGGATCGGCCGCCTCGGCTGGAGCCTGCCGGCCTATGGCCTGATCTTCCTCGCGCTTGGCTTGCTCACGGACCGCCTGATCCTACGCCGGCTGGAGCGCATCCGCGCCGGCATGCGCCTGTTCGCCGCCGGTGATGGCGTGGTCCGGCTGGAGGACCAGGACAACGACGAACTTGGCGAACTCGCGCGCGACCTGAACCGCATGGCCGACCAGGTGGCGGAGCGCACCGAGGCGCTTGCCGCCAGCCGCGAAGAGCTCAGCCGGCATCGCGACCAGTTGGAGGAGCAAGTGGTCGCGCGCACCATCGAGCTGGCCTCGGCCAAGGAGACGGCGGAAAAGGCCAATCTGGCCAAGTCCCGCTTCCTTGCCAACATCAGCCACGAGATCCGCACGCCGATGAACGCCATCATCGGCCTCACGCACCTGCTGCGGCGTGGCAAGCCGACGCCGGAGCAGGCGGAGCGGCTGGGCAAGGTCGATACCGCGGCAAACCACCTGCTGGCGGTGATCAACGACATCCTCGACATCTCCCGGATCGAGGCCGACACGATCAAGCTGGACCAGCACGACTTCGCCCTGGACGCGGTATTCGACCACGTGCGCTCGCAGACCTTCGACGAAGCCCGGACGCGCGGGCTGGTGCTCGACATCGACGCCGGCAAGGTGCCGACATGGTTGCGCGGCGACTCGCTGCGTCTGCGCCAGGCCTTGTACAACTACGTCAGCAACGCAATCAAGTTTTCCGAACAGGGGCGCATCCGGCTAGGCGCCGAATTGCTCGGGGAACGCGACGGCAAACTGCTGCTGCGCTTTCAGGTCGAGGACAACGGCATCGGCGTCGAGGAAGGGCAACTGGAAAACCTGTTCCGCGCCTTCGAGCAGGTCGACACCTCGGACACCCGCGGCTATGGGGGCACCGGCCTGGGCCTGGCCATCACGCGTCGCCTGGCCGAGCTCATGGGCGGCGAGGTCGGTGTCGAAAGCCAGCCCGGGAAAGGCAGCCGATTCTGGTTTACCGCCCGCCTGCAGCGCGGCCACGGCGTCATGCCGGAGACATCGGAGATCAGCACCGAGACCGCGGAAAGCGAGTTGCGACGGCGACACGGCGCGGCCACGGTGCTGCTGGTGGAAGACAACGCGATCAACCGCGAAGTGGCGCTGGAGCTGCTCTACGGCGCCGGCATGGACGCCCACATCGCGGTCGACGGCCGCGATGCCCTGGACAAGGCCGCCGCCTGGCGCTACCAGTTGATCCTGATGGACATCCAGATGCCACGCATGGACGGACTCGAAGCGACCCGCGCCATCCGCGCCCTGCCCGGCTACCGCGAGGTTCCCATCCTGGCGCTGACCGCCAATGTGTTCGAGGAAAACCGGCGCGCCTGCATTGACGCCGGGATGGACGACTTCGTCGCCAAACCCGTCAACCCGGAGGACTTGTACGCCGCCCTGCTGACCTGGCTGGAGCGCGGCCCACCGCCGCAGCCGGCGCAGCCGCCGCAGGCCGAGCCACCGCAAACCGAGCCGCCCCGGGCCAAGGCCAGCTACGGCGGCGTGCCCGCGCTGCCGACACGCGACGCCGAGGAATGGCGCCGTCGCCTGCAGGCCGTGCCCGGCCTCGACTTCGAGCGCGGGCTGGACGTGGTGCGCGGCGACGTCCGCACCTATTCGCGCATCCTTGCCCTGTTCGCCGAAACCCATGTCAAGGATATCGCCCGCCTCGAGGACTGCCGCAAGGAAGGAAAGATCGCCGCGCTCAAGGAAATATCGCACACCATGAAGGGCTCCGCGGGCAGCGTCGGCGCGCTGAAGCTCGCCGACGCCGCCAAGCACCTGCATGCCCTGATACTCAAGGAAGGCACGGCCGACGAAATCGACGCCGCTTGCCGGGTCCTGGTCGCCAAACTGGAAAAGATGGTCGCGGACCTGCGTCAGGCGCTGGGCGAGTAGCCTCCGCCCCGGCATCGCCGTGGCGCGGGCGCCGACTTTCAGCCCGTGTCGCCGCGCCGCGCCGCCGCCGCGCGGTCCAGCCATTCGGCGACCAGCGGCCAGAGATTCATCTCGCATTGTGGCTTGAAGAAGCCGAAATGACCGATGCGCTTGAGCCCGTGCCGCGCGGGCTCGACCAGGCGATAGTCGACCGCGCGCCGACGGTAGGCCTCGTGCAGCATGCGCGAGCCTGCCTCGGCCAGCAGTTCGTCATCGGCAAAGGTCAGCGCCAGCACCGGGAAATCGGCCGTGGCATAGGCCTCGCGCGCGCCAGGCTCGCCGGAGAGCAGGTAGTCCGGGGTCAGGCACCAGCGCCGCCACTGCATCAACGCGCCGGTCGGCAGATCGCCGACGACGCCGATGCGCGCGCCGGGGAAATAGCCGAACAGCGGCGACAGGGTCGGTGCCAACACATGCCACAACAACGGCGCCGAACGTTTCGTGCGCGGCGTCAGGTGGCGTGTCGAACCGCTACCGACGGCGATGTTCACCAGGCCGGCGAGGCGCTCGCGCGAGGGCAGCAGCGGCGCCACCTGGCCGCCGAAGCTGTGGCCGACGACGAACAGCGGCAACTCGGGCGCGCCCTCGACAAGCTTGCGCAGCAGGGCGTCGTAATCCTTGTGCAGCCAGTCGCCGAGATCGGCCTTGACGCGGCGGCGCGGCCCCTTGAACGAAGCGCCGATACCACGGTAGTCGAAGGTCCAGGCAACATAGCCGCGCTTGGCCAGGTAGTGTGCGAACGGCGCGTAGAAGGACTGCGCCACGGCCATCGCCGCGGCGATGACCACCTGGCCACGCGCCGGGCCATGCGGGTCGAAGCGATGGACGGCGAGTTCGTGTCCGTCGGCGGCGGTGAAGGGAATGGCTTGCATCGGCGTCCCGAAGACATTGCAAGCCGCTCTTTTACCATGCGCCGGGCGTTTCGCGCCTCAATGAAAATCCCGGCTTGCGGTCAGCAGCGTGCCGAGCAGTTCGCTGTGATCGAACAGGCGCTTGGCGACAAGATGCACCACGGCGTGCTCGCCTTCGCCTTCCACCTGCAGTTGGCCGGCGACGCCCAATAGCCGGCTGCCGAGCAGGAGTCGGCGCTGGCGGGACGCCAGATCGTTGAAGACCACGACGTTGGCGCTGCCGGTCTCGTCCTCCAGGGTGACGAAAATCACGCCGCTGGCGGTACCCGGGCGCTGGCGGCAGGTGACCAGCCCGGCGCAACGCACCACGGCGCGATCGCCGCACTCGCGCAATTCCATCGCCGGGAGATAGCGCTTCATCGCCAGCCGCCCACGCAGCAGGGCCAGCGGATGACGCCCGAGCGTGAGGCCGAGGCTGCCATGGTCGGCGACGATCTCCTCGCCTTCGCGCGGCGCGGCGAGAACCACGCCGGCTTCGTCCAGCGCGATGCCGGCGAAGAGGTCGCGCTGCAAGGGCACCGCGGCGGCGGCCCAGGCGGCCTGACGGCGATGGCCGGCCAGTTGCCGCAGTGCCCCGCCCGCCGCCAGCAAATCGAGGTCGCCCTGGCCAAGTTCGGCGCGTCGGGCCAGGTCGGCAAGATCGGCGAAGGGAGCCGCCGCGCGCGCGGCGGCGATGCGTCCGGCGGCGGCAACCGGAAAGCCTTTCATCTGCCGCAGGCCGAGGCGCACGGCGGACAGCGCATCGCCTTCCAGCGTGCACTCCCAGGTGCTGGCCGTGACGTCGACCGGCCTGACCTCGACGCCGTGGCGGCGCGCATCCTGCACCAGTTGCGAGGGTGAGTAGAAACCCATCGGTTGCGAGTTGAGCAGGCCGAGCAGGAAGGCCGCCGGCTCGTGGCGCTTCAGCCAGGCCGAGACATACACCAGCAGCGCGAAGCTCGCCGCGTGCGACTCGGGAAAGCCGTATTCGCCAAAACCCTGGATCTGGCGATAGAGCGCCCCGGCGAATTCGTCGGCATAGCCGCGCCGCCGCATGCCATCGAGCAGCCTGTCGCGGAAGGGTTCCAGCCCCCCCTTGCGCCTCCAGGCCGCCATGGCGCGGCGCAACTGGTCGGCCTCGCCCGGCGTGAAGCCGGCGGCGACGATGGCCAATTGCATCGCCTGCTCCTGGAAGATGGGCACGCCCAGCGTGCGCTCCAGCACCGCGCGCACCGCCGCGCCGGGATAGGACACCGGCTCCAGGCCCTGGCGGCGGCGCAGGTAGGGATGCACCATGTCGCCCTGGATCGGCCCGGGGCGGACCAGCGCCACCTCGATGACAAGGTCGTAGAAACAGCGTGGCTTCAGGCGCGGCAGCATCGCCATCTGCGCCCGCGACTCGATCTGGAACACGCCGACGGTATCGGCGCGCGTAACCATTTCGTAGGTCGCGGCATCCTCGGCCGGTATGTCGAAAAGCGCGAAGGGCCGTCCGCGGCGCAAGGCGATGGCCTCCAGCATGCGGCGGATCGCCGAGAGCATGCCCAGCGCCAGCACGTCGACCTTCATCAGGCCCAGCGCGTCGATGTCGTCCTTGTCCCACTGGATCACGGTGCGCTCCGCCATCGCCG